>Ga0306907_1000562_pt1 | contig 15475 bp, 14 predicted proteins | sample AntRauTorcE11898_FD_190415 | JGI IMG/M metagenome (GOLD analysis project Ga0306907, IMG submission 190415) | Saline lake microbial communities from Rauer Islands, Antarctica - Metagenome Torckler E11 #898 (v2) (version 2) | ecosystem: Environmental > Aquatic > Non-marine Saline and Alkaline >... | reverse complement strand
CCGGCATGCGGTCCACCGTGCTCTGGCGGCAGTCGGGCGGCTCAAGGCTGCAGCTGATCCTCGGCCGCCAGGGGCTCATGCGCGCGGCGGAGGTGCTCGACCAGGCCTGATCCCGGCACCTCCCCCGCCACCGCGCGCTGCAACGCGGCCCGGGAACTGTGCTAGTGTACTCCGCCGCAACCCCCGATCAGAGGGCTGCGGTGATCGCCCCCGCGTCCCTCGTCGGCGCTCGCACCAACACCACAGGACATTCAATCGGGCATCGATTGCCCGTTCACCCGATTCCCGGAGGCATGCTCGACATGACGGACATCCAGGTACCCGCGGACGGCGCGAAGATTACTCTCGACAACGGCGTCCTGAACGTCCCCGACAACCCGATCGTGACCTACATCGAGGGCGACGGGATCGGCGTGGACATCACCCCGGTGATGCAGCGGATCGTCGACGCGGCCGTGGAAAAGGCCTATGGCGGCAAGCGGAAGATCCACTGGATGGAAGTGCTTGCCGGCGAGAAGGCGAACAACGAGGTCGGCGCGTGGCTCCCGGACGAAACGGTCGAGGCCATCCGCGAATACCTGATCTCGATCAAGGGGCCGATGACCACGCCCGTCGGCGGCGGCATCCGCTCCCTGAATGTCGCCCTGCGCCAAGTGCTCGACCTCTATGTCTGCCTGCGGCCCGTGCGCTGGTTCAACGGGGTGCCCTCGCCGGTCAAGCACCCGGAAAACGTCGATATGGTGATCTTCCGCGAGAACACGGAAGACATCTACGCGGGGATCGAGTTCGAGGCCGGTTCGAAGGAGAACGAGCAGTTCAAGCAGCTGCTGCACGAGCATTTCCCGTCCGCCTACGCCAACATCCGCTTCCCGGAAGAATGCGGTTTCGGCATCAAGCCCATCTCGCGTGAGGGCACCGAGCGGCTGGTCCGCGCGGCCATCCGCTATGCGATCGAAAACGGCCGCAAGTCCGTGACGATCGTGCACAAGGGCAACATCATGAAGTACACCGAGGGCGCGTTCCGCAGCTGGGCGTACGAACTCGCCGAGCGGGAATTCGCGAACGAGACCTACACCTGGAGCGAGTGGGAGCGCACCATCGCCGAGAAGGGTCAGGAGGCGGCCAACAAGGAGCAGGACGAGGCGATCGCCAATGGTCGGATCCTGGTCAAGGACGCGATCGCCGACATCGCCCTGCAACAGGTGCTCACGCGCCCGGACGACTTCGACGTCATCGCCACGATGAACCTCAACGGCGATTATCTCTCCGATGCCCTCGCCGCCCAGGTCGGCGGTATCGGCATCGCGCCGGGCGGCAACATCAACCATGACACCGGCCACGCCGTATTCGAGGCGACCCACGGCACCGCGCCGAAGTACGCCGGCAAGGACATGGTGAACCCGGGCTCGCTCGTGCTCTCCGCCGAGATGATGCTGCGTCATCTCAAGTGGGACGAGGCCGCCGATCTGGTGCTGACCGGCATGGACGCGGCGATCGCCAGCAAGAACGTCACCTACGACTTCGCCCGCTTGATGGACGGGGCGACCAAGGTGAGCTGTTCCCAGTTCGGCGAGGCCATCGTCAAGCGCATGCAGCAGTAGCCCGACCATCGCGCCCGGTACGGTAACGAGAACCGCCATGAGCGTGCGGTCCCGCGAAGCCCTTGTGGCCGATGCCGCAAAGCGGATCCACGATGGCTTCGAGCGCTACAACCGGCAGTTCCGGCGCATCACCGACCGGGCGCGGCGCCGCTTCGAGGAGCGTGACTGGAAGGGCCAGTTCGAGGACATTGCCGCACGGGTCGAGCTCTACGAGCGCTGGGCCAACCGCACGGAGCGCGTCCTGCGGCAATCCCTCGGCCAGCGCGTGACCGACCACGCGCTCTGGCCGAACATCCGCACCTGTTTCGGCCTGCGCGTCGAGGCCATGCCCGACGCCGGGTTCATGAAGACCTTCTTCAACTCGATCACCCGGCGCATCTTCGGCACGCTCGGCGTCGACCCGCAGGTCGAATTCGTCCGCCCGCCCCCCGAGGAAGGCATCACCTCGCTGACGATGCGGCGCTATCCGTGCTGGGGTGAGCTGGAGGCGACCTGCGCCAACGTCCTGCGCGACTTCCGCGTCCGCATACCGTTCACCGACCGCGCGGGCGACGCGGTCGTAATGGCCAAGGCAATCCGGGATCATTTTCAGGATCCGTCGATCGATGTTCACTGCCTGCGGCTGGAATTCATCGACACGCACTTCTTCCAGGGCACGCGGGCTTACCTGGTCGGGCGGATCCGCATGGTCGACCGGAGCCAGCCGATTGTCGTCGCGCTGCGCAACGGCGACGATGGCATCCGCGTCGACGCGACGCTTCTGCAGGCGGAGCAGATCGGCGTCGTGTTCTCGTACACGCGCTCGTACTACTTCGCCGATCCCACCTCGGTGGTCTCCGCCGTCCAGTTCCTGCACTCGCTGCTGCCGGACAAGCCGATCGACGAGCTGTACACGGTCCTCGGCCGCCTGCGCCAGGGCAAGACCGAGCGCTACCGGGCCCTGGTCGAGCACCTCGACCGCACGGACGACGTCTTCGTACATGCCGCCGGCGATGCCGGTCTCGTGATGATCGTGTTCACGCTGCCGTCGTTCAATCTGGTCTTCAAGGTAATGCGTGACGTCTTCCGGCCACCCAAGAAGACCACGCACGCCGACGTCGACGACCGCTACCAGCTCGTCGCCCGCCATGACCATGCCGGCCGGCTCATCGACACCCAGCACTTCCGTAACCTCGAACTCCCGCGCGAGCGGTTTTCCGACGCCCTGTACGACGAACTGATGCAGGAATGCGGCCGCACCGTCGGCCACGACAGCGACCAGCTCATATTCCACCGCGTCTACGTCGAACGCCGTGTGCGACCGCTCAATCTCCATATCCGCGAGGTCGACGCCGAAGAGGCGGAGCGCGCGATCCTGGATTACGGCCGCTGCATCAAGGACCTGGCCGAGACCAACATCTTCGCGGGGGATCTGCTGCTCAAGAATTTCGGTGTCACCAGCAGCGGGCGGGTCGTGTTCTACGACTACGACGAGGTCTCGCTGGTCACCGACTGCGCCTTCCGTGAACTGCCCGAACCGGACGAGGACGACTTCTCGCTGCACGATCCGGGCACAATGCAGTACGTCGGCAAGAACGACATCTTCCCAGAGGAATTCATCCGCTTCCTCGCCATGCCTCACAGCCTGCGCGTGCGCTTCATGGAAGCACACAGCGATCTGTTCATCGCCGACTACTGGCGCGACGTCAAGCGCCGGCGGCAGGAGGGGGAGATCGCCGAGATCGTTCCCTATGCCCGGCAGAGCGTTTCGCGGGCGCCGATTCCGCTCTGAAATCCCCACCGTACCTCGTGACTTGCGACCTTGTCGTTTTCTCTCGCAGAGGCGCGGAGCACGCCAAGGACGCAGAGAAGATCCCAAGGATAATGGACTGTATTCAAAAGGCCGCTCGTGCAGATTCGGATTGCAGTGCAGACTTTATAAAATTGCACTTTCTTTGCGCTCTTGGCGTGCTCCGCGCCTCTGCGTGAGAAAACGACAACGCCCGGAAGCCCCTCTCCCCCGCACCCGCCAGCGATCCATCGGCATTACGTACCCATCAGGTTTCGTCTTTTCCGTTCATGACGCCGGTCATCTTACTGAGCAGATCCATCGGCATCGGGAAGACGATGGTCTTGGCGTTGTCCTGGGCGATGCCCTGCAGGGTCTGCAGATAACGCAATTGGATCGCACGCGGATCCTGGCCAAGCTGCTTGGCGGCCAGGACGAGGTTTTCGGCCGCCTGGAGTTCGCCCTCGGCGTGAATGACCTTCGCCCGCCGAGCGCGTTCCGCTTCCGCCTGCTGGGCGATCGCGCGGATCATGCTCTCGTCGATGTCGACGTGCTTGATCTCGACGTTGGAGACCTTGATCCCCCACTGGTCGGTCGCTTTGTCCAGGATTTCCTGGATATCGGCGTTCAGCTTGTCGCGTTCCGAGAGCATCTCATCGAGGTCGTGCTTGCCGAGCACGGAGCGCAGGGTGGTCTGGGCAAGCTGGCTGGTCGCATTGTAGAAGTGCTCGACGTTGATTACGGATTTTTCCGGATCGACGACACGGAAATACACGACCGCATTGACCTTCACCGATACGTTGTCCTGCGAGATCACGTCCTGCGACGGCACATCCATCGTGATCACGCGCAGATCGACCTTCTCGATCTGCTGGATAAACGGGACCACGATGATCAGGCCCGGGCCCTTGACCTTCTGGAAGCGGCCGAGCAGGAAAATGACGCCACGCTCGTATTCCCGAAGGATGTGAAACATGCTAACGACAAGTACCGCAAGCAGGCCGATCGCTGCGCCGAGATAGATCAACATAGTGTTACTCCCTGTCGGATTCGCCGGCCGATCGGATCGGCTCGACCCGAACGGTCAAACCTTCGCGTTCGACAACCTGAACCCGTGTGCCGGGTGGAATCGGGTGATCGCTGCGTGCCTGCCAGCGCTCCCCCAGCATGTAGACCCTCCCGCCGGTGGCGTCTACCGTTGAAATGACCTCCGCGGTCGCGTGCGCGATCTCTTCCGCGCCACTGACGACCGGTCGTTTCCAGGCTTTGACCGCCATGTACGCGATCGCGAACATGATCACGCCGGACATGATTGCGACGGAACCGATGACCTCCAGGGCGATCTCGAATCCGGGTACATCGGTATCCATCAGGATGATCGAGCCCACGACCATGGCGACGATGCCACCGAAACCGAGCGCGCCGAAACTCGGCACCAGCGCCTCGCTGACAATCAGGATAATCCCCAGCAGGATCAGCAGCAGCCCGGCGTAATTCACCGGCAGCACCTGGAAGGCGTAGAGCGCGAGCAGCAGGCAGATGGCGCCCACGGTGCCCGGCACCAGCGCACCGGGGTTGTAGCCTTCCAGCAGCAGGCCATAGATACCGATCATCATCAGCAGATAGGCGACCGTTGGATTGGTGATGATCGCCAGCAGTTCGGAGCGCCAGTCCGGTTCGATCGTTTCGACGGCGGCGCCGGCGGTCGCCAGGGTGACCACCTGTCCGGCCACCTTGACTTCACGGCCATCGGCGCCTTCGAGCAGGGCCGTGAGATCCGCGGCGATGAAGTCCGCCACGTTGCGCTCGACGGCCTCCTCCGAGGTCAGACTGACGCCCTCACGCACGGCCCGTTCGGCCCATTCCGCGTTGCGGCCAGTCTCCTGAGCAAGCCCGCGGATCCATGCTGCGGCGTCATTCACCGCCTTGCGTTCAGAGGCACTGGAAGGCTCTTCGGGTTCCGGGGCGTCCTCTGGTGCCGACTCCTCACCCTCTCCCGTATCCGTTCCGCCATCGCCCTCTTCGGGGGTGCCCCTGCCCTCTTCGTCGGGGCGTTGGTCGGGTTCCGCCGGGGATTGCGGGGCACCGCCACCGATCGAGACCGGCGTCGCCGCACCGACATTGGTCGATGGGGCCATGGCGGCGACATGACTGGCGTAGAGGATATAGGTACCGGCGCTGGCGGCACGGGCGCCACCGGGCGCCACCCAGGTCGCGACCGGGACCTGCGAGCCGCGGATCGCCTTGACGATATCGCGCGTCGCCTCGGTCAGACCGCCGGGCGTGTCCATGCGGATGATGAGCAGATCGACGCCGCGTTCTTCCGCGGTTTCGATCCCGCGCGTCAGGTAATCGGTCGTAGCGGGGCCAATGGCGCCATCAACAGTCAGCATGATGGCGCGCGGGCCATCCCCTTCAGCGCCGCCGGCCCTCTCACCGGACGGTTCTTCGTCCGCCATTCCCGGCACGAAGAACAGCAGCGCGCCGCTCAGCAGGAACAGGAAGGCGAGCCCCCGGCGGAGCCGGTCAGTCCCAGTGATAGTCGATCGTAATCTCTTCATGCGGTCGAATCCGCCGCAGCGCGTACAGGTCGAAGCCATCGAATTCGGCGTTCGGCGACGCGCTGTGGTTCAGGTAACGCAGCCGATTCAGGCCGCGTCTGCCTATCCATTCGTCGCCCGCGTCCACCCAGAGGACATGGGAACCGTTTTTTTTTGCCTCCGGCCCCAGATAGGTACCGACGTACTCGCCCCGCGGGATATCCACGGTCGCGAACAGGCCCTTTCCGTGGATCGAGGAGCGCTCGACATGGACCATGCGGTTCGTGCGGCGGTTGGCGTGATACAGCGCCCCCGTCGGTGGCCAGACACTCAATTGCGCACCCTTTCTCCATCACAATGCATTCCTGCGGGAATGCAGTCGATCGCGGCAAGCGGCGCGATCACCCCCGGCGGAACCCCGCCGTCCCTGATTACGAGTGTAACGGATCATGGCCGTATGTGACCGAAGCCCCCGCCGCGTCCGCCATTCAGCCGGCCACATCCGCCACACCGAGGGCGCGGTCACGCAATTGCTGGACCTCATCGCGCAGTTGCGCCGCCCGCTCGAACTCCAGATTCTGCGCCGCATCGAACATCTCCTTCTCCAGTCGGTCGATCTCCCTGGCCAGTTCCTTCGGCGACTTCGACTGGTATTTCTCCGCGCTCTCGGCCACCTTCGCATAACGCTCCGGCGTGCCGGGCGCACCGGCATGCGCCCCTTCCATAATGTCGGCGACCGCCTTGCGGATCCCCTGGGGCGTAATCCCGTGCTCGGCGTTGTATTCGAGCTGTTTCGCCCGGCGGCGATCGGTCTCATCGAGCGCCCGGCGCATCGAACCGGTTATCTGATCAGCGTAGAGGATCGCGCGGCCGTTGACGTTGCGGGCGGCACGGCCAATCGTCTGGATCAGCGAACGCTCGGCCCGCAGGAAGCCCTCTTTGTCGGCGTCGAAGATGGCCACGAGCGCCACCTCGGGCATATCCAGCCCCTCACGCAGCAGGTTGATCCCGACCAGGCAATCAAATTTACCGAGGCGCAGGTCGCGGATGATCTCGACGCGCTCGACCGTGTCGATATCCGAGTGCAGATAACGGACGCGAATCCCGTGCTCGGCCAGGTAATCCGTCAGATCCTCCGCCATCTTCTTGGTGAGCGTCGTGATCAGTACGCGCTCGTCGTTCTCCGCACAGCGGTTGATCTCGGACAGGACGTCATCGACCTGCGACGCCACCGGCCGGATCTCGACCTCCGGATCGACCAGACCGGTCGGCCGTACCACCTGCTCGACCGTGCGGTCCGAGTGTTCCTTCTCGTATGGGCCTGGCGTTGCCGACACGAAGACCGTCTGCGGCTGCTGGAGTTCGAACTCCTGAAACATCAGCGGGCGGTTGTCGAGCGCCGACGGCAGCCGGAAACCATAATTCACCAGCGTTTCCTTGCGCGCACGGTCACCCTTGAACATGCCCCCGATCTGCGGGATCGATACATGACTCTCGTCGACGATCAGCAGCGCATCGGCCGGGAGATAATCGAACAGACAGGGCGGCGGCTCGCCCTCCGAGCGCCCGCTGAGATAGCGCGAGTAGTTCTCGATCCCCGAGCAGTACCCGAGCTCATTGATCATCTCGATATCGAACTGCGTGCGCTGCTCGAGCCGCTGCGCCTCTAGGAGCTTGTCGTTCGCCCGCAGCTCCTCGAGCCGGCTGGCGAGCTCTTCCTTGATCTGCTCCACGGCGGAGAGAAGCCGTTCGCGCGGTGTTACGTAATGCGTCTTCGGGTACACGGTCAGGCGCGGGACATGGCGCTTCACCTCGCCCGTCAGCGGATCAAAGAAGGACAGGTTCTCCACTTCGTCGTCAAACAGCTCGACCCGGATGGCCTCGTCGTCCGATTCCGCCGGGTGGATATCGATGATCTCGCCGCGCACGCGGAACGTACCCCGCTTGAGCTCCATATCGTTGCGCTGGTACTGCATATCCGACAGGCGTCGCAGGATCTGGCGCTGACCGATGGTGTCGCCACGATCCAGGTGCAGCACCATCTTCAGGTAGGCCTGCGGATCGCCAAGACCATAGATCGCGGACACGGTCGCGACGATGATCGTATCCCGGCGCTCGAGCAGCGCCTTGGTCGCGGACAGGCGCATCTGCTCGATGTGCTCGTTCACCGAGGCATCCTTCTCGATGAAGGTATCGGAGGACGGCACGTAGGCCTCGGGCTGGTAGTAGTCATAGTACGAGACGAAATACTCGACGGCGTTGTCCGGAAAAAATTCCTTCATCTCGCCGTACAACTGCGCCGCCAGCGTCTTGTTCGGCGCCATGATCAGCGTCGGGCGCTGCTCGCGCTCGATCACGTTGGCCATGGTGAAGGTCTTGCCCGAGCCGGTCACGCCGAGCAGGGTCTGGTACATCAGCCCGCTCTCCAGGCCGTCGCAGAGGCCTTCTATCGCCTCCGGCTGATCGCCGGTCGGTTCGAACTGTTTTTCGATGCGCAGCGGTTTGGACATATCACCCTTCGGGCGGTAAAGTTTTCGGCGTTTCCGTCATCATCCCCGGACCGGCCGAAGGCCATCGCGGTCCGGCATCAGATCCGGGGACGACGCTGTCTCCTGCTCGTTGGCAGTCGCGCGTCGACCGCACCAGCGAAACCCGGGGCGGCGAAGGCGGCGCCAGACGTAGTACCATAAAACAACGCAACCATTCGGGAATACCGCCGTGACCGTACGACTCTCCGACCGTGTACAGCAGATCCAGCCGTCCCCGACGCTCGCCGTAACCGCCCTCGCCGCCTCGCTGCGGGCCCAGGGCCGCGACATCATCGGCCTCGGCGCCGGCGAACCCGACTTCGACACGCCCGACCACATCAAGGAAGCGGCGTACGAGGCCATCCGGGCCGGCAAGACCAAGTATACGGCCGTCGACGGCACGCCCGAGCTGAAACAGGCGGTAATCGACAAATTCCACCGGGATAACGGCATCCAGTACACCGCCGACCAGATCCTCGTCTCCTGCGGCGGCAAACAGAGTTTCTTCAACCTCGCCCAGGCACTCATCAATCCGGGCGATGAGGTGGTCATTCCCGCCCCGTACTGGGTTTCCTACCCCGATATGGTCAAGCTCGCGGGCGGCGTCCCGGTGATCGTTCGCGCCGGCGCCGAACAGCGATTCAAGCTGACGCCCGAACAGCTGCGCGAGTCGATCACCGCCAACACCCGGCTGGTCGTGCTCAACAGCCCCTCGAACCCGAGTGGCATCGCCTACACCGCCGACGAACTCGCGGCGCTGGGCGAGGTGCTGGCGGACTACCCGGATGTCGTCATCGCCACCGACGATATGTATGAGCATATCCTGTGGGCGGACGAGCCGTTTACCAACATCGTCAACGCCCGCCCGGACCTCTACGAGCGCACCGTCGTGATGAACGGCGTCTCCAAGGCGTATTCGATGACCGGCTGGCGGATCGGCTACTGCGGCGGCCCGGCGGAGCTGATCAAGGCGATGAAGAAGATCCAGTCGCAGAGCACCTCCAACCCCACTTCGATCTCGCAGTGGGCCGCCACGGCCGCGCTGAACGGCGACCAGGCGTGCGTCGCGGAGATGGTGACCCAGTTCCGCGAGCGCCACGACTACCTCGTCGCCGCGCTCAACGACCTCGCCGGCGTCGAATGCCTGACCGGCGACGGCACATTCTACGCCTTCCCGAAGGTCGAGGAGGCGATCCGCGCCTACGGCTCGAAGGACGACGTCGAATTCTGCTCCAGCCTGCTCGATGACACCGGCGTGGCCCTGGTTCCCGGTTCCGCATTCGGAAGCCCGGGCTATATGCGCCTGTCGTTCGCGACCAGCATGGATAACCTCCAGAACGCGATCGGGCGTCTGAAGAAGGCGCTCGGCTGAACGCGCCAGAGGCTTGGTGACCGACCGAGCGGCCCGCCGCTATACCACCCGCCCCTACGGACCGGGGGCTGAATCGGCCGGAAGATGCGCGCATTCGCCTTCGGCGAAGACGCGCCTACAGGGCTTGACGGCCGTAGGCGCGTTTTCGCGCAGCGAACGTGCGCAGACGATATCGCCGGCTCGCACGGCCGAATCACCTTGACCACCGCCAGCCCGGCCAGTAGTATTCAGCGCGCTTCAGGACTCAGTCCAATTCCCCGGTAGCTCAGCGGTAGAGCGGGTGACTGTTAATCACTAGGTCGGCGGTTCGAATCCGTCCCGGGGAGCCATTAAAATCAAGGACTTACGGCATCCAGCCGAAAGCTCCGAATCTCACTGGTCACACCGCTAGTCACACCCTGCCCCGCCAGTTGGCGGCGCTGGTCACAGATTCATGCTGGACGGTTCCAGCAGCGACTCGCACGCCTCGCCGTCGCCGTTTCCGTCCAGTCCGTGCGGATCGCCCGGCTTGTTCCGCTCGTAGAACCGTTGCGCCCCGGCCTGCGTGTCGAAGTCGCCGCAGTCCCGATCCTTGCCCCTGCCGCCCTCGACCGCTGGCGCTGCGGCCAGTCCCACGGGGGGGCATCGGGTTAGCAGCCGCCCATAGGCCCCTGTCAGCCTGCCGGGCTTCGCGTTCCAGTCGTCCGAGCGCCGGGTCGTCCGAATAGCGGTCATATTCCCAAGCGTGACCTTTTCGGACTAGCCATTGGTTCACGTTGCGCCCTTCGCTGTGGATTACCGCGATCAGGCGGCCGTAGCGGTCGGTACCACAATAAATCCGAACTCCTTCCATGGAGTTCTGCGAGCAATTACGCTTATACCAATTTGATTATTTCTGGGGAAAAAATGAAAAGGATGCTATTTGTCGTGCTCCTCGCGATTACTGCGCAACCGTTAGCTTTGTCTGCCGCAGAGGAAAAGGCCACTTGGCGCGAAAAGTGCGATACTTTTTCGGACGTAGCCGAATACATAATGACAAACCGCCAGCAAGGTGTTTCGATGCGGAACACGATGAAAGCGGTGGAAGTTATTGACTGGGCCGAGGAGGTCGTCATATTTGCCTATGAAAGCCCGCGCTATTCGACCGAGGATATGCAGCAACGGGCAATTAGAGACTTCACCGACGAGTGGTATTTGCGATGCGTGAAGATTTTGCGAAATACGGATTAATCGAAAAAAGAGTAGAGAGCCTCGGAATACCGGTTTTGCGTACAAGTATCTCCCCCCACTGTCGCCTACCACGCTCAACGAACTTAATGCGAGCGAACAGGCATACGCAGTAAAATGCCCCGCCGACCGAAGCCGACGGGGCCGCCGCCGGGGTGAGCGTCCCCCCGACGCACCGACCGCGCGGAGGAGTCGCCGCCGTCGGCACTGGATCGCTTGCGGCTCCAGCGGGCCGCCGACCTTTGCTACTGCCTGTCCCAGACCTTGCGCGCCAGTTCGGCACCTTTCTGTGTATCCAGCACCGCGACGTACCCCTGTTCGCGGGTGACGTTGTGTTCCTTCGCGTACTCGTCGGCGAGCGCGTCGAGCGTCACGTCGGGACCGGATTTCACTACCGGGGCTGCCTCGGGGGTCGCTGGCTCGGCTGCGGCCTTGTAGCACTGATACATCGAGCGCATGGTCGCGTCCGCTTCCAGCATCCGGCTATGGGCCGCCTCCGTGGATTCCCCCGCCTTGCGGTGCGCCTCCGCGCGCTTCGTCATGGCCTTGGCCCACTGGCCCCGGTCGCCGTATGCCGGTTCGCCCATCGTGGCGGCCTTTTCAAGTCGGTTTTGCATGTCGATTGTCTCCGTTTGCGCCTTGCGAATCGGCGCAGATTGCTTCTGTCGTTTCGGGATTCGCGCGATGGCCTGCCCGGACTTGGTGACTTGCAGCACCTCGCCCTCGGCTTGGTACTCGTCGGCGATGGCGCGTTTCATCTTGAACCGCGATCCCGGACCGGCTTCCCCCGCAGGAAACATCACCAGCGCGCCGTCCTTCGTATCCTGTAGAAATTTGACCTCGCTCATGCCGCCGTCTCCGTGTCCTGTTCGACACCGAGCAACACGCGCTCGCGATGCGCCAGCGGTTGCCGCGCTCCGTCGATCACCCGACCGATGACCAGGTGAGACTTCAGACTCGGCGACGCTGTGAGTGCGGCCCCGGCGATGGCATGACTGGCGTTCAGCTTCGCCATTGAATACCCGCGCTCGCCTGCGGCCTTGGTCGCGCGCGTCCAGGCATCACCGGCACCCGCCCAGCGGTCCAGCGCCTCACCCAATTCGCCGAGAATGCGGTCCACGTCCTGCGCGGCGGCCACACGCTCCCGTGCGTGCTCGGCGGCCTGCGCTCGGTACTTGTCGCGCTCGGCTTCCGTTTCGGCTTCCAGCGCATCACGGCGGCCCGCATCGGCCCGCTCGATGGCGGCGTCCAATTCCTCAACCTCCGCGCGCTTGTCCGTGATCTTGCGCCGCAACGCTTTGACTCGCTTCGCGGCTTCGTTGTCGCTCTGCGCCTCAAAAGCCAGGTCGCGGCGTTCCGCATCGAGCGTTTCGATTTCGTCCGCGAGATTGGCGCGCTTGGCGGCCATGTCGTCGTGGACCTTGCCCCATTCCTCCGGGCTGTTCGGTTGCTCAGTCATCTAATGACTCCTTAACGGTGGATTTGTCGTGTCGGGATACTCGCTCAGGCAGCGTATGCGGCATACGCTCGCCGCCCAGCATCAGGGTCGGGCGCTTCCGTGCGGCTTTCGGTTTCGCCAGTAGCAGCGCACCGGCTACGGCATTGGCCACGTCATCGTGAGCGCCGGGCGCGTGGTCGATGGCATCCTTTCCGCTTCGCGATGCACGCCGCTCCAGGCTTCCCAGCTGGGCCAGCGTGCGCCTGTGGTCGAGCAGGTCGGCGCGGCCGCTGTTAAGGATCGGCAATAGGTCGCGGTACAGATCGGACTTCGGGCGATCCGCGACGTGGTACTCGATACCGGCTTTCCTGAATTGCTCGCGCGGCCACTCGCCCGCGTATCGGTCGCCCGTGACACTCGATACCGCGTAGTCCTTCAGCAGCGCCGCCATGTCCGCGACGACTGACTCGGGTGAGAACGGCGGCTTGAACTCTCGCACCGCATCCAGCAACACCGCCTCGCCTTCCGGGTGTGCAATGGCGAGCGTCATGCTGTCCCGGCTTCCACCGGAAGGGTCCACGAAAGCAGAGTAAGAGAATGTCTCGATGCGGGGGCGCTCGTGCACACCGCTGGATACCAGATCCGCGAGCACTTCGCGGTCGATGTATCCCTCCACGTCGGCGCGAAACTGTGCGCCATACTCCGCACCCGCACTGGCCGGGTCCGCATCGTATGCCTGGTCGATCACTTCCTGCGGCACGCTCGGATTCATCGTGCGCGTGGCCGCCTGCCATACCAGGGCGGGGGAACCGTCCACGCCGTAATGCCGCCGCCATGCTTCATACAGCACGCCTCGGCGAGCGTAAGGCGACGACAGGCCCAGCAGCATTGAACCGGGAACCGTCGCCATGCCGGGGCGCAGGGCGTTCACAATCTCGCGGTCAGGGTTCGCCGTTTCCTCGCTTCGCCAGAAGGCCACCTCATCCAGCAGGGCGGCCACGATGCTGTAGCCGCGCACGCTGCGGAATGATGCCGTATGCACCTCGATACTGACGCGCGTCGTCAGGTCGATGCCCTCGGCGGTATCGCGCTCGACCAAACGCGACAGCATCGGCACCTCGGCGAACAGGGCGCGGACGTATCGCAGGATGGTGCGGGCCTGTTTGCGGTCAGCGGCGAGAATCAGGACCGTGCCGCGCTCGCCCGGTTGCAGGTGCTCTCGGTAGTCACGGAAAGCGGCCAGGAATACGGCTACCAGTGCCGCAATGAACGATTTACCGCCACGCCTGCCGACGACCAGCCATGCCTCCGAAAACGGCTGTGACGGGCTTGTATGGCGTCCGGTGCACTGTCGATACACTGCCGCCTGTTCATCGTCCATCGGCAGGCCGAACAGGGCCGCGATGAACGCACACCAGGCTGTCCAGTCGCCACGGTCGAACCATGCCGCGAACAGGTTCCGATCCCTTACCGCGTCTAGCAGGTTCACGCCGCGCTGCCCTTGAGGTATGCGCCGAGGCTCGGCACGTCCTTCGTGGCGCGTTCAAGGCCGAGCTTCCCGTAGACGCCTTGCAGGCTGTTGAACGCTTGCGTCCACTTCCCTACATCGAAGTCCCGGCCAGCCGCTAACTCGCGTTCCTGCGTTGCCAGCCAATACTCCAGCCACAGTGCCCGCTCCGCGAGACTGCGCTGGGCGTAGGACAGGCGATCCGCACCGCCCAGGTCATCGGTCAATTCCCGGTAACGCGCCCGCAGATTACGGGCCAATTCCGTGCGACCGTCGAGACGGTCCAGCCACCCGCCCGCGAACCGTCCAGGCACGGACTGCACCTCTCCACGTTCACCGCCTAACTGTGAATTTTCTGTGACCATTCGCCTTATAAACCCGGTCTATTTATCGCTTTTTCAATCTGTTATGTCGTCGTCACTAGTGATTATACATCACTTGCCCTGCTTTGAGGGTAGGGGTCGAATGCATCCGCATATCTGCGCGGGGCTATGGCCGCCCAATGGGGGGTATTCCCTATCCCCTCGAACTGCACTTTTTGCACTTTCTGCACTTTTTCTCCGCTCCCTCCCCCAAATTTGTCTGACACATTTCCGTGCAGGACTGGAAAAAAACCGTCAAAACCGACAAAAGTGCACTTCACGACTCTCCCCTCTGACTGGCCCGGTGCATTGCCCCTGCCGTGGTCGGCCTCACGTCCGCGCCCTTCGCTGACATGAGCGCCAGTTGCAGCGCCCGCTCGCCGATCCGCAGCGTTGCCCCCGTGGCCGTCTGCAACACGACGATGCTCGGGTCACTGTTGCTCTGGACCGTGCACCGCCCGTGTCCGGGGACCTCGATTGTCTGGCCCACTTCGGGGCGTCCGCTTCGCGTCATCATCATTGCTCGTCTCCTGTTGGCTCGATTGCCCATGCTGTCCGCGATCCCCCGCGTCGGCGGATCACATAGCCGTCGCAGATCACGTCCATATTCCGGCGCATCCACCATCCAAGCCGGCGGGTATCGATCCCGCGCTTGCCGGAAGCGATGGTCCCCAACGCCTCGCCCAGGTCGGGATCATGCTCTGCCCGCTCGGCGGCAACCTGCACCGTCGTGGCGGTCGATCCGAAAGCCCGTCGCCATGCCTCGATCACCGCTGCAAGTTCATCGGCTGCCGGGTCGTCACTCCGCAGTCGGTCCTGAGTTCGCTCGGGGTCGGGCAGGCCAAGCCACGTCACCGCGCCGCGTATCCACCGGCTCCATGACTCGAACGAACCCAGCGGCTTACCGTCGAAGGGCTGGCCCTCGACGTGGTGCGCGCGAAGGATGGTCAGTGCGGCTTCGATCAACTCGCTCCGGTGTGCTGCGACCCATGCGCGCAGATCCTCGATGGCGAACGTCCGGGCATCGGGTTTTTCGCATTCCGCGTCCAGGTGAATCCCCAGCGTCCGCCGCGTGGTATCTCCACGGACACGCGCGTTATTGCCGGTGGCGAACATCGTTAGCCCGGTCGGACATTCGACACGCTTGGACAGG
>Ga0306907_1000560_pt1 | contig 15492 bp, 11 predicted proteins | sample AntRauTorcE11898_FD_190415 | JGI IMG/M metagenome (GOLD analysis project Ga0306907, IMG submission 190415) | Saline lake microbial communities from Rauer Islands, Antarctica - Metagenome Torckler E11 #898 (v2) (version 2) | ecosystem: Environmental > Aquatic > Non-marine Saline and Alkaline >... | reverse complement strand
CAGCGGGCCGCCGGTAAACGGCGCGAAGCCGGTGCCGAAGATCGTGCCGGCGTCGACGAGGTCGCCGTCCGCAACGATGCCCTGATCGCGGGCCCGCTCGGCTTCGTCGAGCAGCGGCTCGATCAGGTCCTGGCCGAGACGATCCAGTTCGGCGGGCTCCAGCGAGATGCGGCCACGGTCCGGCTTTCCTTTCTTGTCGTAGACATAGAAGCCACGTCCGCTCTTGCGGCCAAGGGTGCCGCCGTCGACCATTGAGCGCATCGACTGGGGTACCTCCAGGCCCAGCGGTTCTGCCATCACGTCGACGGCGGCGACGCAGACGTCGAGGCCCACCGCATCCGCCAGTTCGAGAGGCCCCATCGGCATGCCGAACCGTTTAGCCGCCTCGTCGAGCGACTCGCGCTGCGTGCCCTTGGCGTACAGCTCAGCGGCCTTGATCATGTAGGGCATCAAGACGCGATTGACGAGGAAGCCGGGCGCGCTCTTCACGCGCAACGGCAGCTTGTCGGCGCTCGCGATCAGTGCCTGTCCACGATCCAGGTTCGTGCTGTCGCTTTGATCGCCGGCGACGATTTCAACCAGCGGCATCTTCGCCACCGGGTTGAAGAAGTGCAGGCCGATCAGTCGGCCGGGTTGCTCCAGGCCTTCAGCGAGCTGCTCGAGCGGCAGGCTGGAGGTGTTCGTGGCGAGGATCGCGTCGTCGCGCATGCGCGGCTCAAGCGAGCGGAACAGCCCCGTTTTCGCATCGAGGTTCTCGACGATTGCCTCGATGATGATGTCGGCGCCTTCGACACCCCGGTTGCCTGGATCGGGCGTCAGCCGGTCGAGCGCGGCCGTGACGCGCTCGGGGCGTTTGAGTCGCTTCTGAAACAGCGACCGGGCGCGTTTGAGAGTCGAGGCGACGGCCTTGTCGTGTTCGTCGAACAGCGTTACGCGGCAGCCGTTGAGCGCCAGCCACGCGGCGATGTCGCCGCCCATGGTGCCGGCCCCGATGACATGAACCCGCCGCGGAATCGCGACGTCGCTCGAACGGGCCTCGCGCTTGAGTCGATCCTGCAGCAGGAACACGCGGATCAGATTGCCCGCCGTCGGGCCCTCGATCAGGCGCGTCAGCGACGTCCGCTCCGCCTTGATGCGCCGCGGTGCCGGTTCACCGCCATGGTGCACCCAGAGATCGAGCATCGCGTACGGTGCGGGATAATGCTCTGGCCGCGCGCTCTGCTTGACCTGCCGCTGCATGATCGGCTTCAGGGCATAGCGGCCGGGCAGGGTGCCCGCGAGGCGCTGCCACCATTTCGGACGACGCCGGCCGGGATCGCGCCGGATCAGATCACGGGTCGCGTCGACGAGTTGCCACGGCGAGAGTGCGAAATCCACGAGCCCCATGCGCTGGGCGGCTCGGCCTTCCAGCGATCGCCCGGACAGCATCAGGTCAAGCGCTGCCGGCGCGCCGATCAGATCCGGCAGACGCACGGTCCCCCCGAAACCCGGGTGGATGCCCAGGCGCACCTCCGGCAGGCCCAGACGCGTCGCTGGATCCCGGTCGGCGACCCGGTAGCGGCAGGCCAGCGCGAGTTCCAGTCCGCCGCCCAGGCAGAAACCGCGGATCAGGGCGACCGTCGGGGTGGTCATCGCCTCGATCCGGTCCATCACGCGCTGGCCTTTTTCGATCAGTGCGTCCGCTTCCGCGGCGTTCTCGATCGCTCCGAGTTCCTGCACGTTCGCGCCGGCGATGAAACCGGACTTCGCGGACTGAAAAACGACCCCTTTCGGGCGATCGCCCGTGTCGAGTTCATCGAGCGCGGTTTCCAATTCCCCGAGGACCTCGGTCGAGAGCGAATTGGCCGCCTCGCCCTGTACGTCCAGGGTTACCCACGCAATACCGTCGGCGTCGCGCTCGATCGTGCAGTGCTGCAGCCTGGTCCCACTCATGCCGACACCTCCGGATTCTCGATCAGCATCGCGCCACCCTGGCCGCCGCCGATGCATTGCGTGGCCACGCCGCGGCGCCCGCCAGAGCGGCGTAGGACGTGCGCGAGGTGCAGGGCGATGCGGGCCCCGCTCGTACCGACGGGATGACCGAGGCTGATCCCGCCACCATCGACGTTCAGCCGGTCGGGATCGATATCGCCCCACGGTTTGGACAGCCCGAGCTGCTCGCGGCAGTAACGGCGGTCGCGCCAGGCCGCCGTGCAGGCCAGAACCTGGGCGGCGAAGGCCTCGTTCAGTTCCCAGTGATCGATGCTGCCGAGTGCGAAACGATGCCGCCGCAGCATCGGGGTAACGGCATGGACGGGGCCAAGCCCCATCTGAGCGGGATCGAGCCCGGCCCATTCGCTGTCTACGATCCGGGCAAGGACCGGGAGGCCATGCTTCTCGACCGCCTCTTCGGAGGCGAGCATGACGGCGCAGGCACCATCGGTGACCTGCGCGCTGTTACCCGCCGTGACCTTGCCGTACGGTTTCTCGAATACGGGTTTGAGCCGGCCGAGGTCCTCGACCGTACTCTCGCGGCGGACGCCATCGTCCAGGTCGTACGCCCGCCCGTCGAGGCCATGCAACGGCTCCAGCTCGGGCAGCAGATCTTCGTCCTGTGCCCGCGCGAGCCGCTGGTGACTGCGACAGGCATATTCGTCCATTTCCGTGCGCGTTATGCCGAAACGCCAGGCGATGTTCTCCGCCGTCTGCCCCATGGACATGCCACTGACGGGGTCGGTCAGTCCCTTGAGCAGGGCGACCACCGGTTTGAGCATGCCGGGGCGAAGCCGTCCAAGCTGTTTTGCCTTGGCAAGCGGCGTTTTGGCCCGGTTGAAGTCGGACAGCCATTCAACGAAGCGGGGATCAAACAGTAACGGGGCGCGGCTCATCGCCTCCGTACCCCCCGCGAGCACCAATTCGGAGCGGCCCGCCTGAATGTCGTGCAGGCCATTGTCCAGGGCCTGCATCCCGGATCCGCAGTTGCGCTGCACGCTCCAGGCGGGCACGTGGTGACCGCAGCCGATCCGCAGTGCAATGATCCGCGCGATATTGGCCTCGTCCGCTGCCGGTCCCGCGCAGCCGAAGATGACCTGATCGAGTGCGTCGGGCTCGAATGGCATCCGCAACAGGAGCTGACGGCTTGCGGCTACGCCCAGATCGGCCGCGCTGAAGGCATTCGGTTTACCGCGGAACTTGAGGAATGGCGTGCGGCTGCCGTCGACGATATATACGGGTCGCGCGCGGTCTTTGGATGTGCTCTTTCCGGATTGTGCCAACTGCCCACTCCCTCGCGGCCTCGCTGCCGCTCATCGCAGGATGTCCGATTCTAGCAGCCCATACAGTGTTGACCATGGGCTCCGGGTCGCTGGCCGCGTCAACCACCGTCGGCCGACCCGCTCGCGGAGGTTTTGCGGCCGCGCAGCCAGTGACGAAGCCCCAGAAGCGTCGCGATGATGCCGAGACCGAGCGCAAGCGAGATCGTGATCCGCAGTGGATCCGGCTCCCGGGCCGCAGCCGCGAGGCTGTCGAGAAACGCGATCAGCAGGATCATGCCCGGCGCCATGCCCGCGACCGTACCGGCGAGGAAGGAAGCGATCCGTATGTGGGAAGTACCCGCGGCCATGCTGATAACGGTGAAATGAGCCACGGGCACCATGCGGAGCAGGGCGATGGTCAGAAAACCGTGGCGACCGATGCGGCGTGACAGATCATGGACCCGGCTGCCGGAAAGCTGTTTCACGTGACGGTGGCCAAGGCGACGGCCGATCAGGAAACTGACGCCAGCGCTCGCGGTCGACGCCAGCAGGGCATAGACGAAGCCGAGCACCGGGCCGAAGGCAATGGCTGTCAAGACGACCATCAAGGTCACCGGCAGCATGATCAGCCCCCCGCCGATGAATACCGCCAGCACCGCGAGCGGGGCCCATGGTTCATATCGGAAGCGAGCAAGCCACTGCCCGAGTTCCCCGGGGTTCAGCGTTTCACGCAGCGGCGACCATATCCAGGCTCCGGCGAGGAGCAACAGGGCTGCCAGAACCAGAGCCCAGTGCAATAGCCGTCGCCGGGCGGCATCGGTTCCGGGAGGCACGCTCATCCGGGTCGTGTGCCGTGACGCGGGAGAGAATATCTTCATGGGGTGATAATAACGATCCCCGCCCGGGTCGGGCGTATTTCCCGCATTTCGACTGCCCGGTAGGCGCCGCCGGGCGCGGGGTGGAACGTTGCCGGGACTCGAAATATGGTACGCAGCACCCGGGATTCTGATGGCCGGTGGCAGCAGGCCAGTCCGACGGCGTGACATTGCAACCCACAGGGGAAGATAATAGAGTCAAGCCCGTCGCTGCGCATGAACAAGAACATATAAGCCCCCGCATTAACGCGGGTTCGTCCGCGGAACGTGTGCATTGGCAGGCGCGTCGGGGCATGTGCTCGGGGGAGCACGGCCCGGCTGGATGCGCAGCCTGCCGTACACCGCATGCCGGAGAGAGTGGCAATCGATGAGTGAACTTGTCCCGCTGAGCAATCTCGTTTCCGCGTTGAAAGCGGCTACCGACGCCGGGAAATCCGGCGCCTTTTTTATCACCACGGATCAGCAGCACTCGGCCATGGTGACGCTCTCCGGGGGAACGATAACCGGCGTCAAATTCCGCAACACGCGCGGGTATGACGCGGCCACGTCATTGTCAAAGGTCGGTCAACTCAAGTATCAGTCGGCCGCCGAACCCACCGAACTGCCCGGCGAGACGGCACTCAATACCAGCGCCGTGTTCGAGATCCTGACGACCGGTGAAACCAGTGCCGTACCCGACGAGACCGCTGCTCCCGCGATCGATGTCGACGCAGTACGGCAACGCTACATTTCGGCGATCGGACCGATCGGCGGTGCGCTGTTCGATGAAGCGGTCGAGGACCTGGGCGACGAGCTGAGCAAGCCGGCCGGAGTCCGCCAGTTGATCGAGCGGCTGGTCGAACAGATTGAGGATGAAGCCGAGGCTGCCAGTTTCCGTAACGACGTCGACATCTGACCGGCGCCGACTTTTCAGACAATCACAACCAACGAAGACACGAGCGGATGCGGGATCGAACGCTCCGTGAGGGTATGACGGGAGGAAGGGCCTGACATGGCGAAAAACGAGCAGAAGGGCAAGCAGAAAAAAGTGTCCTGGTACCGAAGCGTCCAGACCAAAATCCTGGTTACGCTGCTGGTTGTCACGACCCTGATTCTCGGTGGTTTTGCGATCTATAACCTCACCGAGGCAAGAGCCCGTCTTGAAACCGAACTCCAGCGCGTGGCCGAGACCACCGTCCAGCGTCTGTCCCAGCAGGTCATCGGTCCGATGTGGTCCCTGAACGACGATCAGCTCATCGAGTCGATCGAGGCCGCGATGCTCGAGCGGCGCGTGTATTCCGTCATTATCCGCGAAGAGGACCGTGAGTCGATTTATCTCGGCCGCCGTCGCGACGCCAACTGGAACATCACGCCTGCCACCAGTGACCCGGAAGGCGATTTCATCCTCAGCAAGACGACGCTACTTCACGAGGGCGAGGAAATGATCGGCGTCCTGGAGGTGTATGTCAGCCGCCGTTTCCTGCAGGAGCAGTTCAATGCCCTCGTTATGAACGAAATCCGGCGCGCCGCGATCCTCGACCTCGCGCTGATCATCGTGACCCTTCTGCTGCTGCGCCGGCTATTGGTTCGGCCCATTCGCGAACTGACCGACGCCTCGGAGCGAATCAGCGCTGGCCAGTTGAATACCAAGATCGAAATCCGCTCGAAGGACGAGATCGGTATGCTTGCGGGCGCCATCAACAAACTGCAGACGAGTCTGCGGATCGCGATGGAACGAATGAAGAAGAGCGGGTAAGTGGATACTGTTGTTCACGGACGAACGCGATTCCGTGAACATGATGGGGATACGACGATCAGGCACGGGAAAAAGGCGGGCCGTCCTGGCCTGATCGTCGTTGGTCTGTTACCTGCTGGAGCCCGGGTGCTCGAGATCCCGAGCACGGTCCGATCGTTAATCAGTGGTGACGTTGCGCCGGGTGGTCGATCGTCGCGAGCTGCTGACGCAGGGCGAAGAGGTCGCCGTGCACGGTCACCTCGACGATGCGTCCATGCGCCGTGCGGAACAGGGCCACGCACTCGTGACGCACCTGGTGCCCTGACGGCGGGCATCCCAATGCTTCGCCGACATGCGTACCTGTCCACGCGATCCGCGCGGCTGCTCGGTCGCGGTCGACAATCACCTCCTGGATCTCCATTCGCAGATCGCGGAATGCGCCGGTGAACTGTTCGGCATAGCGTTCGAGTCCACGCGGTCCTTCCGCAGTCGTGCCCAGCGTTCCGCGGATCACCGCGCGCGGGCCGACGATCCGTTCGGCCGCACCGTAGTTGCGACTGTTCCAGAATTGATCGTAGAAGCGGCGTACGAGTTTACGGGTCGTATCCGCAGCGGTTTTGCGTCCGGGGTACATGCGCAACCTCCAGTCCGGGGCCCTGAGCGGCGGGGCGAGAGCGCTCCGCGCTGGAACCAGTATGCCGTATCGGTCCAGCCTCCCGCGACATCCCGGAGCGTTGGCTCGCGGGGTCTCGCCAGTGGACCGTCTGCAGAGTATAGCCGCTCCGGTTCAGTCGGAGGGCGGCTCATGCCTGGCCGATCGTTCGAGCTGATTGAGCACCGAGCGCAGCCCGCTGTCGCGCACGCCGAGGCGATTCAGACCGGCTACCGTTTCGCGGACGTATTCGGGGTTGTCCCCGCTCTGTCCATGCGCCCCGAGGATGTGGCGCGCGGCATGGTCGGGTCTCAGGGAACCCGCATACTGTTCATGACTCCGATCCAGCACGAAGGTGAGGGCGGTAAATCGGCCCGCATCGCAATGCACCGTAACGAGACGCGGGATATATACGTCGGTCACCATTTCTCGCTCCCACAGATATTCTGCGGTTGCGCGTTTGTTGTCCTCGGCGACCTCGAACATGCAGCCGAGACAGGAACCGCCCCGGTCGAGCCCGAGGACGAGTCCGGGCCGATCGGGCGTACCGCGGTGATGGAACGACCACACCCGAAGGGCCCGATGGAATCCGTGAATGCGCGCCCGGTGGCTGGCCAGGTAGTCAAAGCCGGGGCGCCACAGAAGCGATCCGTACCCGAACACATAGAGTGGACCGGGCGGTAGCTGGTCGATCCGTTCAATGTCACCGACTGTGGTCATGGAGGCGTCAACGATCTCCGGGGCATGGGCACTGCAGATTCCTGAATTGTAACGCATGTGTTTCGTCACGGCTGTTACGGTCGTCCGCATTTGTCGATTGCATTTTCGGGGTCTTGCGACCGGGGACCGAACCTGGCGTTTTCCCGCAGGGCGGCGGGCGAATAAAGTCAAATAGACGACGAAATATGGCAAATACGGCCAACACGTGTCGCGGACCATATGCTCTCAGGCCGGAGCGGACGAAACCGTCCGTAACCGGTTGCTGCGCCCGGGCCATGCGTCCGTGCGCGCACTTCGGTCGCCCTGGACAATGATGCGCGGTACGACTGCCGCGCGTTCCATGCGATCGCAAACCGGAGAGGAGAAACATCACATGAACCCAGTCAGATTCTCCATGGCGCTTGTAGCCGCCATCGCCATATCAACAGTCACGGCGGTTGCGACCGCCGCCGAAGACGCGCCCACGATCCGTTTCGGTACGCCTACCTGGCCGGGCGTTACGGTCAAGACCGAAGTCGCCGCGCAGCTCATCGAGACGATGGGCTATGGCATCAAGCAGACGAACTCGAGTCCCGCGTTCGCGTACAACGCGCTCAAGTCGGACGATCTCGATATCTTCTTCGGCGGCTGGATGCCGACCCAGAAGAACATGGCCGATCCGTTGATCGAGGAAGGCTCGGTCAAGGTAATGGCCACCAATATCTCGGACGCGGTCATGGGTATCGCGGTCCCGGAATATGTGCATAAGGCCGGAGTCGAGACCGAGGCGGATCTCGCGAAGTTCCGTGATCGCTTCGATGGGAAAATCTATGGTATCGAAGCCGGCAGCGGCTTCAACGAATCGATCAGCGATGCGATCAGCAACAATCGCCATGGGCTCGGAGACTGGCAGATGCTGCCCTCGAGCACGAGTGGCATGCTGAGTCAGGTTGGCCGTTCGATCCAGCGCGAGGAATGGATCGTGTTCCTGGGCTGGGAGCCGCACTGGATGAATGTCGCGTACGATATTCACTATCTCAAGGCGGTGGGTGAGCCGAAGATCGCGGACACCCGCAGTGACGTATTGACGGTCGCCAACCCCAAACTGGTCGAGAAAGAACCGGAGATCGCCCGCTTCCTCGAGCAGTACGTGGTGAGCAAGGATGATCAGTCAGCGTGGGTTCTCGAGTACAGCTACAACGACCGGGAATCCGAGGACGTCGCCGCCGAATGGATCGCGGCGAATCTGGACACGGTCGCGAAATGGCTGGACGGCGTGAAGACCCGTGATGGCGAATCCGCGATCGAGGCGGTTCGGGCGGCCTACGCCGACTGAGCAGTGCCTTGCCAGCCCGGACCAGGTTTCCGGGGTGGTCATCAGCCGGGTGCCACGCCGCGATTGGCGGTGTGGCACCGGCTTATTACCCGCCGATCTTCCCGAAGATATTGTTCACGGACAATATCTTCGGGAAGATCGTATCGGCGAAACCGGCGACGTTGTTAACCACGAGCCGGCCTCTCGGGTACGCTGGTGCTCCGGACGATCTTCGTTTTGAGATGATCCGGAACCGGCGGATGGGAATGCGACGGGGAATACCATGAGTGAAGCCAGCGAGATCCTCCGCAAACCCTCCGATTCGGATCTGCGCGAGAGCCAAATGGCGCGCTACATGCGCTGGCTCGATGAAGCCGGTTACGGTCGGTTCGACGATTACCCCTCGATCTATGAATGGTCCGTTAGCGAGCCAGATCGGTTCTGGGCGTCCGTTTGGCAATGGACCGATGTTGTCGCTCAGTGTGACGCGGATCAGGTGCTGACCGACCGCTCGATGCCCGGCGCGCGCTGGTTCCCGGGCGCACGTCTCAACTATGCGGAAAATCTGCTCCGCGAAGCGCTCCATGGGGATCCGGAGCGCGTGGCCGTGCACGCCGTGTCGGAGACCCGCAAGACACGGCGTGTCACGTATGGCCAACTGCTGGAGGACGTCGCCGCATTCCGTGCCTGGCTGGAGGCCCAGGGCGTCGGGCCGGGCGATCGGGTCGCCGGCGTCGTAGCCCATGCACCGGAAGCGATCGTCGCCATGCTCGCGACAACCGCGCTTGGCGCGATCTGGTCCTCGGCTTCGCCGGACTTCGGTGTCAGCGCGATCGTGGATCGGTTCGGTCAGATCGAGCCGAAGGTGCTGGTCACGGTCAACGGCTATGGTTACAACGGCAAGATCCATAAGCGGTCCGAGGCGGTCGATGAACTGGCCGGACGGCTGCCGACGGTGGCGCGCATCGTGGTCGTGCCACAACTGCCCGACGGGGCGATGCCGACGACAGACCATGTGACCTGGGACGCCGCGCTGACCGCCCACTCGGGGGCGGAGCCCACGTTTGAGCCGATGGCCTTCGACGATCCGGCGTTCATTCTGTATTCATCCGGAACGACGGGGGTGCCGAAGTGCATCGTCCATGGCGGCGGCGGCACGCTGCTGCAGCACGCCAAGGAACTCATCATTCACGGGGATATCGGGCGCGACGATGTCTTCTTCTATTTCACCACCACCGGCTGGATGATGTGGAACTGGCAGGTCTCCGGGCTCATGACGGGTGCGGAACTGATCGTGTTCGACGGTGCGCCGGGGTATCCGGATCTGGATGTCTGCTGGCGTCTCGCGGCCGAACGGGGTGTCACGCATTTCGGTACCAGCGCAAAATTCATCGGCGCCTGTCGGAATCGGGAGCTGAGCCCCGGCACGACCAACGACCTGTCGGCCCTGCGCGTCATTTTCTCGACCGGATCCCCGCTGTTGCCCGAGGATTTCGACTGGGTCCGCGAGCGCGTCGGGTGCGATATTCTGCTGGCCTCGATTTCCGGGGGGACCGATATCGTGTCCTGCTTCGTGGGTGGCTGTCCGCTCCTGCCGGTGCGCCGGGGCGAGATCCAGTGCCGGATGCTCGGCATGGATGTGCAGGCGTGGAATGACGAGGGCGAGTCGGTCGTCGGTGAGAAAGGCGAGCTCGTGTGCCGGCAACCGGCACCGTCCATGCCGGTCATGTTCTGGAACGATCCGGATGGCGAACGCTACCGGCGCGCGTACTTCGATACGTTCCCGGGTGTCTGGGCGCATGGTGATTTCATCACCATTACCGAAAGCGGCGGGGTCATCATCCATGGCCGCTCCGACGCGACGCTCAACCCGGGCGGGATTCGCATTGGAACGGCGGAGATCTATCGTCAGGTTGAGACCATGGATGAAGTCGCCGACAGCATTGTTTGTGGCCAGACATGGAAGGACGACGAGCGCGTAGTGCTCCTGGTCGTGCTCAATCGTGGCTACGAACTCGATCAGGATTTGCTGCAGCGCATGCGTACGCGCATTCGGGAGGGCGCCAGTCCACGTCACGTCCCGGCCCGGATCGCGGCCGTGGACGAAGTGCCCTACACGCGCAGCGGCAAGAAGGTGGAACTGGCGGTCTCGAGCGTCCTGCGCGGCGATTCGGTCGGCAATCGCGATGCCCTCGCAAATCCGGACAGCCTGGACCGCATCGCCGAAATCGAGGATCTTTTCCTATAAGCGCCCCCATGTCAGAGCATTCGACGAGCACCGGGACCCGCGAGATCGGTTTTCTCCTGATCCCGGAGTTCTCGATGATGGCCTTCTTCGCGGCGATCGAACCGTTGCGGATCGCCAACCGCTGCAGTGGAGAAACGCTGTATACGTGGTCGATCTGGTCGGAAGACGGTGAGCCGGTCGCCGCCAGCAATGGCATGACCCTGCTGACCGACGGGGCGATCGACGACCAGGTGACGGCGCCGACCGTTTTCGTCTGCAGCTCGTTCAATCACGAAAGCCATACCTCGCGCGCGATCCTGCAGTGGCTCAAACGCCTGGCCGGGCAGGGCGTGATGCTCGGCGGAATCGATACCGGCGCGTTCCTGCTCGCGCGGGCCGGCCTGCTGGAAGGGTACACCGTGACGCTGCACTGGGAGAGCATCCCGGGCTTCCGCGAGCTCTATCCCGGAATCGAAACGACCGCCGAACTGTACGAGATCGACCGGCGCCGGCTCAGTTCGTCGGGCGGCACGGCCACGATGGATCTCATGCTGCGCTTCATTGCCGAAGAACACGGCACGGATCTCGCGACGGCGGTGTCCGAACAGCTCATCCATCAGCGCGTACGCAGTAAAACCGACCATCAGCGCATGAACCTGGCGGCACGGCTCGACGTACACAACCCGACCCTGGTGCGCGCGGTCGAATTCATGGGGCGGCATATCGAAGCGCCCGTTCCCGTAGGGGGTATCGCCGCGCACTGCGGAATCTCCCAGCGCCAGCTGGAGCGGTTGTTCGCGGAACAGCTCGGGGCCGGGCCCAACGCGTATTACGTCAGACTGCGCCTCGAGCACGCCCGGGAACTGCTGCACGATACCGACCGCAGCGTACTCGAGGTCGCGCTCGCCTGCGGATTCGGTTCGTGTGCGAGTCTGTCGCGGGCCTACCGGCGTCACTACGGTATTCCCCCGAGCCGTGACCGGAAGTGGACCGCGTAATAATCCGAATACCGGGGCGACATTTGCCCGCAAGGCGCGGTCGCACGGTATAGCCGACCGCCGCGCGCCGACGTCGTCAGACGGATCCGGTATCGGTCTCCACGGGACGGGTCCCTGCGGTATCAACAAGCCGGATCAGGGCGTCCGCCGCGACAGCGCCCAGCCCCGGTGGCCGTACCAGCAGCGGGTTCACGTCGAGTTCGGCGATCCGGTCTGCATGGGCCAGCGTAAAGCGCCCTATGGCGGTACAGGCCTCCACGGCCGCGTCGAGGTCGCCGCCCTCGCGACCACGGTACCCCGCGAGGATGCGGCCCACCGACAGCGACTCGATGGCCCGGCGGACATCGCCCCGGTCCGCGGGCAGGAGCAGGGTGCGTGTGTCACGCACGAGTTCGGCCAGGATGCCGCCGCTGCCGATCACCAGCACCGGACCGGCGACTGGATCGCGGACCACGCCGACGATGAGCTCGGCGACCGCATCGGGAACCACCTGCTCAACCAGCCAGCGATCGTTGCCGCGACCGGCTTCGTGCAGGCGCGTGGCCATCGCGTCCGCGGCCATCAGGAGTTCGTCCCGGTCGGCCAGGCCAAGGGCCACGGCCCCGAGCTCGGTCTTGTGGCCGATATCCCGACCGATCGCCTTGAGAACCAGCGGGTATTCCAGCGATGCCCCGGCGTCGGCAAGGCCCGATCGGTCGGTCGTCTTTCCGGGGGGAATCGACAGCCCGTACTCGGCAAGCCGGTGTTTGCTTTCGGCTTCGTCGAGCGCATACGTCCCGCCCGGTGATGCGGCGACGGAAGGACCGTTCCACGCCGACTGTTCGAGCAGAGTGGTGCGTCGCCGTGTCCAGCCCGCCGCGTGTGCGAGCGCACGGATGCCTTCACTCAGGCCCTGCAGTGGGGTCACCCCGGCCTCGATACACGCGTCACGTGCGGACGCGGGCAACGCTTCCGGAAGCGTCGACAGCACCGCCGCTGGCGCCCCGGTTCGGGCCTGCGCGCGGAGGAAACCGTCCAATGCACTGCGCCAGTTGTCGGGCCGTGCGCGCCCGGGGGGAGGGAAGTCGAGCACCAGCACGGCGGCGTCATAAGCGTCCGCCAGCACGGTCTCGAAACCCGCGGCCGTGGCATCGGTATCGCCCCAGATCCGCGTGTTGTAATCGAGCGGATTGCCGACACTGGCGGGTTGTATCCTGAAGGCCTCGGCGATCTGCTGGATCGGTTTCGGTGGCGGGCAGGTCAGACCGGCGGCGCTCAGGCGGTCGCCCATGATCGCAGCCTCGCCCCCCGAGCAGGACAGCGAGAGGATTTCGTTCCCCTGCAGCGATCCGGTGACGCTGAACAGCTTGAGCGTTTCGATCAGTTCCGTGAGCGACTCGGCACGACGGATCCCGAGCCGATCGAACAGGGCGTCATAGACGCTGTCGGAGCCGGTCAGCGCCGCCGTGTGGCTCTGGGACGCGCGCGCGCCCTCGGCCGATGCGCCAACCTTGATCGCCACGATGGGGACACCCGCCTCGAGTGCCCGTCGGGCGGCGCGCGCGAAGCGGCCGACATCGCGGAGGCCTTCCACGAACAGTCCGATTGCATGGATGCGCGGATCGTCGAGCAGGGCATCGATGAAATCCTCGACACCGAGTTGCGCCTGGTTGCCCGTCCCGATGACATAGCCGAACGGCGCCGAGCGCTGCTGGAAGGTCGCACTGAGCGCGACATTGCCGCTCTGGCTGATGAGGGCGAACCCGGACTCGGCCGGATCAGCGCCGTGGTCATCCGGCCACAGCGCCACGCGATCGAGGCAGTTGATGGTGCCGTGACAGTTCGGTCCCACGAGGGCCACGTCGCCGGCGGCTTCCACGAGGCGCTGCTCGAGATTGGCGATACCGTCCTCGGCGAAACCGGCCGCGAAACAGATCCCGCCGCCGGCGCCGCGGGCGTTGAGCGCCGCGAACACGTCGGGGCAGTGGGCGGCCGGTACGGCGACGACCGCCGCATCGGGTCCCTCGGGCAGATCGGCGACCGAGGCATGGCAGGGTCGGCCTTCCATCGACTCGCGCTTCGGATTCACCGGCCAGATGTCGCCGGTGAAACCGATATGGTCGAGCTGGCGGATCGTCTCGACGGCGGCGGCGCCACCGATCACCGCGATCTGGCGCGGCCGCAGGAGACGGCCGAGATTGCGTCGGCGGATTTCGGCGCGTTCGACACCGCTGGTTGCGTCAGCCGCTTCCATCGCCATTCAGCCGCCGTGCGGACGCAGCAGATCGCGCGAGATGATGTGGCGCTGGATCTCGCTCGTGCCATCCCAGATCCGCTCGATGCGCGCGTCGCGCCAGAAGCGCTCCAGCGGCAGTTCGTCCATCAGGCCCATGCCGCCGAAGATCTGGATGCACTCATCGGTCACCCGCGCCAGCATCTCCGAGGCGTAGAGCTTGGCCTTGGCGGCGTCGGAATCGGTCATCCGGTCCTGGTCGTGGAGCCATGCGGCCCGCAGACACAGCATCTCCGCCGCATCGATCTCGGTCGCCATGTCGGCCAGCTTAAATCCGATCCCCTGGAAGCGGCCGATCGACTGGCCGAACTGCTTGCGCGATGCGGCCCACTCGACGGCCATGTCATGCGCGCGGCGGGCGCGGCCGATACAGGTCGCGCCGACCGTCAGCCGGCTCGCGGAGAGCCAGGTGCCGGCCAGATCGAATCCGCGGTGGACCTCGCCGAGCACCTGCGCGCCAGGTACGCGACAGTTATCGAACTCGATAATCGAGTTGTGATAGCCATGGTGCGACACGGAATTGTAGCCCGGGCGGACCTTCATCCCGGGCGTGTCGTGATCGACCAGGAACACGGTGATCTTCTTTCGTTTGCCACGCCCCTGGACTTCCTCTTCACCGGTCGCCGCAAACAGGATGGTGAAGTCAGCGACGTCCGCGTGGCTGATGAAGTGCTTGGTACCGTTGATGACCCAGTCATCCCCGTCCGGCTCGGCTCGTGTCGCCATGCCGCGCAGATCCGAGCCGGCGCCGGGCTCGGTCATCGCCAGGCACTCGATCCGTTCACCGCGGATCGTCGGGTAGAGGTAGCGCTCGGCCTGTTCCTCGTTGCACGCGCGCAGGATATTGCTGGGGCGGTGCACCAGCATCTGCAGTGCGAACGACGTGCGTCCCAGTTCGCGCTCGACCATGGTCATGGTCAGCGCATCGAGGCCGCCGCCGCCGATCTCTTCCGGCATATTGGCGGCATAGAAACCGTGCTCGATCGATTTCGCGCGAATCGCTTCGGCGACCTCGGCCGGCACCTCGCCGCGGCGCTCGACTTCGTTCTCGTGGGGGTAGCATTCCTCCTCGACGAAACGGCGAACGCTGTCGACGATCATGTTCTGTTCGGTTGTAGGTTCGAATTCCATGGCTTACTTCCCCCGGAACTGCGCCTGACGCTTCTCGGCGAACGCCGCGACCCCTTCCTTGGCGTCCTCGCTCTGCAAGACCTTCGGGAAATTCTCGAACTCCGCTTCTCGCATGTATGCGAAGGTGTCCTTTACGGACATCGACTCGGTCTCGCGCAGGATCTCCTTGATCGCCTGCACCGCGAGCGGCGCGCCGGCGGCGATCGTGTCCGCCCATTCCCGCGCGGTCGGCATGAGCTGATCGGAGGATACGACGCGATTGATCATGCCGTAGTGCATCGCCTCGTCGACCTCCATGCGCCGGCCCAGCAGCAGCATTTCCATGGCGACGTTGTAGGGCAGGCGTTTGGGCACGCGCTGCAGGCCGCCGGAGTCG
>Ga0306907_1000559_pt1 | contig 15493 bp, 13 predicted proteins | sample AntRauTorcE11898_FD_190415 | JGI IMG/M metagenome (GOLD analysis project Ga0306907, IMG submission 190415) | Saline lake microbial communities from Rauer Islands, Antarctica - Metagenome Torckler E11 #898 (v2) (version 2) | ecosystem: Environmental > Aquatic > Non-marine Saline and Alkaline >... | reverse complement strand
GCAAAAATAGTGGCATACTCCATGGCGTGTACGCCCCCGCCAACAATAACCAGCCGGCGCGGAATGTGCGTGATATTTAAGATTGATTTGTAATCCAGAATCTTATCGTCATCAACGGCAAAATTATCGGGCTCGGCGGGGCTGCTGCCGGTGGCAATGAGAATATATTCAGCAGTGTATGTTTCGCGCGTGCCGATATGGGTTTCTACCTCAATGGTATGTTCATCCACAAGCTGGCCAAAGCCGCGAGCCACATCCACTTTGTTGTTAATGAAATCATCTTTAACCTTGCGATTTTCCCGTTCAAGAATATTGTTTTTGTACTTGAGCAGATCTTCCATCTTAAAAAGATCGTAAGGTTTTTTATCATTCTCGCTGTTAAACTGCTTGTTAAATTCCAGGATGGTCTTGGCGGCCTCACGCAGAGATTTGCTGGGCACGGTTCCGGTATTGATCCACGTGCCGCCGAGGTGCGTTTCGTGCGATTCAACAACGAGGACATTTTTATCGAATTTGGAGCTTTGCATGGCGCATGAAAAGCCGGCGGGACCGCTGCCCAGAATAATAATGTCGTAATCACGTGGCATAAATAGTAGACTTAGTAAAATTTACAATCACCATTGATACATAAAATAGAAGAATTAAGGAAATAATTCTTCCATTAAAACAAATAGATTACAATCATAAAGAGGGCTTTGTAAAACTATCACATTTTGTCATTCTGTCCGCCGGCTGGCGGATCAGAATCTCAGATATATTCAATAGTTTAGTGGTTCAATTCCCCGATTCTATGAGTCGGAAACGTTCATAAAAGAAGGTATGCAAAAATTTCCTATGCCGAAGGCATCCCTTTGGGAAGATCCCCTCTGGAGGGGTGCAGGGGTGGGTGATAATAAATAGAAACCAAGTTTTGCATACCTTCTTCCTATTATTGATACCCCGATGGCTTGCCTCGGGGTTGTTCATTAACACCTAATCAAAGATGCTGAACTACCTGCGGTGAAATTAAGGATGACATTTTGAGTTTTAAAAACTTTCATGAAACCAATATAACCATTTAAATTAAAGGGCTTGCTGGAATACGCTTTGGAACGATATGATCATTAGATTTGATTACATGAGGTTGATTGAGTATGAAGATCAAAAGCAGTACTTTATTTAATAATATTTATTAATAATCGAGGAGATAATAATGAGTTACACATTACCTAAATTACCGTATGATTACGATGCACTGGAACCTCATATTGATGAGCGGACGATGAAAATTCATCATACCAAACATCATCAGGGCTATACCGATAAAGTGAACAAAGCCCTTGAAGGCCATAAGTTTGCAGACATGCCTATTAGTGAGGTCTTGAAGCGCATTAATGATGTACCGGAAGATAAACGCCAAGCCGTGGTGAACAACGGCGGCGGGTTTGCCAATCACAAACTATTTTGGACCATTCTTTCTCCCAATGGCGGCGGCGAAGCCACCGGTGAACTTGGAGATGCCATTAATAATGAATTTGGTAGCTTTAGCAAATTTAAAGAAGAATTTACCAATGCAGCTACCGGTCAGTTTGGATCGGGATGGGGTTGGTTGTGTGTTAAAGAAGATGGCGGCTTAACCGTTGTATCTACGGCCAACCAAAACAGCCCGTACATGAATGGACTAACGCCTATTTTAGGGCTGGATGTGTGGGAGCATGCCTATTACCTGAATTACCAAAACAAGCGCGGCGATTATGCCGATGCGTTCTGGAATCTGGTAAACTGGGCTAAGGTAAATGAATACTATAACGAAGCACAATAATTTAATGATGAGAAAGGCGCTTCCTGTTCGGGAAGGGCCTCCTCTCATTTTTGTAATAAATTTTGAATTTTATTTTATAACATTATGCAATTTGGATTAGGAGCAGGCCCAAAAGTAGATTGGATGCGTGAAGAGTTAACGGAACTGGGCGTTGAAGAGCTGAAAACGCCGGATGATGTAGATCGCGCGATGGATGAATATGGCACCGGTACCATGCTGATGGTTATAAATTCGGTCTGTGGATGTGCGGCCGGAAATGCGCGCCCGGGCGTTAAAATAGCTCTTGATGAAACGGAGCAAACGCCCGATCACATTGTTACGGTTTTTGCCGGACAGGATAAGGAAGCCACGGCGCATGCTCGTGAATATTTTAGCGAATATCCGCCATCGTCTCCCGCCTTTGCGTTTTTTGAGGGCGGCGAAATTAAAGCCATGATTCCGCGTCACCGCGTTGAAGGACGCACGAAACAACAGGTAGCCGGCGATTTAAAAATGGTTTTTGAAGCGTTTAATGGTGAAGGTGAAGAAGAGTAGATTCTTTTTGAATTTAAGATAAGCGAAAGGCCGATGTTTAGAGCATCGGCCTTTTTATTTTAAACTAATTTTTGAGGCATTAGCCAATTGGACTTAAAGTCCCCCTTCCTCCGAAGGAGTGCCTTTGGCAGAAGGGGGGTACTCAGCACATAAATTATGTGTTGAGTGGGGGATGTAATGGAATGAAACAGTTCCGATTGATAAAATCTGATTTTATGAATTTTTAATAGTTTAGTGGTTCAATTCCCCGATCCTATGGGTCGGAAACGTTTATAAAAGAAGGTATGCAAAAATTTCCTATGCCGAAGGCATCCCTTTGGGAAAACCCCCTCTAAAAGAGGGGTTTAGGGGTGGGTGATAATAAATAGAAATCAAGTTTTGCATACCTTCTTCCTGTTGTTGATACCCCGATGGCTTGCCTTGGGGTTGTTCATTTGGTTAACAAATGTTTGTTGAGGGTTAAATACATGTAGAAGGTTCATTTCATAGTGCTTTTTGGCTTGATCCGCCAAGAGTCGGACAGGCTCCAAAAAGCACTAAAACTCAAGAAAAAAAGTCCCGATGATGCTCGGGATCAGCAAAGCTGAAACTCACCATCCTAAAATTTTTTTTATTCTTAGACAGCTGTTCTTCGGAAAAACCATTTCGATTTTTTAACGTTGTTCGAGCAGGTTACTTCCCTGCATTAAAATTAATCTCTTCCCCGTCCTTTTTGAGCGTAATATTGTCCGGGCTAATGAGTTCACCATCCGGCCCGAAGGCGTACACCGCGCTTATGAGCTCATCATCAGTTCGGTCTTCGCTTGCTTTGCGCGGTTCATCATTATGAACGCTGTCAAGGTGCAGGGTTTGGGTGGGGTAGGCAAATTCAACCCCCACTTCTTTAGCCAAGCGCATGACTTGCAACAGAAAATCATGTTGTAGTTGCAGCTGCTTGCTCCAGCCCGTCACTTCAAAGAAAAGATACACAAGCACATCCAGCGAATGGGCACCGTAGCCATTAAAATGAACTTCGTAATTGGTTTGATTGATTTGGTCGTTAGAATTGATGATAGATTTTATGCCTTCCACAAAGGCTTCCATTTGCCGGGGTTCGGTATCATAGGTAAGGTTGAGAGTAATATTTAACCGTCTGCGTCGGCGTAATCCGAGGTTATCAATTTCAGTGTTGGCCAGAATGGAATTGGGAACGCTTACGCCTGAATCATAAAGCGTTCGCAGCCGTGTGGAACGGAAACCCACTTCTTCAACCACGCCTTCGGCATTAGAGGTTTTAATTAAATCACCCACTTGAAAGGGTTGATCGGTAAAGATGGTAATAGAACCAAAAAAGTTTGCCAGCGTATCTTTGGCTGCCAGCGCAATAGCCAGGCCACCCAAGCCTAAACCGGCCAGCAGCGAAGTAACTTTGATTCCGTTGTTTTGCAGTATAAACATGATACCAATCACCACTACAAAAACTTTCAGCGTTTTGCGAACCAGCGGCACCAGCTGGTCATCAAGCTTGCTCTCGGTCTTGGCGGTAACATCATCAAGATAGCGGGTTAGAACATTGATCAGATTATATATCAGCCATATAATGCTGCCTAAAAAAGCAATATCAAGAAGGGTTGAGAGATAGTAATTGGTGGTAACCGGGAGCAGCAGGTTGGTGTAGGTGGCCCAGAAAAAACCGATCATAAATATAAAGCTGATGGGTTTTTCTGATTCTTGCACCAGCAGATCATCCCACTGGGTTTGCGTTCTGCCAACCAGTTTACGGGCATAGTTTTCAAAAAAGAATTCAAAGACTTTGCGCAGCACCAAGCCAATAAGCAGCCACAGGAAAATGGCGATGTACTGCCATATCTGGAACCCCAGCCAGGATTCATGCAGTGATTCCGGCAGCTCATCAACCACTACATCAACAAAAATAGAAAAGGTGTTGCTGTAAATATCGGGAATAGCCTCAACGGTGCTTTGCGAAAACAGCCATTGGTTGCCCTGCTTGGCCAAATATACATTGGGCAGTGCGTTAAACAGCGTGTATTGCTGTTGGCCGGACAGTGAATCGGTATAATTGGGATTATTGGGAACGGATTCATATTCAACCAACAGTCCGCGCGAATCGAGGATGCGCTTTAATTTTTGGGCAAGGTCAATCTTTTGGTCCTGCGATAAACTCTCGGCCCTACTCATCGTTTCAGCTGCCAGCGAAAGGTCTTCGCTTGCATCCTGCTGGTAATACAGAAAGGTGTGTATTGTTTTGCGCGGGTTACTAAGCAATTGCGTGGTTGTGTCCGCCGGCGCGTTTCCTTGCTGCGCAAACCCCGAATGGCACATCAAAAAAAGTATAACAATCAGCTTTGAAATACGTAAAGTGGTGATAGTAAGCATTGTTAATTAAATAAGTGTGTTGCCCAAAAATATATTACCCCAAAATGACATTCTCAAACTACCATTTTTTAAACTGAACGCAAGCTATTATCTTTGCACTCACATGGCTTTTTACGGTTTTATAATTCAAATTTAAATTCATCCCCTCATGGCAAACAGCAATTTTTCAGTGGACATACCGCCTCAGATTCGAAATTTGAGCGGCAGTTTTCGCTATATATTATTGGGCGTAATTGCTCTTGTAGTTATTTTCTCATCATTCTTCACGGTTCAGCCCGAAGAAGTGGGCATCATCACGCGTTTCGGGGAATATACCCGAACGGCTAATCCCGGCCTGAATTTTAAAATGCCTTTTGTAGAAAATGTGCGCTACGTGCCCGTGCAGCGGCAGCTTAAAACAGAGTTTGGTTACCGTAGCACCGCAGCCGACGTAAATACCTCCTACGCCAAAGACGGATACCGGGGCGAATCATTAATGCTAACGGGTGATTTGAATCTGGCCGATGTGGAATGGGTGGTTCAATATCGGGTTGATGATCCCTTCAATTTCTTATTTAAAATTCGCAATCCGGAGCAAACACTGCGTGATGTGTCGGAGGCGGCGATGCGGCAAATTGTGGGCGATCGAACGGTTAACGAAGTGCTGACCGTAGGCCGTGCTGAAGTATCCATCGAGGCGGAGCAGCTTATCCAATCGCTGGCTGATGAGTATGAATCGGGCATTAAAATTGAGCAGGTGGTACTGCAGGATATCAACCCGCCGGATCCGGTGAAATCATCGTTTAATGCCGTGAATGAAGCCCAGCAGCAACGCGAAACCCTGATCAACGAAGCTAAATCGGCTTATAACAAGGTTATTCCACGGGCGCGCGGACGGGCACTGGAAACCATCCAAAAGGCGGAGGGATATTCGCTTGATCGTGTAAATCGTGCGGAGGGAAATGCTTCACGATTCAATGATTTATACAGCGAATACATTAAGGCACCGGAGGTGACCAAGCGTCGAATTTATCTGGAAACGATTGAAGATATTTTACCGAAAATAGGTAACAAAATCGTGACCGATCAGCAGGGCAATGGCGTACTGCCGCTATTACAAATGCAGATGGACGGTGCCAAGGTGGCAAACCCCAATAATAATTCCAATAATTAAGCGAGCATCATCATGAAAAATTTTAAAAGCATTGCAATAGTTGTTGGTTTAGTCATAGCTCTTTTTATTCTGTTGGATGGATTCTACGTAGTGGATGAAACCGAGCAGGTCATCATCACCCAGTTCGGTGACCCGGTGGGCCAGGCGGTAACCACCCCGGGCATGAAGTTCAAGACACCGTTTATACAGCGTGCGCATTTTTTCGATAAGCGTTATTTGGAGTGGGATGGCGACCGCAACCAGGTGCCTACCAAAGATAAGAAGTTTATTTTTGTGGATACCTATGCGCGTTGGCAAATAACCGATCCGCTACAATTTTTTAAGCGCTTGCGTGATGAACGCGGCGCTCAGTCTCGTCTTGATGATATTCTGGATGGCGAAACCCGCAACGCCATTGCCTCGCATGATTTGGTTGAAGTTGTTCGGTCAAGCAATCGTGATCCCATCTCAGGTGCTACCATTACCGATGTGATTGAAGATTCCCTGGAAAATATTGCCGTGGGGCGTGATTCAATACAGGTCCAAATTCAACAACAGGCTAACCAGCTGGCCACTGATTTAGGGCTCACTATTCATGATTTTCGTTTCAAGCGTATCAATTATGTTGAGGAGGTGCGCCAAACCGTATACGATCGCATGGTTAGTGAGCGAAACCGGATTGCCGATAAATTCCGTTCGGAAGGGCAGGGTGAGGCGGCGCGCATAAACGGTGAGAAAGACCGTAAACTTAAATCCATAGAGTCTGAGGCCTTTCGGGAAGCACAGGAAATAAAAGGCCGCGCCGATGCCCAGGCGGCAAATATTTATGCTAGGGCGTATGATAAAAACAGCTCATCGCGCGAATTGTACAGTTTTACACGCTCAATGGAAGCCTATCAGAATATTTTTGATGATCAGACATCCATCATTCTATCTACCGACAGCGAGGTGTATAAGTACTTAAACTCGATTGATGGCTAAAAAACTGGAGCTCGGGAGTATAACTCCCTCATAGCTTTATAACTGATGGACGGTCGGTATTCTCATGGCCGGATAGGCAATCCGGCCTACATATTTTATTTAGGAGATTGTAGATCGGCTTGCCTACCCGATCAGTGCTGCATTCAACCACAGTGAGCTTTATAAGTACTTAAAATCGATTGACAATTAAAACCCCAGGTTGGGCCTGTAACTCTCTCACAACATCAAGTTAGGAGATTACTTCCTCGCGCACTGCGTTTGCTCCTCGTAATGACAGTATTATAGATTGTTTGTAAGGAAGAGCTTTTTAAACTGTCTTACTAATAAAAAATGGGAAACTGGGATCATAACTATTACGTCTATTTGATGACGAATAAGTATAATACCGTCCTTTATACGGGAATGAGTAATGATTTAAAAAAAAGAGTAGAACAACATAAGTCACTAAAGAAGCCCGGTTTTACCAGTCGTTATAGAATTACAAAACTGGTCTATTATGAACATTTCGGACAAGTAGAGCGTGCAATTAAAAGAGAAAAGCAGATTAAGGCGGGATCAAGAGCTAAAAAGGATGTACTGGTTGATTCTATGAATCCTGAATGGCGTGATTTATATCCAATTATTTTGGGAAAGAAAGAGGGCAACGAATAAAAAAATCTGTCTTCGCGAGGGAGTGGTTTCCCGACTGAAGCGATCTTCTCATGAGTAACTTAAGCTTGATTTACGTTAGGGAGATTACTTTCTCGCGCACTGCGTTTGCTCCTCGTAATGACAGTACAGTTAATCTTTGAGAACTACTCGGCGGCCACTTCATCCATGTCGTCAATCATTTTGTTGGTCAGCGTTTTACTGCGGGTAGTATCGACCACCGCTTCCAGCTTTACCAGTAAATTGTAGAGGCCGGTGTGCATGCGCGTACTGAATAAGAAATTTTTGTCGCCCCGCGGTTCGTTCATTAACGGCGCATTTTTAGCAAAGCGCTTAATTTTTTTATTGAAATTGGTACTGCCAAAATCAAAAGAATCATCCTGGTAGGGTTGAGCAAAAATATCGCCGTATTTCTTGCAGTATTTGAAGAAATATTCTTCCTTTTCAGGATCATCCGGGTTTTCTCGCACAATGTCGAGCTTAATGTAAAGCTCTTTAATTTCTTCCACGCTTTTTTCGAGGTGATGCGGCAACAGGCTCATGTAGTTGCGGGTAAACTTCACCGGAAATTTCTTTACGCAACCAAAATCAATCACGCCTAAATCGCCTTCCGGGGTGATCATAAAATTGCCCGGGTGCGTATCGGCGTGGATGAAATCACGCTGGTCCACCTGGTCGTGGAAAAAATTCCACAGCATCTGTCCGTAGTGGTTGCGTTCCTCTTGGGTAGGTTCGGTCTTCAAAAATTCCTGCAAATGCTGCCCTTCAATGAAGCTCATAGTCAGCACCTTTTTGGATGAATATTTTTCGTACAGCTTTGGGGTGATGATGTAATCTTGCTCAAATCGGCCGTAAAAATAATCCAGATATTCCGCTTCCTGCTCGTAATCAGTTTCTTCTAAGAGCGTTTTCTTAATTTCATCAAAATACTCTTCCAGATTGGCGCCTTTTTTTACAAATCGCCGGAGCAACGTTTTTGCCAGGCTTAAATCCGAGTCAATGGTATTGCGCACATTGGGATACTGAATTTTGATCGCCACCTTTTCGCCGCTTTCCAGCCGCGCCTCGTGTACCTGACCGATAGAGGCTGCTGCAAACGCGTCCGGGTTGAATTCAGCAAACAGTTTTTCGGGATATTCACCCAGCTCTTTTTTAATGATAGACCGCGCCAGCGCTTTATTGATGGGCGGCACGCTGTACTGCGCCTCGCTCATCACATCAGCAAATTCATCGGGCAGCACCCCCTGATCCAGGCTCAGCTGTTGGGCAATTTTTAATGCCGTACCGCGCAGCTTGCTGAATTCATTAAATACCTGCCGGGCATTATCGGAATGAAATTTACTGGCCTCATCCGCGTTTTCTTTTTTGCCCACCTTATTTTTTACATAACGCTTGGCGTAGTTTGTGCCCAATTTGAGGCCGGTTTTGGCAAATATTTTGCCACGGTCATATTTTGATGATGGAAAATCGTCACTCATAATCTATTTAATCTCAAAAGTAGAAGTTAGTTTATTCCACATTTTACTTTGCTGGGTGATGATATCGTTGGAAAACAGGAATTTGGCCAAATCGAAGCTGCGATCAATAATGGACGTATAAAGCGCTTCTTGAATAAGGCCGGTTACTTTATCGGTCAGCTCCATGGTTTTTTCCTTGCCTTCGCTGGTGTCGTTGATCCAGAAATCAACCAGATGCAGGTATTTTTTTCGGATCAGCCGATACGAGCAATCATTGATAAAGACATCACTGCTGGCCGCTTTACCGGCGTCATTTTTAATAAATTCAGCCAGTAGATCTTCAATATTTTGTTTGTATTCCGATGGCTTGCAGCTCCGTAAGATATATCGCCGAAACGTATGCTCCACAAATTCCTGGCGTTCCTCCATCAGGTCAAACGAGGCATAGGCAAAATTAGACAGCTTTTCACTGAGTGTGAATGATTCAAAATCTTCAATTTCTACAATCATCAAATGATAGCGGATGAGGAGTGATTCATAGAAAAAATAAACAATGGCGTGCTTGTCAGGGAAATAATTGAATATTTCAGCAACCGTTGTGCCTGCTTCTTTGGCCACATCGTGCATCGTAAAATCGTCGCCCTTTTGACTATACACCTGTGTGGCGGCGTCGGTAATGGTTAATTTAATCTGTAATTCTTCAACATTTATATTTTCCATGGCATATAATTATTTAATCAATAGAATTCCCCGACGCAGAGCGTCGGGGTCCGAAAAAAATTGTCATTCCGAACTTGTTTCGGAATCTAAATAACAGAATTTCGGGTTTTGACCTTCAGGTCAAAATGGAACCAGCAAAATACTCCGCAGGCTTGTCTCGGAGATTGTTGGTTCCAAGAAATTCTTTATTTCAGCACTCCACACCCTGTCTGAGCTAATACAACGGCTGTGAATTCAATTTCTTTCTTTTCAGAACCCGTCGGGCGGCTTCCCGACAGCAGTCGGGACGGCGGATCGCTTTAGACCTCGTTAACCCATCTGACCACAATTCTCGCGTTCGGATGGATAGGTATTTCAAAGTTCTTTTCAAATGCGTTTATGTATCGTATAGCTTACAACGCCCCAAATACTGTGATCCAGATCGTTTGATACGGCAATATTTTTCTCTGACTCATCACTGCAACAGAAATATAAATTTCCATTTAAACGTTCCAGCCTCCGGATCTTTTGTTCGCCGTTCAAAAATACAACCACAAGGTGACCGTTCGCCGGCTCAATAGATCGATCGACAACCAAAATATCATCGGAGTGAATACCATCTTTGCGCATATTATCGCCTTTGATACGCATAAAAAACGTGGCGCTGGGGCGATGAATGAGATGTTCATCCAGCGAGAGCGGACGTTCGTAATGGTCGCGTGCCGGCGACGGGAACCCGGTTTCGCGGGCAAATTCGGTATCATTGCGTCGCTTGTGGCGATCAATATCGCCTGAATACACCTCGGTTATTTCTACTTCTTCCATTTTTGGTCAATTATTCAATCACACTATTTGTAACAGGTTTCGGCATCCATTAAATTCCGTTTTTCTCAGATGTACGGAACCTTTAGGCAGCTCATTTTGTAAAATCACCAAAGCAAACTTGCTATGATAACAGATATACTGGCATTCATTTTTTGGACGCTAATCGGCTTTGCCGGCATGGAGATTATATCGTATCTCGTGCACCGTTTTATATTTCACAGCGTGTTGTGGGATATTCATAAATCGCACCATGAAGCTACCCATGGCGCGTTTGAAGCCAACGATTTTTTTTCGATTTTTTTCGCCGCGGTATCCATCGGCATGATGTACGCCGGTATGGAACAGCCGCTTCAATCAGTCTTGTTTGCCGTTGGGCTGGGGATAGCGCTTTATGGGGGGCTGTATTTTATTATTCATGATTTATTTGCCCATAAACGGTTTGTGCCTTTCAAGAGCGATAATGCATTTATGCGCCTGGTACGGCGTGCGCATCAGCGTCATCATCAATCGGTAGATAAGCCCGGACAGGAACCTTATGGGCTGTTTTTATTTCCGTATGATGAGTATCCGGAACGGGATTGAAATCAATTAATAGCACAGGCGTTAACGCCTGTGCTATTAATGTTAACATTTATAACCCGCTGAGTGGCTGGATAGAACGTCTGGTAAATTTTAAGCACTCCCCTCCTTGTCCGCCGGCTGGCGGATAGGGAGGGGCCGGGGGTGGGTCCGAATAGCAAAAGATGAAAAATGAGCATTTTGTCCTGATAAATTTAAATTTGAAAAATTTGATAATGAATTTTATCACAGCCTTAAAAAAGGGGGACTAAGGGGTTGTATTTATTCAGTAGATAAGCACAACCCTCCCCGACCAAGGTCGGGACTCCCTTTGTTAAGGGAGAATCGAAAAGTCCCCTCCTCGGTGAGAGTCGCCGACGCTTCATAGCTTTAGCGACGTAGCGGTGGGTCAAAATATGGTTACAAACCAACTCACAATTGTTTAAACCTAACCGTTCAACGCGTTACTTGTATTTCAAACTCCATCAACGCCCGTGCTATCTATACAATTTCTATTATTTCCGGTCTATCCATGATTATCTCTTTCAGTCATCCCCCAAGTGCCATTCTCCAACAACCTTAGTACACTAATTTAAAGCGGTAAACAGCTATAGATGGGGCGGAACAAAAAAATTTAATCTTTTTTGTAACAATCTTCTATTTCTTGTTCTTAACAAGTAGAGCAATAATTTTAAAGCTCCAAAAACGGGAATCCTTGTATGAGATGCTTAATTTTTATTCATAGATTTTCGTATAATGCACCAAATAATTAGGGAAAAGGTAAAATTATGAGCAAAAATAACGAAAAACTGGAAGTAGAGAAGCAGATAGACCGCTATGTTGCCGGGCAACTCTCGCAGGAAGAAATTGATGAATTATGGGTTGAGCTTGTTCAGCACGATGAGTATATGGCCTATCTTGAAACGTCTGCAAACCTCAAAGAGATAACCCGAGATAAGCAAGAAAAATCTGCCAAAGGCCGGCCGGCCTGGATGTATGCAGCAGCGGCCGTGGTATTGCTGCTCTTAGCTGTGATAGGAGTGATGCAGTACCAGAATAACACCGCCCTCGGTGATATTGAGCCCATTTCTCAAATAGAGCCCGATTATTACCGTTCAACGGATACAAATTATACGGCCGACGATCGGGAGAAAATTATCCGTAAAGCTGTTGAGCTATACAACAATAACCAGTTTGATGAGGCAGTAGCCGTGCTCAACACCGAGCGCGAGAGGACCACCGATGTAAGCTGGATTGCCGAATTGGATATTACGATTGGAACGCTCTTTTATAATCATGATAAATTTAACAACGCTGCTTTTTATTTTGCTGATGTGATTAACTACGAGGATAACATTGAACTTTTAACCCTCGAAAAGGCCTATTGGTATTTAGGTAATTCATATTTTCAAATGGATATGCTGGAAGAAGCTGAAGAGGCCATGATAAAAGCCTATAAACTGAATGGAGCCTACAGCCGGGTAGCTAAAAGCTACTTGGATGCCATGGCCAATGTAAAAAACAATAGATTATAGGCTTATAGACACCAATTTTATGTCTCTACAATTTATTTTATAAATGGTTTAATAGTTTAGTGGTTAAATTCCCCGACCCTTTGGGTCGGAGTAGTTTATAGAAGTAAGATACGCCAAAATATCCTTTGCCGAAGGCATCCCTTTGGGGAAATCCCCTCTGGAGGGGGCGGGGGTGGGTCATATTGAAAGAAAATTGTTTTGGCGTATCTCTCGTTTCTTGGTGATACCCCGACGGCTCTGCCTTGGGGTTGTTCATTTCCGCCGCATTTCTATGACGGAAGAAGCTATTGCCAGCGAAAGGAAAAAGATCATAAATGAAGCGGCAAAAATATTTTTGCCATAAGGGGTTTGCCTGACAATAGGATCTTCATTCCCCAGCAGCATGTAAGACCCCCAATAGTGGGGATTGGCATTCTTGGTTTTTAAAAAATGAATTTTAGCCTTTCGCAAGGCCTCCGATTTTGATTGTCCCTCGTTGATGCCCTCATAGAATTTTACGGCAAAGTCTGAGGCCAACATATCGTTAACCGACCACAAATTGAGTACCAATGCCCGTGCGCCGGCATAGCGCAGCGCCCTGCTTATCCCCACCACGCCCGTACCCTGTATGTATGAGCCCGAGCCCGATTCACAGGAGTTGAGCATAATCAGCTCATTCGTGAGATTTAGTTCAAATAACTCCGAGGCAAAAATTCGTCCCGAGAAACGCTCCTCATTATCTGCGCCGGAGGTACTTAAATATATGGATGAAAACATTGGATCACGGTTCGATACTTCACTGTGGGTTGCCATGTGCAGGATGCGGGAGTGCGGTGCATGCTGCCGGAATGACTGCTCGGTAGCTTCTGCATTCACATAGGTTCGTTTATTCTTTAAGGCATCTAATTGCTGCGCAATACGTTTTATTTCGGTGGTGGCTTGCGGCAGCGATACCAATGCTTCGCGATTTTCTCCAAAAGTGGAAACGCCGTAGCCGGCATAGTCATGAGAGTGAGGTATCTCCTCCGTAGAAATGTTAAAGTCGCCCAGCGAAGTCATATAGTTTGTTTCAAAACGCTCAATGAGGTATTCGCCGCCGCCATAGCTTTTGGGGTGATCGGGGGCCTCCACCGGAAGTACATCCATGGGCAGCTGGTATAAATAGCTGTCGGGAATGATGGTGAGTTTGTTCACATGCTCCGGCAGACGCTCAATGCCCAACAGCTCTGTGATGGCATAAAGATGGTTTAAATTAGTATCGCCACTATTTAACTCCGTAATAGTTGCTTTGAAAAACGACCGCATCTTGGGGGTGATGGGAATTTTCTGAATCTGCACAGAAGTGCGTGCGATGAAAGCAACATAAAACGTATCGTTTAATTCCGTAATGTGCAGCACACGCTGGTAGGCGTTCATTCCGCGTTGGATTTGACGAACAGAGCCCGGGGCGGCATCGGCGTTGTCTGTTATTTTTCGGTCCAGCGCACTTTTTTGGGCACTTCGTTTATCAATGGCTTGTTGTATATCATCTTTTTGGGGTTCGGCTGCTGCAAGTAAGTCTTTACGTAAGCCGTCAAGGGTTTCCGTGAGTCGCTTGTAGGTACTCAGTTCTTTTTCATTGAGCACCTTGGAGCGTACCAGCGGGTTTTGATACAGCGCCGCATCGTTGATGGTTTTGAGCCGGTCCAGCGCCTCAACGGCCTGTTCCGGTTTGTCGGTTGAGATCAGGATGTTTGCATAAAGCTCAAAAGCATTCAGGTATTCGGCTTCAACCTGCCAAAAGCCGGTTTTGAGATCACCGCTGCCCCGTGAACGCTGTACAATTTGCTCGATGACCGGTTGCAGTATTTCAGCGCCCTGCTGCGACTGACCGCTTTGCGCACGGTACCGCGCCTGCACGGTTTTGGCTTTTACCAGCTGGTAGAAATCAAGGGCATCCAGAGAGCTGCTTTTGAGCGAATCTAAAATGGTGCGTGCAGAATCCAACTCCCCGGTACTTAGGTAGGTATTTGCCTTGTTATATGAGGCCGATAAGATATTGCGGGGGTCATCGCGCTCTTGCGCATTGCGCAGTACCCGCTGATAAATGTACCGGGCATCCGCGTGTTTTTCTTCTTTTTCCAACAAAAGGGCCTTTTCCGTTAGGATGTTTTGATAAGAACGGTAAAAGCTGTCATACGAAATGAGACTGAGTGCTTCATCAAATGAAGCAATAGCTTTTTTAGAATCCGATTCTACATCACGGTACAGTTGTCCCCTAAAGTAGTAAAGTTGCGCTAAGTCTTTTTTATTTTGCTGCTTCTTAGCCAACAGTTCTGCTTTTTGTAAATATTGTCTGGCAGAAGCAAAGTCTTTATTCGTGCGATAGTGCGCAAAAAGGTTTCTTAAAGTAGTTTGTTGTACTTCATAATTGTTTTGTGCTTTGGATTTCTCAAGTGCTTGAAACTGGAGATCGAGAAATTGGTCGAATTTTCCGCTTTTCCAATAATTAATGGCCAAATTATTGAGTACCCGTGCCTTGAACGCAGAATCATTCTGATCTTTAAGTTGTTCTTTTAAATCGAGATAAATTTGTTCGGACTTCTTTAACTTACCAATTCTATACAGCGACAACCCCAAGTTATTGCGCAATTTCAGTGTTGTTTCTTCCTGATTTAAATATTTTGAAAGGGGCAGGCTGTAGTTTTGAGTTATCCCGATGCTCCGGTTGTAATAGCCCAGTCGGTACATGGAGTAGCCCAAAGAGCGCAGCAGGGTTAGCTTTAGCGCAGAATTGGGAAAAGCATTGCTTTCGATAAGGGGACGATACAGGCGTTCGGTTTCGGCGTATTTATACTGTTCGAGGGCTTTGATTTACTTACCGGGTTCGGGTTTTGTTCAATTTATGGGGTTGAATCTTTAAAAAGCCAGTTAATTGGTCGTTTCTCATAGTTAGCACCGTTTTTGTGCCCCGAAAATCGGGCGTAGA
>Ga0306907_1000557_pt1 | contig 15528 bp, 14 predicted proteins | sample AntRauTorcE11898_FD_190415 | JGI IMG/M metagenome (GOLD analysis project Ga0306907, IMG submission 190415) | Saline lake microbial communities from Rauer Islands, Antarctica - Metagenome Torckler E11 #898 (v2) (version 2) | ecosystem: Environmental > Aquatic > Non-marine Saline and Alkaline >... | reverse complement strand
CGATTGGAAGCAAAATCACCCCGGCCAATCGCCGATGAGCTGCCGATACCCGCGTTGACCACTACCCGGTCCAGGCTGCCCAGTTCTTCGCTGAAGCCCCGGAATACCTCAAAAACCTGATCGTAGTCACACACGTCCAACCCGCGGACAAGCACGCGAATAGTGGGGTATTTCGTCTGTAATTCCCTCTGCAACGCTTCCAGTTTGTCGGCCCGACGGGCGCACAGCGCCAGGTTGCAGCCCTGCGCCGCCCACTCCCGCGCCATGCCTTCGCCCAGGCCAGTGCTGGCGCCGGTAATCAGGATGTTCTTTCTCATGACTGAATTCCTATTGGCGGTTCATATTGATTGGGGCACAGTAGCGCGATTCATGGCAAAGCTCCAAAGCGCGTAAGCGGCGGGCTTCATTCTTAGGGGGCGTGTGATTTACTGGATCAACATTAAATCTGATCCAAAAAGTCGCCTTGTCAGTAGGTAAACATTGAAAGCTTAAATTTATCTCGTTCTCAAGATCAGCAGTGGGCTTGGCTGGCCTCTGTAGTCTGCTGATTGCTGATATCTAAGTACAACTCGTAAGAGGAATAAGAAAATGCTAGCGATTGAAAGTTTATCACTTGGTCAGTACGGCTTTATAGGAAATGCTTTCTCTTTCGGTCTGGCCGTCATGGCGTCGACCACTCTGTTCTTGTGGCTGATGAGATCGGCGGTTGCGCCGTCTTATCAAATGGCCGTCACGATCAGCGGTCTGGTGACGGCCATCGCCGCCTACCATTATTTCCAGATCATGCTGTCCTGGGATGGCGCAGCGACGATTACCACGGGAGAGGTCGTGGCAACAGGAGAAGGCTTTAATCGTGCATATCGTTATGTAGATTGGCTGCTAACAGTGCCGCTGCTTTTGGTTGAGTTGATTTTGGTTATGAAGCTCAGCAATAGTGAGACCGTGAGCCGGTCTGTCAAACTCGGCGGTGCCGCCGCGCTGATGATTATCCTTGGCTATCCTGGCGAAGTGTCGGGTGAAGTCGGAACCCGGGCGATTTTCTGGATTCTGTCGATGATTCCGTTCCTGTACATCGTGCGCGAACTGGTCGTTGGTCTTAAAGAATCCATCTCGAAGCAGCCGGATGAAGTCAAAGGTCTGATCAACGCAGCCGCCATTCTGGTCGTTGCTTCCTGGGCGTTCTACCCGATCGTCTATTTGCTGCCACTGGTCGGCGTAACAGGCGGTGCAGCGATTGTAGCTGTAGAAACCGGCTACACCATTGCTGATATTGTTGCGAAAGCCGTCTTCGGATTGTTGATCTTCACGATCGCTATTCGTAAGAGCCGGGCAGAAGCCGAAGCAGAAGCAGGAACGCCAGCGAAGGCAAAGTCGCCCAAGCAAAGCGCCTGAGTGCAGTCGTAAGATCCGTCGGAACTTGACTGCTGATTGCCAGCAACCTTGATCAGACCGGCACGGGACAACTCCGTGCCGGTCTGATCTTTCCCCTTAGCGTAGAGCGAGAGGTCAATGCGAGGCTTTCAGTTTTCAGCCCCGTATAGGGAGAATAACAATGACTGTTTCTGTCTTGAATGCCGATGTACCTCTGGAAGAAAACGTCAGCGTCAACACTGTTTCGGCCCGATTGGCCGACAAGCCGGCTCATACCCAAGAGCTTGAACAGGTCAGAGCGCTTATGCTCGATCATTTACAGGCGGTGATGGAAGGGCCGGCAAACAGTGCCAGCCAGTATCAGATTGGTACAAGAGGGAGTTTATTGAGGGCTCGCCTGGCACTTGCCAGTTGCAGTAGTTTCAATTGTTCGCGGGAATATGCGGTAGCTGCCGCGGCGGCCTGCGAACTCATCCACAATGCATCATTAGTGCACGACGATCTCCTCGACGGCGATCAGCTCCGCAGAGGGCAGCCAACGGTATGGCAAAGACATGGTAAGGGCGTCGCCCTGTGCGCTGGTGATTTACTTCTTTGTACAGCTTTTGCAGTGGCCGCCGGTCTGGAGGATGCGCAACAATCCCGCTTTCTTACTCAGCATCTAGCCACGATGACTGGCCGCGTGATTGTCGGACAGAGTGTTGAAATTGCTCCTAGAGATTCCAGCGCCCGGCCTCGGTTCAGGGCCTATCTGGACGCTGCGAAAGCCAAGACGGTTCCTCTGATTCAGCTTCCACTGATGACCGGTGCGATTGCCGCAAATGCAGACCAGCAGGTACGGGACACGTTAAAGCGGTTTGCGGAAGGGGTTGGTCTGGCCTATCAGATTATCGATGACCTGGATGATCTGGTGGAAGTGGAGAGTAAGAAAGAGAGTGAGAAAGAGAGTGAAAAAGAGAGTGGGGAAAAGAGTGAGGTAAATTCGCTTCATCCCTTTCATGCCTGGCATCACCACCGCGGCAGACAGGGAGACTGCCCTGAACTGAGAGTCCAGAGAGCGACCCGCCATGCTCTAGCCTCGCTGCAGCGTGCTCGACATCAACTTGAACGCCTGGAAAAACAGCTGCCCAAGCCGATGACGCCCACATTGGCGCCGTTGCTCAGAAAGCTGGAGCTTAGGGCGAAAGCGCACCGCCACCCTTTTCAATTGAACGGTAGAGCAAGGCCATGAATGCATCGTCTCGGGTTAAGGCGGCAAAAACGGCAGTGGTTGTCGGTGCCGGATTTGGTGGGCTTGCAGTGGCTTTGCGCCTTCTTGCGCGAGGTTATAACGTTGATTTGCTTGAGAAGCACGAAGACCTTGGAGGACGAGCCAGGACTTTTGAGCTTGATGGCCATAACTTCGATGCCGGTCCGACAGTCATCACCGCGCCCTTCCTGTTCTCGGAACTGTTTGAGCGATTTGGCGAGACCCTCGAAGACCATGTGACACTGCTGCCGGTCTCACCGTTTTACCGGATGGACTTTTCCGATGGCAGCTATTTTGACTATCACGGCACAACTAAGGCGCTAGTCGAAGAGATTGAACGGCTGTCGCCGGGAGAGGGCGAGCAATACCCGCACTTTCTGCAAGCCGCTGAAGCCATGTACGACCGTGGCTTCACAGAACTGGCGCAAAGGCCTTTCACCCGTGTGGCGGACATGCTGGAGGTGCTGCCGGATCTTGTCAGACTGAGGGCCGATCAGAGTATCTATCAGTTTGTTTCCCGATTTTTTAACGATGAACGATTGCGCAGAGCCTTCTCCGTGCCTTCCCTTTTGGTCGGCGGAAATCCGTTCCGGACCTCGTCACTTTATGCTCTGATTCATGCCCTGGAACGCAAGAGTGGTGTCTGGTATGTCCAGGGTGGGACCGGCGCTCTGGTTAATGCGCTGGCTGAGCTTTTTCAGCGACATGGTGGGCGCCTGCACTCAGGTCAGTCGGTCCAGCGTCTGGAGATGGACGGGGTGGAAGTACGTGCCGCGATTACCGAGCAGGGGCGGCGATTCGACGCCGATTTTGTGGTGAGCAATGCCGATCCTCTTTACGTTTATGATCAGTGGATCGAGAGAACTGCCCTTCAGCGGCTCGCCGACAGTCATCGTGCCCGTCTCAAACAGTCCATGGGATTGTTCGTGCTTTACTTCACCACAGAGCGGGCTTACCCGGAGATTGAGCACCATACGATTGTGTTTGGTGACACCTTCCGTGAAATTCTCGACGAGATATTTGATCAGCACGGGGTTCCGGACGATTTAAGCCTGTATTTGCATCGGCCCGGTGCGACAGACCCCTCTATGGCCCCGGCCGACGGCGATGCTTTTTATGTGCTGGCCCCGGTTCCTAATCTTCAGGGAGATCAGGATTGGGACCGGTTATCGCCTGAGCTCGAAGAGCGAATTGTGAGTATCCTGGCCGAGCGGCTGATGCCGGACCTTCCGCAACAGATTCGTGCCCGGAAGAGCATCTCCCCGAGCTATTTCCACGATGAGCTGAACAGTCCTTTCGGCAGTGGGTTTTCCATCGCGCCGACGCTCACGCAGTCGGCAGGCCTGCGCTTTCATAACCAGTCACCCCGGTATCCAAATCTGTTTTTTGTCGGTGCGGGTGTTCATCCTGGCGCGGGCGTACCCGGTGTGGTGTGCTCTGCCGGGGTCGTTGAGCGGCTGGTGGTCAGAGCCTATGAAACCGCGCCCGGAGTTGAGTTGGCGGCGCCCGATGTTTCCGTGAGTGGTGTGAAATGACCGAGTCTTTAACTGGGAGTGGCTTGCCTGAAACCAGCGGCGATGTCTTGCGGCGCAAGGGCAAAAGTTTTTATTGGGCTGGCCAGTTATTGAGTGGCGAACAGTTCGAGAAAGCCGCAGATCTTTATCGATTGTGCCGAAGCATAGACGACCTGGCCGATGAGGCGACGACGCCTGATCAGGCGCGATCAGCTGACCGGCAGCTGGCGGCATTGCATGGGGCACTGATGTCCCGGTCTACGCCGTTGGCAGAAAAAACCGAACTCTACCAGCAGGCGGAATCAGTCCTTGGAACGCACCCGTTGGCGATGAGTGCGTTGGGCGATCTGGTTGGTTCGGTTCGTAAGGACCTTGGTTCTGTGAGGCTCGGCGATCATGCCGGGTTGCTTCGTTATTGCTATGGCGTAGCGGGAACGGTTGGCGTGATGATGACCTGCCTTCTGGACGTGCCTGAACGGGAGCAGGCCTTGCCCCACGCGATTGATCTTGGCATTGCGATGCAACTGACCAACATCTCCCGCGATGTGCTGGAAGACGCACATCTGAACCGGATTTACCTGCCAGCCGATGGCGCTGCGGGCATACTCGCGCCAAAGGATATCCTCGCTGTTAATCAAATGGCGCGACACAGGGCCTGGTTGGGTGTGCGCGAGCTGGTGGAACTGGCCGAGTCGTACTATCGTAGTGGTTGGCAGGGGCTGCATTACCTCCCTTTCAGGCCGCGTCTGGCGATTGCCGTGGCCGCGAAGGTTTATCGCGAGATTGGTCAGCAGATTCTGCAAAGAGGGGAAGAGCGTTATTGGCAGAGCCGGTGTGTAGTAGGCCCGACGCAGAAACTGACACTCTCTGTGAGCGCTGTCGCGCAGATTATCGCCGGCTCAACCGGCCGCCAGGCCGCCCGTCATGATCCACGGTTGCATCAGGGCCTGACCACAAGCCTCGATCTGCCCCGTTCGAAATAGCGACAAACGGTCGTATGCATGAGCAAGAAGAAACCCTAAAACCGGCCCCGCTATCCGATTATGACCTCGTCATCATTGGCGCAGGATTGACCGGGCTGAGTCTGGCCTGCTGGCTCCTGCAGCTGGCGCGGAACGAGCAAAAAACGCTGCCCAGGGTCTGTCTGCTTGAACCGCGCACATCCTATAGCAACGATCGAACCTGGTGCTTCTGGGATCGGGACCCTCATCCTTTTCGCGATCTTATTACCCATCGCTGGCCTCGCTGGCAAGTGAATGATGGGGAACGGTCTGCTCTCCAATCCGATGAAAGCTGCGCTTACGCGATGCTGCCTGCGGATGTTCTGTATCGCCATGCCCTGGCTAAAATCGAAGACACTTCGGCCTTCGACCTTCAGCTGGGCATTACAGTCAGCGCTGTTAAATCCATCGACGACGGTGCGTTGGTGTCGGCCAGTCAACGGTCGGGCAGTCAACGCCATTGGCGAGCAAAGGCGGTCATCGATACGCGTCCTCCTGATGAGGGTCAGCTGCAGTCAGATTTCGGTTTTTGGCAGGTGTTTTCGGGCCTTGAAATTGCCTGTCCAAACCATGGTTTTGCAACCTCTACGGCCACCCTGATGGATTTCCAGTCCGGGTATCCGCATCCCTGTTTTGTATATCTGCTGCCCCTGGACAAAGATCACTTGTTGGTCGAGTGGACGGCCTTTCAGCCGGGAAAAGACCAGGTGCCCGACTATCGCTCCGACCTTGAGTTGTGGCTAAAGCGGCAAGGGCTCGGGGATTACGAGGTCACACGATCAGAGTCGGGCATGCTGCCCATGATGCCGATACCGGCCAGAGCTGAACCAGGCCGGGTTATTCGGGCCGGGGTTGGCGCGGGCTGGATGAGGGCCTCCAGCGGATATCATTTTGCAAGCTGCCAAAGAGGCTGCGAGGAACTTGCCCGTCAGATTCTCGACGCCCATGCCTGTGGCGATTGGGCGCTCGGGAGCCCATTGGTTCGGGCACATTGGCTGGACTGGATGGACCGCGTGTTTTTGCGGGCGCTGAAGCGGCATCCTGATAAAGCTCCGCAATGGTTCCTGGAACTGTTTAAAACCACCACCGCGGCACAAATGAGTCGATTTATGAACGACCAGCCCCTGTGGTGTGATGCCCTGGCGGTGGCCAGCGCGCTGCCAAAAGGGCCTTTCTTGCGGGCGGCATTGCCATGGTGAAGAATCAAGCAGCCACTGACAGCGGGAACCCGCTGTACCGGAGTTCTGGCGGGCGCCGTCATCAAGGGGTCGTTCTAGTGATTGCCAGCGTTGCGTTGGTAGTCGGGCTGGCCATACCCGCGATGTCGATTGCGCAGCAGTTCTGGATTGCGTTGGTACCGATCGGGTTTTTCGGCTTGTCCCACGGAGGAGCTGATCCGACGATCCTGAAGAAGCTGACTGCGACGTCGCCCGGCGGCTTTTTGGGTGTGCTGTGCCTCTATCTGGTGACCTCATTGATTTTTGTCGCGCTGATCTGGCAGCTTCCCGTACTGGCACTGCTGGTGTTTCTGGGGCTATCCGCCTGGCATTTTGGCTACACTGACGAAGCGTTTCTGAGCCCGACGAAAAACCTGCTGTTACGTTGGCTCAGTGGAAGCACGCCCATTCTGGGCCCGATGCTTGGGCATCCTCAGCAGACAAGCGAGTTGTTTGCCTGGCTGATCAAGGTCGAGCCGGCGGCGGTTCAGGACTTGCTGGTGTGGGTTGCACCGTCTTTGGCGCTGGTGTGGCTTTTGGGCTTCGTGCAGCTGTTACTCGGCAACGCCCGCCGGCCGGACGTTCGGACTCTGGCAGAGCTGCTGCTGGTGGGCGCGGCCATGATTGCGTTGCCACCGCTACTGGGCTTCGCGTTTTATTTTTGTGCGATTCACAGCGTGCGTCACTTTATCTCGATCGCAGAACACCGGCTGATGACCAGCCGTAAAAGGGTGTTTGCGAGGTTCCCCACTCGAAAAATCCTGCCCGCGACTCTGGGTGCAATCGCCATTGCCGGCGGTGCCTGGGTGATGATCGTGCTACTGGAGCCCTCCTCGAATTTGCTGGTGGAAGCGGTACGAGTCATGTTTTGGGCACTGGCTGCACTGACACTCCCGCACGCTATAATCGTCAGGCTATGGTGGAATCGCAGCCAGAACGGCTGAATCCGACTTCGCCATAACCGTAATCCAACAATCACTCACAAGGCATCAATTCTGTGGAAAAAGGATCTTACTCAACTCGCTTTTCTTTGTCCTACCTGCGACTGTCACTGAAATCCCGCCTGGTTTTGTTGCTAATGCCGGTCTGTGCGATTCCGGTATCACCCACTCTTGATATGGGGCGCTTGAACGGAGCGCCGCCACGCTTTCTGAATGTGAAAAAGGACGCCATGCTTTCCCCCGGCGTTCTGTTCCGGATCCGGGACTGGTATGTGGGCGACTCGGACTCGGCAAACCCGGAAGTGTCTCCATTAATGGGCGAGTGCAGCGGCCTGCCGCCCTTGCTGATTACGGCCAGTACGGCGGAGTTACTGTGTGACGACAGCGTGTTATTTGCCCGTAAGGCCAGCAAAGCGGGGGTCAAAACAGAACTTGCGCTCTGGCCTCTTATGCCACATGCCTTCCCATTACTTGAACGTTGGATTCCGGAGGCAAAGCGGGCGAGGGAGGACATCACTACATTCATTCAGGAACAGCTTGGCGCTGAAAAGACGGACTAGCCGGTGCCGTGGGCATCAGTGCTTCCCCCTATGTCCGAAATCTTTAGTGTCAGAGATGTCTTTATAAAACAGAAAGATATAAGTCTACTGCTTCAACTTATGGCTTATGCCAATCCCTATATTCTCTTTTGATCTATGCTTAGAATAAAAAGTATGGTTATGATGGGGTGTTGCTTGAATATGGCACTCCAGACGGAGGACAAGACGATGACGTACCCGCGGGTCAAACATTTCTTTGATGAACCTACCAATACATTCAGTTATGTCGTTCAGGACCCTGAAAGTTCTGCCTGTGCGATTATCGATTCGGTACTCGATTTTGACTATGCGGCCGGCCGAACAGACATTCGCTCTGCTGACGATATTGTCCAATACGTAAAGGACAGTAACCTGACGGTTGAGTGGATCCTGGAGACACATGTCCACGCCGATCACCTTTCTGCCGCGCCTTACCTGCAGGATTCTCTGAAGGGAAAAACCGGTATTGGCGAAAAGATTGTGGAAGTGCAGGAAATCTTTGGCAAGGCCTTCAATGCCGGCACGGATTTCGCCCGTGACGGCAGCCAGTTCGACCGGCTATTCAAGGAAGGCGATACTTTTCAGATTGGCAAGATGGAAGCACGTATATTGCACACGCCGGGTCATACGCCTGCCTGCCTGACCTATGTGATTGGTGATGCGTTGTTTGTTGGGGATACTCTATTCGCCCCGGATGCCGGAACTGCTCGCTGTGATTTTCCCGGTGGTGACGCTCACACCCTTTATATGTCCATCCAGAAAGTGTTGGCACTTCCCGGAGAAACCCGAATTTTCCTTTGCCATGACTACAAGGCTGAAGGTCGTGATGAGTTTCTTCATGAGACCACGGTGGCTGATCAGCTTAAGAGCAACATCCACGTAGGCGAGAGCATGAGTGAACAGGACTTTATCAAACTCAGAACCGAGCGTGACGCCACGCTGGATATGCCTCGTCTGATTCTGCCCTCTGTGCAGGTCAACATGCGGGCCGGTGAAATGCCCCCGGCAGAGGACAACGGCCAGGTTTACCTGAAAGTTCCCATTAATCTGCTTTGATTGGAGGCTTGTTATGAAGATTCATTTTCTGGAGCCAGAATTTGCGATTGCCGACTCTGTGACTCCACATGACCTGGCACAGGTCAAGGCGCAGGGATTCCGAACGGTAATCGGCAGCCGTCTTGAGGGCGAGGATGATTACCAGGGTGCCGATGTTTATGCACAGGCCGCAGAAAAGCTGGGGCTTGAATGGGTCAGCATCCCCGTCGCACCCGGTGAATATTCAGACGCCGATGTTGAGGCTTTTGGGCAGGTACTGGACAAAGCCGCATCACCCATTCTGGCGTTCTGTAGAACCGGTCGGCGTGCTGTTCACCTGTGGGCACAAAGCCGGGCAAAAGACCCTCAGTGCAATATCCCCATGCTGCTGAAAGCAGCCCATGAAGCAGGTCATGACCCTCAGCCCATCCGGGAACTGCTCAAACAGTAAAATCGGAAACCGCTATACCTCAAGGATAGGCGGGTCCTCTATCAGTTACCGGGGGAGATAATGAAACGGATTGCGAGGCTCCTGCCGATTATCGGTTGGCTGAAGGACTACAGGGGTGACACCCTGGTTCAGGATGGCCTTGCGGCGGTTATCGTTACGCTGATGCTGGTGCCTCAGGCTCTGGCCTACGCCTTGCTGGCAGGGCTTCCGCCTGAAGTCGGCTTGTACGCGAGTATGATTCCTCTGGTGGTGTATGCGCTATTTGGAACAAGCGCGACCCTGGCCGTTGGGCCGGTTGCGGTTGCATCGCTGATGACGGCATCAGCCCTTGGGGGCATCGCTGTAGTAGGTTCACCGGAGTATGTTGGCGCAGCTCTCATTCTCGCTACGCTGTCTGGCCTGGTTCTGTTTGCCATGGGCATTTTGCGCCTCGGCTTCCTGGCGAATTTCCTGAGCCATCCCGTGATCTCCGGGTTCGTAACGGCCTCCGGAATACTGATTGCGGGCAGCCAGATTGGTCACATCCTGGGTATCAAGGGGGGTGGCCACAATCTGATTGAGATGGCGCAGAGTCTCTGGCTGCAACTGGGTGCGATCAATCCGGTAACCGTCTTGATAGGTGGAGGTACCCTGCTATTTCTCTACCTTTGCCGCCGTTACCTGAAACAAGTGTTAAAAGGGTTTGGCTTGTCGGCAAAGGCTGCGGACCTTAGTGCGAAAGCAGCGCCGGTTTCGGCAGTTATTGTCACAACGGCCGCGGCCTGGTATTTCAATCTCGGCGCCTCGGGTGTGAATCTGGTCGGCAACGTTCCCAGCGGGCTTCCCAGTATCAGCCTTCCCTCTCTGGACCCGGAGATTTGGTCAACCCTGGTGCCGGCAGCTATTCTGATCAGCCTCGTTGGCTTCGTGGAGTCTGTCTCTATCGCCCAGACGCTGGCGGCTAAAAGACGCCAGCGGATTGACCCTGATTCTGAACTGATCGCTCTGGGGCTGGCCAACGTTGGCGCCGGTATCAGTGGCGGTTCGCCGGTCTCAGGCGGTTTCTCTCGCTCAGTGGTGAATTTTGAAGCGGGCGCACAAACCCCGGTTGCGGGTATTTTTACCGCCGTCGGAATTGCTATAGCGACACTGACGCTGACAGGCGTACTGGCCTTCCTGCCCAAAGCGACCCTTGCGGCCACGATTATTATTGCCGTGAGTACGTTGATCGATTTCCGCGCCATTCGCCGGACCTTTGCTTATTCCAGGGCGGACGTAACCGCCATGCTCGCAACCATTGTTCTTACCCTGTTTCAGGGGGTTGAGACGGGTATTCTGGTGGGTGTGGGGCTTTCTATCAGTTTGCATCTGTATCGGACCAGTCGACCTCACAGTGCCATTGTGGGCCTTGTTCCGGGCACCGAGCATTTCCGGAATGTCCAGCGTCATACGGTGGAAACGGATGATGAGACGGTGGTACTCCGGATCGATGAAAGCCTCTATTTTGCCAATGCCAGGTATCTGGAAGAGACGGTTTTAGCACTGGTTTCTCAGCGACCGCAGATGAAAAATCTGGTTCTTGCCTGCCCGGCAGTCAATGACATTGACGCTTCTGCCCTCGAAAGCCTTGAGGTGATCAATGGTCGCCTGAAAGACCTGTCGATACGCCTGCACCTCTCCGAGGTGAAGGGGCCAGTTATGGATCGGCTGAAGGGGACCCAATTCTGTGACGAGTTGACCGGGCAAATATACATGAGCACGTATGACGCATGGAAAGCGTTAGTGAAGCCGCCGTATGGCATCCAGTCGTAATGAAGGGGTCTATGTAATGATCTTGGCGTCAGTGCCAGTTATTCGCGAGGCGAATCCTGCTGTCAGCCGTTGCAATACGTAGGGCGCATGTTTCTCTGGTAGGGTTCCGAGCAATTCAGCCCGGCCAAAGAGCACCGTTTCGCAAGTCAGCAAGTCGGAGATGCGTTCTGCCCCATTTATAGAGATGAAGTAGAGCTCCTTATCCGGCTTCTTGCCAATCACCAGGTCACCCTCATAGACGACTACTTCATTAAAAGCACCGATCGACGCGGCATTGGCTTGCGCTTCACCGGTCAGCTGCGAAAAGTGGGTATATCTTCGAGTGTTGCCAAATGCCCAGCTCGACAATCGAGAGTCCGTCATTCTGGTTCCTCCAAATGAACCGTTTGCATATCAATTAGACAGTGGCCTATGCAGGAAATTGGCCATTAAATAGTCACTAAGACAAAAGTGTACAAACCATCACTCACAGAATACATAAGTTGAGTTAGCCGTCGGTGCGGTAGGCCACAAAGGTGTGCGGCTCCAGCATGCGGTAAACGCGCAGGGGAGCACTGGAAACGCTCGTCTATCAGCCAGCGTTTCCGGGCAGTATCATTACAATTCATGCTATCTGGGGATGAACAGGCCAGGCCAAATCCGCTCACTGGTTTTGCGGTTGTCCAGGAGAAACATTTAATAAGAGGTTATAAGCGCCAGATTATCGCGCATCGCGAACCCTTTTAGCGCATCACGAAGACTACTTTAGTCTTAGAGCTTTTGCTGGAGGCAGTGCAATACTCAGTTTGCCTGCTCGACTGGGCCACACCAAAGCTTGCGGTGACCTGACCCACGGCTATAGAGGACATGGTCGAAGATCCCATCGACCGGGAAATGGTAAAAGCTATTCACAGCGTCGGCTATGTTCTCAATGTCCGCAAGTTCTGGCACCCAGCGGCGAATAAAGTGACTGTGGGGGTCGTGATTCGCTGCCTGTTTCATGGGGTCGTACACCATCAGCGGGTCAAAGTCGGAGGTTCCGGAAACGATCTGGTGAATAACATGATGGATTCCTGGCTCGTAATCCAGAAACTCGTTGGCGAGGAACCGGGCAACTCTGTGGGTGGGTAACCACAGATTCATCGTGTCGAATGAAACGACCGTTGCTCTGAGCCTCATGTTTATCTAGCCGGAGTCATTTAGACACCGCATCGCCGCATCGATTTAGGAAACCCCGGTAAGGCCGGATGACCAGGCAGTGAATAGAGCTTCGTCAAACTCTGCCTCACGAACGCCGTTGAACTGGGGAAGCATGCATTGGGTTTCCAGCTCCGGGTGTGCTTCAAAAGCCTGAAACACCTCGCGATCTGAGACGATGCCATACGCCAGGTAGGTCGAAATTCGTGAGCAGCCGTCCCATGCGGTGTTGGGGCTCGATAGTTGTGAAGGATAACGGCTGATATTCCGGACGTTGAAAAAACCATCCAGTATTTTTTGCGCGGCCTTTCGACCACCTTTTTGTCGGTACGGTTTGTCGGTGCCTTTTGCCAGCGGTATTTCATTGGCAGGATTACTTGCAAACGGAAGTGGTGCAAACCGCTTTGAGAGGTCAGCGCCGCGTGCGATGCCATTCTGCCCGGTTTCCACCAACTCAACGCTGTGTGTTTTGCACCAGGCCCGCACGTCATCGTCCCGCTGGTGTTGGCGTGAGATATCCGGTTGCGCAATCAGGCTGGGCTCATGAATGTAAAGTGGCAGCACCTTGCCGTGGGATCGAAAGGCTTTCATGCTGAAAAAAAGGGCGCGGAGTCTTGCAGCCGCAGGTTACGTTTAAGCCAGAAAATTTGCATGAAGACACTCTCGGTTCGCATTGCCATCAAAAGACACTCCACGAATAGGCCGTTCCATGGCGTTTTTCAATAAACGGAAGAAAGCATTACAGGCTGCCCTCGAAAAGCTCGAGGCGGCCGAAAATCGCGCTGGTGAATAAGACCACAGTGTTGTGATCGCCATTTTCCGAAGGGATTGCAGCTCAGGCTTTAGCGCTTATTTAAGCTATGCTTTGCAAAAAAACACGATTTGAATTTTAGTTCGCCTCGTGAATAAGGCCAATGCCTGCTGCTTTTATTCTGCTGTTGAAGACTCGTAGTCGCGAATCATGCCGGCCAATTGATCTTTGAGGTTGAGGCGCTGCTTCTTGAGATTTTCCAGGTGTTCGTCGGAGGTGTTCTGTGCGCCCGTTTCGATGCGGTGAACGGCGTGATCTTCATCATGGTATTCGTCGAACAGCTTCGCGAAGTGATTGTTGCTGGTTTTCAGATGATGAATGGCTTCTTTTGACTCGGGCATTTCATGAATCAGGTCGTGCTTTTCTAAGGTCATATAGACAATCTCTATGGTTAGTGTGGGTTTCATTTATTCTTTAATAGCTCTTCAGGCTACTCAGTTTCAAACGTTCGTCAATGACTCGCGCTGCTTTGCAGCTAAATCAACGGGGGAGACCCCGATATTCAGGTGCCGGGATATCGAAATTTATCCCCGGCCAAAAACGTTGCTGGGGTATAATGAGAAGAGCGGTTTAGGCTATCGTGAGGAAGACTTCTATACTGAGCTTAGGCAACCGAGAGATATAACGGTTGTTTTAGTGATTTCTGCGAAGGTGTTCGGAGGTACAGGTAATGCCAGAAAAACAGGGTCAGAAAATACCTCTTTCATTCGCCAATAACCATGTAGGTACGCTGCACGACCCCGAACAAAGTGTACAAAATTTCTATGAGTTGATTGAAAACCTGCCCATGGTCGCGGTTCAGGGCTACGACAAGAAACGCCGGGTTATTTATTGGAACGAGGCCAGCAGGCGTCTTTACGGATATACCCGGGCGGAAGCCCACGGACAGTTAATAGAAGATTTGATCATCCCTGATGAGATGCGCGAGGGAGTGATAGCGGCGCACCACAATTGGTTAGATCAAAATATCAGTATTCCCTCCGCAGAAATTGATTTGAAACACAAGGATGGTCACCGTGTTTCTGTCTACTCCAGCCATGTGATGATTAAGCAGGACACGGGTGACTGCGAAATGTTCTGCATTGATATCAGCGTGGAGGAGCAGAAAAAAGCCAAGGAAAGGCTGTACCGGATGGCAAGTTTTGACGATTTAACGCAACTGCCCAATAGAAGGTTAATGGAGATTGAGTTAAAAGCGCGTCTTGCCGAAGCAGAACGACAACAGAAAGATAAAGTGGCAGTGGTGTTTCTTGATCTGGATAATTTCAAGCTGATCAATGACACCCTTGGGCATCATTATGGTGACGAGCTGCTGCGGGCGGTTACTGAAGGCCTGAAAACGAAAATTCGTAGTTGTGACCTATTGAGCCGATTTGGTGGTGATGAGTTTGTGTTGTTGTTGTCTGATTTCGATGGGGTCGAAGGTATTCATGAACTCCTTCGACGTTTAATCGGTGTGCTTGATCAGGGTTTTGTGCTGGATGGAGTCTGTTATCCGGTGACAGCCAGTTTTGGCATCAGCCTGTTTCCCGATGATGGCACAACAGTGGCGGAGCTGATGGGTAATGCCGACGCCGCTATGTATCAGGCCAAAGAAAGCGGTAAAAACGGTATCTGTTTTTACACCTCAGACATTAATGATCGACTGGTTCACTATCAGGAAATTACTGCACTCCTGCGTGGCGCCCTCGCTGCGGACAGTCTGCAACTGTATTTTCAGCCGCAAATTGATTTGAAACACGGGGATGTGCGTTCCTGTGAAGCGCTGTTGCGGTGCTTTGATGGGGATTTTCAGGCGGTTTCTCCTGCTGTCTTTATTCCCGTAGCGGAAAAGTCAGGGCTGATTAATGAGATCGGCGATTGGGTCATTGAAGCGGCCTGCAAGCAGCTTAAGGCCTGGCAGGGAACAGCGCTTGAAACGGTACGGGTTGATATTAATCTATCCGGCAGGCAATTGACGAATCAGCACCTGGCTGACCATATCCTGCAGACTCTGGACCACTATGGCCTGACGCCCTCTCAATTAGGTCTGGAACTGACAGAGAATGAAGTGATTGGCGGTGACGGGGGACAGGTCGGGCAACTGGAAAGGTTAAAGCAGGCTGGCATGCATATTTCCATTGATGATTTTGGTACCGGTTATTCGTCTCTGGTTTATTTGCGAAGGTTACCCGTTTGCAGCCTTAAGCTTGATAGAGGCTTCCTGCACCACGCAATGGAAAATGACAGTGATATGGCTATTATGCAGGCCATCATTACGGTCGGTCACCGCCTTGGCTTGGGTGTGGTAGTCGAAGGCGTGGAAACCGCTGAACAGGATAACCTTGCCAAAGATTTAGGCTGCGATTTAGCCCAGGGATTTCTGTACGCGAGGCCTATGCCGGCAAATGAGA
>Ga0306907_1000556_pt1 | contig 15558 bp, 16 predicted proteins | sample AntRauTorcE11898_FD_190415 | JGI IMG/M metagenome (GOLD analysis project Ga0306907, IMG submission 190415) | Saline lake microbial communities from Rauer Islands, Antarctica - Metagenome Torckler E11 #898 (v2) (version 2) | ecosystem: Environmental > Aquatic > Non-marine Saline and Alkaline >... | reverse complement strand
TCCATATCGACGGGCTGCGTGTCGACGCCGTCGCCTCGATCCTCTATCTCGATTTCGGCCGCAAGGCCGGCGAATGGACACCGAACCGCCATGGCGGGCGCGAGCACCTGGAGGCCATCCACTTCCTCCAACAGCTCAACGTCGCCACCCATGGCGAATGCCCGGACAGCTTCACCATCGCCGAGGAGTCCACCGCGTGGCCGGGCGTGACAAAGCCCACGGATGTCGGCGGCCTCGGCTTTTCCATGAAATGGAATATGGGGTGGATGCATGACTCCCTGACGTACATGCGCCACGACCCGGTCCATCGCCGCTTCCATCACGAACACCTCACCTTCGGCCTCGTCTACGCCTTCAGCGAGAACTATGTCCTGCCGCTGTCACACGACGAGGTTGTGCACGAGAAACGATCACTGCTCGGCAAGATGCCCGGCGATGACTGGCAGCGGCGCGCCAACCTGCGGCTGCTGCTGTTGTGGCAGTTCACGTACCCGGGCCACAAACTGCTGTTCATGGGCGGCGAGTTCGGCCAGCCGGGCGAGTGGGATCACGACCGGGGGCTGGACTGGGACTGCCTGCAGGGCCAGGGCCACACCGGCATCCTGCGACTGACCGCCGATCTGGCGCGGCTGTACCGGGAGACGCCCGCGCTGCACGCGCGCGATTTCCGGCCTGACGGCTTCGCCTGGATCGACTGCGATGACGCCGAACAGTCGACCATGGTCTTCCGGCGCGTAGACACGGGGGGCGAGGCGGTGGTCGCGTTCAACTTCACGCCCGTGGTCCGCGACGATTTCCTGATCGGCCTGCCGGCCGCCGGCGCCTGGCGCGAGTGCATGAATACGGACAGCGAGTACTACGGCGGCAGCGGCCAGGGTAACCTCGGCCGCGTCGCGGCCGGCGTCGGCGCCCATCAGGGGCAACCCGCGTCGGCGACCATCACCCTGCCGCCGCTCGGCGGCGTCATCCTCGAGCGCGAGCCCGACGATGCCTGACAACCATCGCGTCCTGCATGTGGCCGCGGAAGTCCAGCCACTCATCAAGACCGGCGGCCTGGCCGATGTGACCGGCGCCCTGCCCGATGCGCTGCACACGCTCGGCGAGGACGTCCGGATTCTCATGCCCGGCTATGGCGGGGCGATCGAGCGTGCGCGCGCCAGCGCGCGCCTGCAGACCATCGCCGAGTGGCCCGGCGCGCGCCTGCTGGAGACACGGCTGCCGGGCGGCTGCCGCATCTGGCTCTATGAAACGGCCGCGTTCCGGCGCCGTGCCGGCAGTCCCTACGACGATCCGCAAGGCGTCCCGTGGCCGGACAACGCGGAACGCTTCGACGAGTTCGCACGCGTGGCCACGGCGGTGGCCGACGACGCCCTCGGGCTCGACTGGCGCCCCGACATCGTCCATGCGCACGACTGGCACACCGGCCTGGTGCCGGTACACATGCAGCTCGCGCGCGTCCCTGCGGCGACGGTATTCACCATCCACAATCTCGCCTATCAGGGCCTGTTCCCGCTCGCCACGCGCAACGCGCTCGGCCTGCCCGGCTGGCTGGATCACTGGGAGGCGCTCGAGTTCGATCAACACATGTCGTTCATCAAGGGCGGCATCGGCTTCGCCGACCGCGTGACGACGGTGAGCGCGACCTACGCCCGGGAGATCATCACCCCGGTGGCCGGTGCCGGCCTCGAGGGCCTGCTGGCCTGGCGTGGCGCGGATCTGGTCGGCATCGCCAACGGCATCGACACCCAGCGCTGGAACCCCGCCAGGGATCCGGCGCTGCCCGCGCCCTACGACGCGGACCAGCCAGATGGCAAACGCGAGGCGCGCAGCGCCCTGTTGCGCGAGACGGGACTGCAGGCCGAAGAGACAATGCCTGTCATCGCCTACATCGGCCGGCTGGCGGAGCAGAAGGGCGTGGACCTGCTGGTGGAGGCGCTCGCACAAATCATCGCGCAGCCCGCTGTCGTCGTCGTACTGGGCAGCGGCGATCCGGTCCTGCGCGATGCCCTCAAACGGGCCGCCAGGGCGCGGCCCGATCGCGTGTTCGTGCGTTTCGATTTCGATGAGGCCTTCGCGCACCGCATCTACGGCGGGGCCGACATGCTCCTGATGCCCTCACGGTTCGAGCCCTGCGGCCTGTCCCAGCTCAATGCCATGCGCTACGGCACCATCCCGATCGTGCGCCGCACCGGCGGCCTCGCCGAGACGGTCGTCGACACGGACCGCGCCACCCTGGCCGACGGCACCGCAACCGGCTTCCAGTGCGACGGCGACGACGGGGACGCGCTCGCGGCGACCGTACGCCGGGCGTCCGACTGCTTCGCGGACCCGCAGACCTGGCGGACCCTCATCGACCACGCCATGCGACGCGACTCCAGCTGGGGACGAAGCGCGAGGGCCTACCGCGCCCTCTACCGCGACGCCCTGAACGCGCGCCACCGCCGCCTGCCGCCGTTCGCGTAGCGCGCTACCGTGGTTCGGCGGCGTTGCCAATAAGGCGCCGGAGCCCGGCGCTCCATACACCAGGCTCCGGCAATCAGGTCCCGGATCAGAGTCGATACGGCAAGTGCCCGCGGATTCCCTCGGGCTCCTCGCGGACGACATCCTTGGCGTAGCTCGCCACGACACAGTTGGCCGTGGGCGGATCCATCACATGGCGCAGCGCCCCCAGGAAATTCGGGGCCGCCAGCACGTACAGCCGGGCGAACTTGCCGCCGGCACGCGCCTTGCGGAGCACATCGGCGATCTGCTTCGCGAAGCGGTCGGCGTAATGCGCCTTGGTACCGGTATCGCCACCCATGGCGTAGTGGCCGCCCCGGCCCGGGGCATCGGTCTCGAGGTCCTGCTCACGCAGGCGGTCGGCGGGATTGACGTAATCAGAGTGCTCGGCCAGCGGGCCCCGCGGGCGGTCCACCCTGAACAGGCGGGCACGGGCGCTGTCAGCCACGAGAATCCAGGTCGGTTCCATCGCGTCCCTCCACAGAGGATTGGCGGCGCATCCCGGCGCCGGGGAATGGCATCCTCCAGCGAGTGTAGGCAGCGATTCCCGCGCCCTCTACGGCCGCGGGAAACCATCCGACCGGCGGTAGTAACCGGCCGTCCCCGCGCAACCCGTGACGCCACCCCACCCGCCCCGCTATAGTACGCGTGGCCTGTGCCGGCCCCGAGCGCCACCGCCACCCGCGGCGCGCGCCCGCCGCCCGGCCAGGCACCGGGGCCGCAGGGCCCGACCCACCCCGCCGGGCCCGTAGCTCAGTGGTTAGAGCAGGGAACTCATAATTCCTTGGTCGCTGGTTCGAATCCAGCCGGGCCTACCATTTAAAACACCTGATAAACAGGGACTTATACGGAGCAAGGGCGTCATGCCCGTTGCGGTCCTTGGCTTTCCGACCGAGGTTTGTCACAGTTCAGGCACACTGAACGTGTGACAAACCCATGGCTACCATCCGACGACGTGGGAAGTACTGGCAGGGGCAAGTCCGGCTACAGGGCTTTCCGAATCGATCCGCGACCTTCGACACGAAGGCCGAGGCACGAGACTGGGCGCAGAACGTTGAAGCTGAAATGCGGGCCCGTCGGTACGTTGACCCGCGCCCCGCGGAACAGACTACGGTCTCAGATGTGCTTGAGCGCTATGCGCTCGAGGTAGCCCCTCGAATGTCGGAGCCACGCCGGGCCGCTAACCGCGCCCGCCGGATCAAGCAGTATCCGCTGGCTCACTACTCGCTCGCGAACGTCCGCGGATCAGAAATCCGTGAATACGTAAGGGCTCGTGAAGGTGAGGACGTCGCAGCGGGCACGATCCGCATGGATCTCGCCCTCCTAGGACGATTGTTCGAACTGTGCCGGCGTGAGTGGCGTATCCCCGTGGACAACCCCGTTCGAGAAATGGGCAAACCGCCAATAGCCCAAGGTCGTAAACGGCGCCTTAAGCCGGGCGAGGAGGCTAAACTCCTGAAAGTAGCACCGCCTGTGTTTCGCGCGGTGCTCCGGTGGGCTCTAGAGACTGCCATGCGGCGAGAGGAGATGGCCACACTGCACTGGGAGCACATCGACACGTCAGCGCGAACTGCTCACCTGCCGAATACGAAGAACGGCGAAGCCCGATCCGTGCCGCTGTCGAAGCAAGCGCTTTCAGTCCTCCACGAGATTCCAAAGCAGCTCGACGGCTCGGTCTTCGGGATGTCGGCCAATGCCATGACCCTGGCGATGCGCCGAGCGCGGGAGACGGCGGGCATTTCCGACCTCCGACTGCACGATCTGCGCCACGAAGCGATCTCGCGCTTCTTCGAGCGCACGGACTTGGACTCGCTCGAGATCAGCCGGATAACCGGTCACAAATCGATGCAAATGCTGTCGCGCTACACGCACCTGCGGAGTGGTCGACTCGCCGACCGCCTCGACGGCCAGCCACGCGTACAAAAAGCCGATTAACTGGCTCCGACAATGTCGCAGTCTACCAGGCCCACGAACAGGCAGCCCGGCCATGAGTGTGTCCGCACACTCGCGCTACGACGTAATTCTCGAAAGCCTCGGACGCTCTGCAGCCCGTGCCGGCGTCCAGTCGGCCTTTGATGCCCATAGGCTGCTCTCTAAGGGGATCGAGGGCGCAGCGATCCGTCAGTTGCGACGGACTATGATCTTTCCACCGAGGACCTGACGCGGCTGCTCGGGATCAAAAAGCGCACGCTGCACCGCCGTGAGCAAGAGGCGAGCGAGGGGTTCGGTTCCCGCGACAAAGCGATCAAGTGGCTGCACAAGGAAAACCCTGCGCTCGGGGGAGCATGCCCCTTGGATATGATCGCAACCGAAGCCGGCTACGAAGAGGTCCGCAATATTCTGAGGCGGATCGAATGAGGCGTATTCTGAGGCGGCCCGCGGTTCACGAACCGCGAGTTAATAAGCGTGGGCCCTGAGGTGGGAAGTGTAGCCCGCCGCTCTAACGATGAGGTACATCTAGCACTAGCGACGGATCCCAGCCGGTCGCCTCCATATAGTAGCCGCGCGGATTAGACACCACGCGCGTGGCCATCCCCTGAGATACTGACCCACATCCATAATCGCAGGCCACGTGCGTATGGCCATGCACCCAGATCACCGGTGCGTACCGCTCCATCAGCCACTCCAGGTTTGAGGCGTAGGCCGCGTCCTTGGCATTCCAAGTAGATCCCACAGCACGTGCATCGCGCTGCGTGAGCGAACGGGCTGACGGTGCGTGGTGGGTGACAACCACTGTGGGACCATCATGCGGCTCAGCAAGGGTGCGTCGCAGCCAATCGACCGTTTCACGATGCATCCTTTCCGTGTCGGCGGGCCGCAGGCGAGCGCCCCCACCTCCTACGATCGCCCGGTAATCGGTGAGATCATGGTCGAGGCGCCGGCGCGTACACGCTGGATCCGGCGCAAGCGCGTGATCGGTCCACAGCGTTGCGCCCAGTATCCGTGTACCGGCGATCTGCACAGCCCGCTGCTCGAGGACGTGCACCGATGTACCGGCAGCAGCCAAGCGGCACCGTTCCAGAGTCCCTTCGAGGGTGCCGCCGTAACTCTCATGGTTGCCAAGTACATAAATGACGGGCGTGTCAGGCCACTGGGCTGCCGCCCAGCGCACGCCGGCGGCACCCTGGTCGGTATCGCCTGCCAGGACGACGACGTCCGCTCCCATATCAACGACGTCGCTTCGGGCGCGCTTGGGGTCCATTTCCGCGTGCAGGTCACTCAGCACCTGAAGTTGCATCTTGATGGTCTCCCGGCGTCCCGGCGCGGAGCCCATAGGGACTGTCTCGGTCGAGCTGATTCGTCCATAAAGCTGGACCGACAGGCAGGTGCGACCGCCCTATCAAGCCGACGAGGTTCCATCGACCCGCGTTACCCGCCACCTGTGGCCTTAGCAGCCGAATGGCACCAACATGTCACTCACAGAACCCTGCCAAGCCGGACAACGTGATCATCCACGCTTGAACCTTGCTTTGGAACTTGCAGTTTTTAGGGAGCACGAGGGGGGGGTGGGGGAATCCCCCACCCCCTCTCGTGGCCGAGTCGGCCGTGTCCCACGTGAAACACGGCCTGCCTGCCAACGCTGCCACTGGGCGGTGTTCGTAAGACCCCGGAAAAGAGAGGGGGCACTGACCCCCACTGATACTTTACTTCGGTACGACTTACGGTGCGGCGAGGTTTGGCCGGGTCATGACCGGCGGCTTTGTCCCGCGTGGGACAAAGCCCATCGCGCCCTGCCCTACTCCGCCCGGTCGGTGTCGAATCTGAGCTTTTCGAGCACCCCTTCGAAGACATCAAGATCCGGGGTGTCGACATCGAACTTGTAGCCGCCATTCGCCTTGGCCTCGATCGTGGCCGGTGATCCGACGTGTTCGCTGAACCGTTCCTCGAGAGGGGCCATCTCACGCAGCGTCATCGACAACTTGGGCCTCTCGCACGACTTCAGAGCCCTGCAAAAGGTGGGAACGAGCTCGCGCTACCGATTATGGCCCTGGGGCCGGACGACGGTCTGGCAATGCGTGCAACAAGTCATGCGCGCGGCCGATCGGCTGGAACCGGCTGAATCACGATGATGACCACCCGGCGACCGATTATCCACGTATTCTTTGGGGGCATTCATGTCGCTCAAGTTCTGTAAATATCCCTTCGACTGGATTTCGGGAATACCGACGGTTTGACCTCCGCGAGCCGCTGGCGCAACCGCTCGCCCTGCGCACTCCCGGCCCGGGCGATGCGGCCGACTCGACTTGACGCGCTCTGGAACCGCGCCTTCAGCTCGGGACTGGTACCCCGAGTCCGAGCCTCGATCTCAATCTGACGGACGGAAGTCCGTACGCGGTTGCGTTCGGCCTTGGATACTGCGGCGCGGCCGCCAGAAGTGGCGTATCCGGTAACCGTAACGCCGCGACCTCTCGCTGTTGCCTGCCCTTTCTTAGCGATGGAGTGTTTCTGTCGCTTCGGACGGAGGCCTTTCGCCGCGAACATGCCGTAGAGGCGTCGTACGATTTCGGTCTTCTCTTGAGAGGACAGGTTGCGGGGAGCGCTGATCACGACGTCGTCCACATACCGGCTGTATACGAACCCACGGGTGTGGATATCCATCACGAACTGGGGCTCGACGTCCCAGAGGGCGAGGTTTGCAATGTAACTGCTCGGCTTCGCACCTTCGGGCACGAGGCCCTCGTGAGTCGTCAGGCGGGTCAAGATCTCGGCAACATTCGCCGGGAACCCGAAAAGCCGGCGCCACATGTCGTTGACCACGCAGGGGCTGATAGCCCCGAAGAATCCCGCTACGTCCTCCTGGATGAACAGGAAATTCCCGGCGTGGAGATCCGCATTGGCTTGCGGCTCGCGCGGCGTGTCCGGGTCGCGGATCGACCCCTGAAGGTACGCAGGGTACTCAACGGGCAGGAGCAGCCTTTCCTTGATCGAGCCCTGTAGGCGTTTCAATGGCGGGTGCGCGTCGTACGTCCAGCGGACCCCACCCCCTTTCTTGGGAATCGGATTCGCCCGGTACAGACGTGAAGCGTTTTCCGCGAGCCGATTCAGATCTCTGCGGGACACTCTAAGATGACTTGCCAGCGCCTCGATTGACCCGATAGATCGATACGGATAACGCGGTATTAAGGGATCCCGCTCTCTCATCAAGAAACCTTGCCAATAAGATGGCTCGCGGCGGTGGTGAGATCAGAAAGCGCGGGCTCCTCGGCAGTGGCGTCTGGGTCGTCTTCAATTGCGATGGCCACCAGCACCGGCAACGGAACTTCCAGCGCCTCGGCAATTCCGGCTAAGATTGTCAGAGAGGGATCAGTACGCAACCCGCGTTCCAACAGCGACAGGTAAGCCTCGGAAATCCCCGCGCGCGACGCGACGTCGGCCTGCCGAAGCTGCCGCGCGCGCCTGCATCGAAGTATGGCGTTTGCAATATCCATAGACATTTAAACGACTAAAGGCTGTGGCATCACTTACTCAGATCACTGAACACTTGGTCGATAATCGGGAGGTATCGAAGGGCCAAGGAAAGGCACCGCAACGCGCGCTCTTGCGCGCCGGTTCTTCCCGGGCTATCGATCTCCTCTTCGAGGATCGATATCGCGTTGTCGACCTCTTCGGTGATGCGGATGTCTGCAACGTTGCGCATTTTGGACCTGGCCGCCTTCAGGCTGGCCAAGGCCTGTTCTAAGTGTGACGTTTCCATCGAGTCACTCCGTGCTATCTCTTGCCGGGCAACATCGCCCCGTCGGACAGCGTCTGAGCCGACAAGAACGCGCAGACATCGCGCACAGCCCCAAGTCCGTGCCCCCGCAGGGGGCACCAGCCGTCGGAAAAGCGGCGGACCGTGCAACGCACCATGGCCTAAGCGGCTAGGCGGAAAGCCTTCGGCTCTTCGCTCATGGCGCACAGCATGCGATCCGGCGCCTGCCGGCGGAGAAAGCCCGCGATCAGAGATCACGAGCGGGCCAGATACTTCTGGCCCCCGCTTCAGGCTCAGTCGGAATGACTATCACACTTAAAGAGCGCCTGGGTGGTATCACCCAGCTCCAGTGAAGTATGGGGATGACTTAACTGCTAGTCAAGCGTCCAAGGCGCCGCGGTTGACGGCAGAACCGCAACGAGCCACACGGTCGTAAACGCCGAACATTGGCGCTCGCGCAACAGCCATTCCAGGAGCGTCGAGTACGACTCCTCCCAGCGAGCGTCACCGAGCGGGCGGAACGGGTCGCATCGATTCGATGCTTGTCGGCGCGCGCGTATTCTGTGCCATGCGGGGTGCGTGAATGTAAGCAGGCAAGGCCACGGTGGGGGCATCACGGTGATGCTCTGTCATCGGTGCCCCCAAGGACAGCGTGAGAGGGCGACAGAATATCAGGGCTTGAGAGAACTCCCATCTGGGCGCCGGCGACACTTTGGATGACGCATGCAGCGATGTAGCTGGCCATCTCAGACGTACCCCACGTCGCGTGCTGTCCGTCAGAGACGTCCGACCGTGCAGTAGCGCGGGCGGCGAGCTACGCATAATCAGGTAAGGGGCCGCGCATAATCGGTCACAGCCGAGTGGCCATCCTTACGAGAACCCCGGGGGCGATCGCCCCCGGGACGGCAAATTACCAGCGCCGGCGGGCGGCGAGCCGGATCATCACCAGGCAGGCGGTCACCACAGCCTCGAAGGCTTGGGTGAACGGCCCGGGGCTACAGGTACAAGCGTCCATAAGGACCTCCGGTAGTCGAGTGGCGTCCGGTGTCGTGGACCGATCGAATCCCGTCGATCGGGGCCGCACGGCTGACTGATGGCGGACCTGGTGTCACACGCGGCGCTTGAACCCGACGTGCCGTCTGGAACAGACTGGGAGCGACGACTACCCAAGTTGTCGCCCCTCACCAGGGGATACGGGGATGAGGGCGTGCGGCGGTCCTCCCCCGAGCAGGGGCGGTCTGGCAGGACCGCCCCTGTTTCTTCTACCCGATCATGCAGGACACTTCTGCATGTTTTCCACAGACTCTCGGCTACCCCCTTTTAAATAAAAGGCGCGTCGCAGGGCTTCGAACTTCCCCTGCTGCTGACACCCACAAGTTACCAGCCCGGCGCAGACCACTTGAACCTACCAACCGCCGATCTCGTAACGTAACGAGAAGTCGACCTAGATTCTCGCGCGGAACCGCACCACTGTGGTGTGGCTGAGTCACACCACGGAGACAGGCTCAAACCTCCGTTTCCGGAGAGCAACCTCGAATACGACGTACGTACGGGAGAAGCCCCGCAAACCGGGACCTGAGAAAGAATTCAGAGTGTTGGATATTGAGGTAGGCGAAGAACGGCGCTCGCACGCTGACCGAGCACAGGCACTCTCGGGTCAGTGCCGCACCGTACGGCGGGGACGCTATAACCATAGGTGGCATGCAGCGGGAGATTCTCGACCATGACCCGCATGTTGCCGGCCATGATCAGTCTTCAGAGCGGCAACATTCAGACCGGTGCAGGCTCACCCCGTACACCGCTGATCGAGCCGGCGGCCACGAGCGTGTCTACCTCGGGATTCTGGAGACGATCGAGGTCATCCGCGGAGAATCGTCCTAGTAGAATCCATGGTCGGGGCCACGGCGCATGACAGGGGAAGGGACTGTTACATCCGAGGTTGCCACTCCGCTCTCTCCCTGGAAGAGATACGTGCAAGCCCACCTGCAACGGCCGCCGGGCAAAGCGACACTCACTTGAGCCGCGACAGGCACCGTGTAATCTCACCGTCCGGGAGGAAGACGCTCGGGTCATCCCTCCAGGTGGTAAGCGCGAACCGCAAGAGGCTATGCGTGGCGAGAGAACACCGGTGAAGCTCTTCCACAATCCACAGGACCCCATGCACTTCGAGATGATGGCGCTCGGCAACGGTGCGCAGGGTCCGATCACCTGTCAGCAGTACCGAGTCCGTGAATTGCTCGGCCGTGACGAGACAGAAGCAGTCATTGGCCGAGAGTCGCCCATGCGCTCCTTTGATCCAGTAGGCGCGCGCAACGCATGACCCCGGCAAGTCCAGCGTCTCGACTCCGGCGTCATCGAGCAGCCGCCACTCCTGCGGTGAGAAGTCCAGTATTTCCGATTCGCGCACAGGATAGGGTATGACCAAGCGGTAGGGCAGCTGGACCACAGCAGGCAGAAGCTGCCCCTTTCGGAGGTCGATCAGGCTGGAGGCGTCATTCACGACCACCCGCATCACAAAAATTTCGGCCCCCGCAGGCCGCGTTCGATCTCCGCCAACGCCACCTCAAGCAACTCGGCCGCGCGAGCCGGCGAGATCAGTTCCTCGGCCAGCGCCCGATAGACCAGCCCCTCGAACCGGCCGGGTTTTTCAAATGCATCCAGCCCCTGACCGGGCTCGATCGGATCCGGTTCGCCGGACCGCCAGCCCTTGGCGTAGGTCTTGAAGGCGTAGGTCACCACCGAATCCGGCAATACGCCAACCTGGCCAAGGCGGACCAGCATAGCGCTAGCCGACACGCCGTAGAGATGTTTCAGGTGCTTGATTTCCTCGTAAGCGACACCGTGGCGCGACGCGCCGATCTCCTCGCGAAGGGTCTCGCGCGGCATCAGGAACGCGCCGGCGAAGCGGTTGATCGCCTTTTCAAGCCGAATGGCCGAATCCGCGACGCTGGCGATAATCCGGTGGCCGAGTTCATGCGCGAGAGTTAAACGCTTGCGCTCCACGGTCACCTTGTCCGACACGACGATCGCGTGCACCGCGGGCCGATCACCCCCGCGTCGCACAACGCAGGTCAGGCCGGCCACGTCATTGGGCAGATCGGCCTCGATCACCTTGATTCCCTGGTCTTCGAGCAGGCCGACCATGCTCGGGATCGGGTCGCGGCCGAGATCCCATCGGTGACGCAGATTCTCGGCACACGCCTCGGCGCCCTCCCAAGAGACGATTTCGCGCGGGCATTCCGCGGGGAAGGGATCAGGCGCGTCCTCGAGATCCAGAACATGCTCGATTGCCAGGTATTTCTCGAGCTGCTCGATCACGAGGGCCTCGACCCGGGCCCGGTCCCGCGCGGAAGTTCGCGAATGCTTGCGGAATTCCACCCCTTCGAGCTCGGCCACCTGACTGCTCATTAGGAAATCGGCACTGACATTGAGCGCGCGCGCGATCTCCATGAGCACGCGGGCGCCCGGCATCATTTCGTTGGCTTCATACCGGCTGATCGCCTGAGCGCTAACGCGGGGCTGCACCGCACCGGCCAAGGCACGTTGTGAAAGACCCGCTTTCTTGCGGGCTAGCTTGAGACGATCGCCAAACATGCGTTCTCCCGAACTTATTATTGACAGACAACTTTTTTATGCCTTATTGTAAACCTATAATTGATTTTCGGGCAATATTAGTCCCGAAGGAAACAGAAATGGGCAAGCGCAACCAGCATGTCGTGCCCCACAAGGAAGGTTGGGCAGTCAGGACCGCAGGCCGCAACCGCGCGGCTTCCGTGCACGAGACTCAGGTCGAGGCTATTGACAGAGCACGGGACACGGCGCGCCGAAACCAGGGTGAACTGCGCATACACGGGCGCGACGGCGCGCATACGCGACCGCAGCACTTACGGGGATAATCCGTTCCCGCCGAAAGGGTGAAGGGGGCAATCATGTCTATTGAGTTCCGACGCGGCGGCCGAAAGGTCTCGGAAAAACAGTTTTTCAAGGGGATGAAGAACGACATCCGCAAGAAGGCCGAGCACGAGATCGAGAGGAAGCTCAGCCGGATTATCGACCCCGAGACTGGAGCGCCCGTAAAGTACGAGAAGACGTATCGAAATGGCGAGCCGCACTGGAACATCCGGGGATCCAAAGCAGCAACCGAGCAAGCCAAGAACGTTCTCGGGAGATAGGGCATGAATGTCGCCGAGGTCGAACCTCCCGATCATATAACGCGCGCAGCCGGCACATTGGCCACGATGACGCGCGAGCAGAATCGTTGCCGGGAGGCGATACAGGCGATGACTCAGCCACCTGCCCTGGAGGCGTTGCGGGATACGCTCGAACAAACTCGGCTGAACACTCCGGCACTACGCGTAGCCGAACAGGCACGCAAAGTCGCGTCCGTAACCGACACGATCACCGGGCAAGTGAGCCCGGTGTTGGCAATCGCCGAGAGGATTAAGGCCCCGCAGGCAACGCCGGTGTCGCGAGGCCTGTTTGAGCAGTGCCGCCGGATCGATGAGGCCGTCCGAGACCTGAGGGAGATCCCGCGAATCGACACGGGTCGGCTAAGCGAAATCACCGCACATGTCGGCACCGGCGATTTCGGGTTTGAGATCGACAGGACCCGGAACTCGATCGAGGCGTTCCGGCACTCCCTCCCCGATCTTTCCGGGTTCGCCTCGTCCACGAATCTGCGAGGAAGCGCCGAAAACTGGCCAGAGATTCCGACTCAGGCTCTCCGGTTCGACATGGCCGAACGCCAGCCCTGCTTGCACTTCGGTATCGATCCAGTCCCGCCGCGAACCCGGGACCTCGGAGTCGAGTCTCTTGCTATCGAGCAGGTCGATCCCAAGGTCCCCGTCGAAAACCAACAGGGCTATACGCATATATTCAGGCTTGAGAACGGGCTGCGCCGATTCGTGGCGGCCCAGCTCAACGCCATGTTTGGCCCTGGCTGGGAAAAGCGACAGGTCCCTGGCGAGATCAGAAAGAGGTGGTGCGAGAAGCAGGAGAAGGCCAGAGCCGCCGGTCAAATTCCTGAACCCCTCATCGCGTATGGCGATCTCGACGACTACCGAGCGATTATTGTCCGCAACGACAACTGGCAGGCGGTCTTTGTGGCTTTCTTCGGACACAAGGGTTTTGTAGACGAGTCGTTCCGGCGCCTGCATCCGCCACGCCACACGATCGCCCACATGCGGCCACTGACGGCGGACGATCTGGAGCTGGTACGCGTGGAGACTCGCCTTCTGCTGCAAGCGATAGGGGAGGAGTGCGCGCTGTGAAGTCGGATCTGAAACGGAATTAGTAATTCTGTTCGACCGTTCGCGGTCGTAGCGCGGGGCGATCGCGCATAACGGAGGAAGTGTTAAAAGTGCAGGCGACGGGCGAGTCGGTGGATAAAAAGGGCGTCCCTTCGCCATCGGTAGGTGGTGGGTCGGGGGCAAATCACTAGAGCCACGAAAACCAACCCCCATACGGACGCGTCATACGGGCGATTGCCAAGCGCCGACCTTGTTAGGAAGCGGGGAAGCCTAGCGCCGAAGCGCTCGCGATTACCGTGCTACTGTGTCTCTTCTCGATAAGCCCCAGCGATGGATCGACGATGCACCAGTTTCGCGAACGCCGGCACCCACTTTTTGGTCGTCAAAGCGACCTCGACCAGCTCGAGCAACGACTTCAGACGACAGGTTTGACCGCAGTGACCGGTCGTCCGCTGACCGGCAAGAGCTGGTTGCTGGAGGAACTCGCGCAACGACAGGCAACCAGTGGAGCCCGGCTGGTCGGATTCGCGCAATCCACGCGCGAAGGCCCGGATCTTCTGCTACGGGCAGTCATCGATCTCTACCAGCGATGGCTTGCGCAAGCCGGCTTCGTTGACCAGGCCCAAGCGTGGTGGGACCAAAACAAGGGCCGTTTGCTCCCCACTTCCGCCAAGGTTCTCGGTAACGTGGTCAGCGAGATTGGATCCACTGCTGTCCCGGCTTCCAGCCTCATCAGCGATGCGCTCCATGGTTTAGTCAACGAGAACAAGCGGCTTAGCACCGGCGGTATCACCGTGCCGCCTCTGCAGATCGATCAGGCGCAGGAATTGGTGACCAGCGTTCATCAGGTGACTAGGCAGCCGGTGGCCTTAGTCCTCGACGAGTGGCAGGACTCGCCGGCTCCTGACGTCGAGGCGACGCTGCTGGACCGATTTTGCCGCGACGCCGACCAGTGGCCACCGTGCCATATCGTGCTTGGTATCCGCGACGAGGGCAGCGAAGCAGTGAACCAGGTCCATCAGATCGAGCATGGGCGACCCAACGCTTCCCTCCATGGATTGGGCCGACTGGACCTATCCGACGCCGACGAGCGCGATCGATTGCTGGCGTACGTCCGCGGCGAAATCCCCGCCGCCGAAGAAATCGAGGACGAGAAACTTGTGCACTGGATCGACGGTCACGCCGGCGTGCTCTACCAATGGCTGGAACGTAACGATCCCATCCAATCCCAACACGAGCTGCAAAACGTCGCGGAGGCGGCGCACCGATACCGCTTCAGGGCCCTTGAGGCGAGACTCCAGGAGCTCGAGGGCGAACGACTTGCTACTGCGGCACGCATCGCCGTCCTCGGTGGGGTCGATGAGGCCGGCGTTTGGCAATCACTGCGAACACAAGTCCTGTCCGACGTCGACGGCATCGACGAGGACTGCCTGGGCAAGCTTCATCAGCTCGGGGTACTGGAGGCCGCCGAGCCACCGTCTTACGGACACGCCAAACGCCACGAATTCGCGCTTGCGTGCCTGACTGACCACTCGCGCGGCAGCGTTCGGCGCCAGGCCGACGCTTTGGCACCTTCGCTAGCGCATCGAGTTCAGGAGACAGATCCGAGCGTCCTCCCGTATGTCATGGCGCTCACCTCGCTCGGCTCGGCGACGGAAGGCTTGTACATTGCCCCGACCACGCGAGCGCTTGTGAATGCTGCGCGCTCCCTTCTCAAGGTGCCTATCGATACCACCGACTTCCTGGCGCAGATGCAAAAACTCAAAGTCACAAGCCAAGGCGTACAAACGCTATTGGCGATGGGCCTTGTCAACACGATCAACGACGCCAAGGCCGAGGAGGCGCTCGAGCGCCGCGACGCGTTGCTCGACGAGCTGCGCGCACTCGCCAATACCCACCCGGACGACGCTTCGGTCCGGGAGCGGCTCGCGAACGGCCTTGTCAACACGATCAACGCCGTTAAGGCTGAGGAGGCGCTCGAGCGCCGCGACGCGTTGCTCGACGAGCTGCGCACGCTCTCCAATACCCACCCGGACGACGCTTCGGTCCGGGAGCGGCTCGCGAACGGCCTTTTCAACACGCTCAACGACGCCAAGGCCGAGGAGGCGCTCGAGCGCC
>Ga0306907_1000551_pt1 | contig 15638 bp, 10 predicted proteins | sample AntRauTorcE11898_FD_190415 | JGI IMG/M metagenome (GOLD analysis project Ga0306907, IMG submission 190415) | Saline lake microbial communities from Rauer Islands, Antarctica - Metagenome Torckler E11 #898 (v2) (version 2) | ecosystem: Environmental > Aquatic > Non-marine Saline and Alkaline >... | reverse complement strand
CTTTATCGCATCCATAGCAGATATTATAAGGCGCTGACCGATTGGGTTTAAATGGTCAAGAGTTTGATATTACATTTTGGATTCTATATATCTGATCTACCGCTATATGGCTAAAGCCATACTGGGCACTTAAAAAGAGAATGTGAGAAAAATGCACTGTCAAATCATGGGAGACTTAAATTTTTTATCTGCAGCCGTTTTATTTTTATAGCTCTCCTCCTTGTCCGCCAGCCGGCGGACAGAATGGCACAATCATTTAGTGTTTTAAAGGCCTCTAAAAGAAAATTGTTTGGCGTATCTTTCTTTTCTCGTTGATACCCCGACGGCTCTGCTTCGGGGTTGTTTATTAAATCAAAATATAGCGCATTAATGTGTACGAGGTATAAACAGTATTAAAAAGGTGCAAAAAGCGGGAACAAATTTGTATATTTTAATTGAAAACAAATGTTGCACACTCTTAAACCAAATAGCTTCCATCATTATGGCGAATAAAAAAGATGATATCGAGAAAGAAATTGAAAAAACGGCGAAAGAGCTTAAAAATGAAGGCGTGAAAGGATATGAGAAACTCATTAGTCAGCTGAATAAACAGTGCAGCGATTTAGGCAGCGAGATTGATAAAGATTATCGTGAAGCACGCCGGTACGTACGCTCCAATCCCGAAGAAGGCGTTTTGCTGGGCTTGATCGGTGGTTTAGCCCTCGGATTACTGCTGGGCCGGTTAGGAAAGTAAGGCAGGTAGTCTATTATTATTTAATAAGTGGTTTAATACCCCGACCCTTTGGGTCGGATAGATTACAGAATAAGATACGCTAAAATATCCTTTGCCGAAGGCATCCCTTTGGGAAAATCCCCTCTGGAGGGGTGCAGGGGTGGGTTATAATGAAAGGAAATTATTTTAGGGTATCTTATTCCAATTGATACCCCGATGGCTCTGCCTCGGGGTAGTTCATTCACAGCTTTCATTTAACACTAAACGAGAGTTTTGAACCGTAGTTATCCGATGGCACAAAACCCAAGGTGTTATCCTGTCCCGACAGCTGTCGGGATCAGGATCTTTGTTTAAATACCATTAAATATATCTGAGATTCTGATCCGCCAGCCGGCGGACAGAATGACAAGATGTGGTAGTTTTGTAAAGCCCTCTAACCGCTTTAAACTTTAAAAATCTTATTATGAGTATATCAACCGCAGACACCGAACACCTGAACGAACTTTTTGAGCGGGTAGAAGCGCTCAGGGGGTATCTTTGACTACGATCAGCGCAAAGTAAACATCATAGAGCTGCAGGAACAGACGCAGGCGCCCGGTTTTTGGGATGATCCCGATCAGGCACGAAAAACTATGAAAAAGCTGGATCACGAAAAAAGCATGGTGCAGCGCTGGGATGATCTGCACGCTCTTACCGAGAGTATTGAGGTATATCAGCAATTTGCCGAAGAAGGCGAAGATGTAACCGGCGAAATGCAGGCCGAAATCAATAAATTGCAGCGCGGTATAGAAACGCTGGAGTTTAAAAATATGCTGCGCGGAGAGGATGATCATCGCGATGCTATTGTCACCTTCAAACCCGGGGCAGGGGGAACCGAAAGCCAGGACTGGGCCGAAATGTTGTACCGCATGTACACCCGCTGGGCTAAAAATGAAGATTTTGACCTCTCTGTCTTGGAATATCAGCAGGGTGAGGTGGCCGGCTTGAAGAGTGCAACCATTGAGGTGAGCGGCGACTTTGCCTATGGCTTTTTAAAAGCGGAAAGCGGGGTGCACCGACTGGTGCGTATTTCTCCGTTTGACAGCAACTCCCGGCGACACACCTCATTTTGTTCAGTCTTCGTTTCTCCGCTCATCGATGATGAGATTGAAATTGACATTGATTCCAGCGATGTAGAGTTGCAGCGGTTTCGGGCCAGCGGCGCCGGGGGACAGCACGTCAACAAAACGGAAACGGCCGTGCGACTTATTTGGGAGGGCGAACTCTCGGATGGTACCCACGAGCAGGTGGTTTCGGAATGCCAGCAGGAGCGTTCGCAAAAGCAGAACCGCGATAAGGCGATGACGCTGCTGAAATCAAAAATTTATGCCCTCGAAAAACAGATTAAAGAGCGTGAAAAGCAGAAGCTGGAGGACTCCAAAAGCAGTATTGAATGGGGCTCACAGATTCGTTCATACGTTTTTCACCCATATAACATGGTAAAAGATCATCGCACCGATCATGAAACCTCGAACGTGGATGCCGTGATGGACGGCGAAATCGATGAATTTATCAAAGCCTATTTGATGGAAATATCCGGTTCAAATACGCAATAATTTTGGTTGATGATCTTTTGTCTTCGTCCACGAAAAGCGAATTGTACCGTAGGTATGCCTTTGGCACACTCAGGGTGACTTTTTTTTCAGATATTATTTTTACGTCATGTTGAGCGCAGCGTAACGGAGTGAAGCGAAGTCGAAACATGGCAGAGAACTGTTAATGGGCATATAAATTTGGATTTCACCATGAGAAAATCTTGGATTTATATTTTAGAATGTTCAGATGGGAGCTACTACACGGGTTGCACTACAGATCTTGTAAAACGAATTCAGGAACATCATGAAGGTAAGTATGAAGGCTATACTGCCGGGAGGCTTCCGGTAAAACTAATTTGGAAAACTGAATTCAGGAGCCTTGATAACGCTATTGATGCTGAAAGACAAATAAAGGGATGGTCTCGGAAAAAGAAAGAAGCATTAATGAACGAGGATTTTGAACTCCTGCATGAGTTAGCTCAATCTAAGGAAATGAGAAAACGTAGAAAAGATAGAGAACCATAGTTCCATCTTTCGACTACGTTCCGAAGTTCTCTGAACTGCGCTCAAGATGACGGATTTTCTTAATCTTTAATTTTATATCGTCATATTGAGCGCAGCGAAACGAAGTGAAGCAAAGTCGAAATATGAAATATTAACCATCACTAATCATCGGGCAGACCGCACTATTTACGTAGCCTGGTTTATATATTTAAAATAGTCTATGAAAAAAATAGGCATAACCGGCGGCATTGGCAGTGGAAAATCAACCGTCTGCCAGGTATGGCAAAACGAAGGGGCCTATGTGATTAATGCCGATGACCTTGCAAAAGAATTAATAGTCAACAATAAGATCATAAAGCAGGAGCTCATCAAGGCATTCGGGCAGCAAACCTATCACCCCGACGGCAGCCTGAACCGCACCTATTTAGCTGAACAGGCTTTTGAAAAAGGCCGAGTAGAGCAGCTCAATGCCATCGTGCATCCGCATATTCCCGCAGAAGTAAGCCGGTTGATGGAAAACGCAGATAAACAGGGAGTTAATGTGGCCGTTTATGAGGCTGCGCTTTTGCTACAGAATCTTCGTCCGCATGATCTGGATTATGTTGTATTGGTTTTGGCTGATGAAGAACGTCGTATCCAATGGGTAAAAAACCGTGACGGCGTGGAACCCTCAAAAGTGGTTGATCGCATCAAGAAACAGCAAAATTTTGAGGAGTTAACGCATCGCGCTGATTACGTGATTAAGAATGAGGGCTCAGTAGAGGCGCTGAAAAATAAAGCGGATATACTGTACCACAAATTCAAAAGTGCCAAAACAGATTGACTTTTGTATATTCACGATTATTCTCAACTATTTAAAATAAATAACAGACGATGGTAGATCGAAACAGCAAGCGGCTCATCACGCTCGAAGATTATATCATTCAAACCCAAAACAAATTTCCGGGTGCAACGGGTGAGCTCTCACAGCTGCTCCGCGATATTGGGCTGGCCGCAAAGATTATTTCACGCGAGGTTAATAAAGCGGGCATTACCAACATTTTGGGTGAAGACGGATCAACCAATGTGCACGGCGAATCGGTGAAAAAGCTGGATCTCTTTGCCGATGAACAGCTTATTTCGTCACTCAATCGCTCGGATATCACTTGTATGGTTATCTCAGAAGAGAATGACGGCATTGTAGAGCTGGACAGTGAGGGCGGCAAATATATTGTGTATATGGATCCGCTGGACGGCTCCTCCAATATTGATGTGAATGTTTCGATTGGCAGTATTTTTTCCATTTATGTCTGTGATGCCGATGAGGGAGAACCGCTCAGCACCGAACATGCCCTGCAAAAGGGAACCCAGCAGGTAGCGGCAGGATATGTACTGTATGGGTCAAGCACCATTATGGTGTACACCACGGGTGTAGGGGTCAGCGAGTTTACGCTTGACCCCGGTATTGGTGAGTTTATTTTGAGCACCGAAAATATTGAGATACCGGATCGAGGGACCATTTACAGCGTTAATGAAGGCTACTATCAGTCGTGGCCACAGGGACTGAAAAAATATGTAAAATATTGCCAGGAGGAGAAGTTCGATGACAAACGTCCGTATTCAGCCCGATATATTGGCTCGATGGTGGCTGATGTGCATCGTACGCTACACAAGGGCGGCATTTTTATTTACCCGGACAGTACCACCTATCCCAATGGTAAATTGCGGCTGATGTATGAATGCAACCCGCTAAGCATGATTATTGAGCAGGCCGGCGGACAAGCGATTGACGGGCAGGGACGAATTGTGGAGATTGAGCCTGAATCTATTCACCAACGTACGCCTATTTATATTGGTTCAAAGCAGAATGTGCAGAAAGTGAAAGCATTTCTTGAAGAGTACGCGGATGAGGAGGTGAAGGCATAGTATGCTTCCGTCGCTCCGCTGCCGAAGCATATCTCGTTTATCTCGTTCCGTACCTCTGGTGCGGAACGATGGTAACCACGAGATAAACGTACAATCGGGCATCCTGCCTGATCTTCGTAAAGCCGCCCGTAGCTCGGTCAGCTTGACCGAGTGAGTGAAAGCAATAAAAATGATTATTCCTCCAGAGCCTTTTTTCCTGCATTAACCCACCCCGTCCGCCATTCGGCGGGCACCCCTCCAAGGAGGGGACTATGTTGCACGCTTCAACGTTCCTGAACCGAGTCTAAAAGTCCCAAATCCTGCAAGAATAATTCCCCTCTCGAGAGGGGTGGGCTTCCGTGGTTTTCGGAAGGTCGGGGTGTGTTTTGCTCCACTGCGGAAGCGGAGGGTAAATACTACCGGCCGATTAAGCAAATCGGCCTACATGGTTTTGATCTTTTATGGGCTTCTTTCATGCTGGAGCGGAGCGCCGGCATGAGGGTTAATAATTATATAGATCTACTGCTTCCGTCGCTCCGCTGCGGAAGCAGAGAGTAATCACAGCATAGTATTCTACTAAAATTTCACGCGCATGCCCTCGCGAATGTCATGCGAGACGGCAAATCCGGCATTGGTCTCAATAGCATAGAGAGCAGGGGCCTCGGAGGTAAAACTTTTTTCGGTAAACGGCTGGGTACTGTGGTGAATACGCACGATCTTTTTATCCCCATTAACAAAAAAGATATCCAGCGAGAGCGGGGTATTGGCCATCCAGAAGCTGAGCTCATGGGGCTGCTCAAAAATAAATAGCATACCCTTATCAGCTGGCAGAGAGTTGACATTCATCAGCCCCTCATTGCGCTCGTTGTCCTCATCAGCAATAGCTACCTCAATTTGCGCCACAGTATCACGCTTGGCCGAGATAAATGACACCGTATCAGTATAGGCAAAGCTTTTGCTGCGGTCAGTATTCTTCGTGTTCTTCGTACTGGATTTCGTCTGGCGATCCGAACACGCGCTGATTAGAATTATCAGAACGATTATTGCCGGTAATTTCAAAAGTGGTTTCATCAGAATTTCCGTTCAAATTATAAGTGATAGTGTATGTTCCTTTGCTCAAATAGCCGTCTTCATCAGTGCGTTTTAAATTCCAATCCACGGTGTTGAACCCATAGCTTGCTTCATCATCAAGGGTTGCAACGGTTTCATCATCACTGTTGGTAACGGTTATCTGCGCGGTTTCATTATCGGTCGATTCATCACCCACCCAGTACATCCAGGTGACCTTCGGCTCATTTGCCGGGCGGTACTGAACCGATTGCTCACCCCAGCTTTCAGAAAAGCGAACCGGCTCGGGTTCAAGTGCAGTGATGGGTTCATCCCGTTGGTCTGCAATGGTATGTAGCGGCTTCAGGTCGGCCACATAAATGCTGCGGCCGTGCGTACCTACCACCAGCTCCAGATCCCGCGGGTGCACGGTCATATCATACGATGGGACATTCGGAACGCCGTTTAGCAGGTGCCAGTTTGAGCCGTCATCAAAGCTTACAAAGGTGCCCATATCGAGCCCGGCATACAGCATGTTGGGATTCTTCGGATCCTGAATGAGAACATTCGCCACCGATTCCGGCAAATTGCCTTTTACGGACGTCCAGCTCTGACCGTAGTCGGTTGTTTTGTACAGGTAGGTTTTAAATTCATCATACCGGTAGCCGTTGAGCGAGGCATATGCGGTGCCTTCCTCATGATTCGAGGCATGTACCTGACTCACCCAGCGCCGCTGCGGTAAATTTTCGGAAACCAGCTCCCAGCTTTCGCCGCCGTTGCGTGTTAGCTGTATGTTTCCATCATCGGTGCCGGCCCAAATCACATTAAAATTTAGGGGCGACTCGGAGATGGTGGTCATGGTAGAGTAGGGCACGTTGCCTTCTTGTTGGCCCGTTTTTTTATCGGTTAAATCCGGGCTAATGGGGGTCCAGTTTTCGCCGCGATCAAAGCTGCGGCTCACTTTTTGCGAGCCCATATAAAGCACTTCGGGCGTATGGTTGCTCATCTCCAGGGGCGTATTCCAGTTATATCGGTAGGTTTCTTTGCCAATCTCATTCTGTGGGGTGATGCGCGTTATTTTCTGTGGCGACTGCTGAATGCGAAAATAATTTCCAAACTGAAAGCCGGTGTAAATGAGGTCGCTGTCGCGCGGGTCAATAGCCACGTGCATCCCATCGCCGCCAAAAATGCGTTCCCATTCATTCCCGTCATTGGGAGAACCTTGGGAGGAGCCCATAAAGACGCCGTTATCCTGCAGGCCGCCATAAATGTTGTACGGCTTTTCCATATCCACGGCTACGCTGTAGAATTGCCCGACCGGTACATTGTTGTGATGAATAAAATTTTCTCCGCCGTCTTGGCTTTCATACAGTCCGCCATCATTGCCCAGCAAAAGGTGCTCGGAATCTTGGGGATCAAGCCACAGGGCGTGATGATCTACATGGACCGGTTGATTTTCGGCAAATGGGGCCCACGTTTTACCGCCATCGGTTGATTTTAACGCCGGCACGCCGGTGATGTAAAGAACATCCGGGTCGGAAGGTGAAACGCGCACTTCCCCAAAGTAGTAACCGTAGGTATAAATGAGATTATCCAGCGCATAGCTGTTTATTTTTTTCCATGATTTACCGCCATCTTTCGAGCGATAGACCTGTGCCCCTTCAATGCTGGTCTCGAAAAGGGCGGCATTGGCATCACCCAAATAATCAGCCAGCGCTTTGGGTTCGTATAATCCTTCCTGCACCTCGTTTTTTACGCCCTGTGCATTATATTTTTGCGGAAATCCGTTGCTGCGCAGGTAGCTGTTCAATTCTTCATTACTGAGATCTAAGAACTCTTTTTCACTCATTTTAACAAAATCAGCCTGGGTAAGTTGTTCTTCATCGGTCTCTTTCTTCTTTTTAGTTTCTTTTTGATTGTCCAGAAATGCGTATAAAATATTGGGATTTGATTTGCTTACATCAATGCCAATGCGTCCTACAAAATCACCCTCGGGGAATCCTTCCATGGATTTTTCCCAGCTTTCACCGCCGTCGGTTGACATGTAAATAGCTGAGCCTTCGCCGGCTTCCTTAAAGTTCCAGGCCTGTCGGTGACGCTGCCAGGTGGTGGCCCACATCCGTTCGGGATTTTCGGGGTCCATCACCAAGTCAATAACCCCGGTGCTGTCCGGAGGCGTGAGGGTGCGGTTCCAGCTCTGACCGCCATCCGTTGTTTTGTAAATGCCGCGCATATCATTTACATGATACAGCGGACCTTGGCTGGCTACCCAGGCTACATCCGTATTTGTGGGGTGGGTGCGAATCCGGCCAATATGTTGCGAACCGCGCAACCCCACATGATTCCAGCTTTGACCGCCGTCCGTACTTTTATACACGCCATCGCCCGCATAGCTCGATCGGCTGCTGTTATTTTCACCCGTTCCGGCCCAAAGGATATCTTCATCAGCCCGGGAGATGGCAATATCACCAATGGTAATAGTGCCTTGATGATCAAAAACAGGCTGCATGGTATTACCGCTATTGGTGGTTTCAAAAATGCCGCCCGAGGCGTAGGCCACAAAAAAGTGACTTTTATTATCTTCCTGAACGGCGATGTCCGTCACGCGGCCACTCATCACCACAGGACCCACATTGCGTACCGGGTATTCCGCAAACACAGATTCCGCCCGCATTTGCTGGCGGTGGTCTATGGCCGAAGCACGGTCTTGGGGATTAGTGGGTTGAATGTTCTGTGCCTGGAGGGGCAACATTGTTGCTACTAATAACAGGGTGATAATAGAAGGTAACCGCATAGAAGGATGATTGAATTGATTTTGATAAACACTATTATAGGAAAGCATGAGCACAATTTTTATAAAAAAATTTAAAAAGTTGGAGCAACTATGCTTTGCGTGTTGAATATGAAATAGTCACTTTTTTTGGTCTGACAATTTGAACTTTGTGACAATTCAACTCATCCATTATTTGAACGACCCCCGATTGACTGGGGGCAGGCAAAAAAAACGGAGGTAAAATCGGATGAGGGCTTTTTGGCAAAGGCGGACCCGCACTCCCTAAAAAGTGCTAATGTTGCTCAGGAGTATAACTCCTTGGCAACACCATTGGTAAAATAGAATCAACAAGTCAACGTTGCAATTTGGACTTATGTAGAGCCCCGAGAATTCGGGGGCAAATTGCTGTGAGGGAGTTGTACTCTGCTGTGAGGGAGTTGTACTCCCGAACTAAAGTGAAAGAATTCTACTTCGGGCAATGTACCGCCGTAAAGGTAATATCATCCTCCGGCTTGGTATCCTTGATAAAATTTTCCAGCGAGCTTTGCACTTTCTGTACAATGGTTTGGGCATGAAGTGAACCATATACGCTCAAAATACCGTCCAGTCGCTCGGTGCCATATTCTTCCCCAAACATATTGCGGGCTTCGGTCAGCCCGTCGGTATAAAAGAAAACAGTGTCACCGGCGGTAAAATGAAACTTTTTTTCCTGCAAATGATGTGCAAGGTTGCGTGAAGAAGTCATACCCAGGGCGTAGCCGTCGGACCGCAGCTCGAAGGTAGCATCGCGGTCATCGCTGTAAAAAATGGGTGCATTATGGCCGGCACGGGCAAAAATCATTTCGTCGCTGTCGTTTGGAAAAAATGCTGCACAGGCTGTTACAAAAGTCATATCCTTGATGTCAGATTTCACATAATCATTGAGTTCCAGAAACAATTCCTTTGGGCTGGGCTGATATTTCTCTACAATTAAATGCACCAGTGCCTGCATGCGCACCATATAAAGTGCAGCGGTTAAGCCCTTGCCGGACACATCGGCAATAATTTTATAGGTACCGCCGGGCGTTTCAATGATGTCAACGTAATCGCCGCCCACCTCTTTGGCCGTATTGGCAAATGAGCACAACTCAAGGCGCTCATTTTTATAATTGTCGGAGGGAAGCAGGCTCAGCTGAATGTCTCGTGCAAGATCAATCTCACGTTTCACGTCTGCTTTTTCCAGCAATTCAATGAGCAGCAGCATTAGCATAGATGCGAACGCAAAAGGGAAAAGCAGATCATAAATAAGAAGATAATTTGCTATTCCAAATGCCGAAAATAAAAAATGCAGCACCACGGCCACCAGCGAAAGCCCGAACAGCAGCCGGCGTGTGGGATTAAGTCGCTGGGTGAGGGATGAAAACAGGCGCAAGATTTTTTTATGTACAGGCAGTTCGTGTTTGGGTCGGCTCTCACCCTCATCGCTAATGGCTTCTTCATACAGCCGTTTGAGCCGGTCGGTGTCTTTATAAAACTCTTTGTTGATGCGTTTTCGCGACATGCCGGTCACGTACTCTTGATATACCACCTTGGTATCTTCAAAGGCCGACTGTGCTTCGTTTTTGAGACTCATGCAAGGTTATTGGTTAAAGGTTGAAGGTTTAAATGTTAAAAGTTCAGGGTTTGAATTAAACATTTAACCTTTAACTTTCAATTTTAGATTATTTTAACTATCACTAAATCAAGCGATCATTATTTATAGCAGAATTGATTACAACGAACATACATGCTTATTCGAAATCTGTCGCAAAAAGTTATACCTTTCTGTGAATAAATAACAAAAAGCAATATTCAAATTTCAAACTCGTGCTTGAGCTCTAATTTAATAATCAATAATCCTTGCCCTCCATGAGCTATTAACGCTTCATTATCAAAATTCCTCATTACTCAAAACTCAAACCTCACTACTCATAACATGTCCAAAAGTCTTTTATTTCTGCTTGACGGTATGGCACTTGCCTATCGTGCCCACTTCGCTTTCATTAACAGTAACCTACAAAATGCGGAGGGTCTTCCCACGGGACCGATCATGGGGTTTGCCAATACCCTCGAAAAAATGTTGGATGAGGAGCAGCCGACCCACATCGCTGTAGCCTGGGATACCGACGTCCCCACCTTCCGTCATGAAATGGACGAAGAATATAAAGCCAACCGTCCGCCGCAGCCCGAGGAGCTGAAGGTAGGCATTCCGCTGATGAAAGAGATGCTGGATTATTACGGCATCAAAAATATTGAAAAAGACGGTTATGAAGCCGATGATATTATCGGAACCATTGCCAGCGGTGCCAATGCGGATGATGTGGACGCGTTTTTGGTAACGCCGGACAAAGATTTTATGCAGCTGGTACACGATCACATCAAAATGTACAAGCCGGATAACCAGGAGGGTGGTTTTAATATCATCGACCCGGAAGGGGTGAAGGATTATTTTGGGGTGTACCCCGAAAAGGTGGTGGATGTGTTGGCCATTTTAGGTGATACATCGGATAACATACCCGGCGTGTATGGTATCGGCAAAAAGGGAGCGCCCAAGCTGATTAATAAATACGGATCGCTGGAGGCGGCTATTGAGGATGCTCCGAACATGAGCTCCAAGCGTCATCGTGAAGGCTTGCAAAAGGATGCCGAGCAGGCGATGCATGCCAAAGAAATGGTAAAAATCATCACCGATATTGAAGAGGTGGAGGAGTGGGAGGAACTGGAGTGGAAAGGACCCGAAAAACAGGAGCTGGGTGAGTTTTTCAGGCGCATGGAGTTTCGCAGTCTCACAAAAAAATATCTGGGTTCATCTCCGCCGCCGGCTGCCTCTCAAAGTAAAGATGGTCAGGGTGATTTGTTTGGCGGTTCCATGCCGGCCGGTGCACAGGAAAGTGAAGCCGATCGCTATGATGAAGATGCGGTCAGCTACGAATTTGTGGAAAATGCTGCTCAGTTGAGAAAGCTTGTCGAAAAACTGTCCGGCGCGGAAACCCTCTGCTTTGATACCGAAACCGACGGTACGAACATGATGCAATCACGCTTGGTGGGACTTTCGCTAAGTACAACCGCCGGTTCGGCCTATTATATTCCGCTCAATGGAGAGGCGAGCATCCCTGAATATGAGGCCGTGGAACTGGTGCAGCCGCTTTTTGATAATAAAAAAAACCTCAAAATAGCGCACAATTACAAGTTTGATTACATCATGTTGCGGCGCGCGGGTCTGCAATTTACAGGCCCGATTTTTGATACCATGCTGGCCGGTTACCTGCTGGACGCCTCCCAGAAATTGAAGATGAATACGCTGGCGGAAAAATATCTCAACTATGAACCCATCGCCATTGAAAAACTGATTGGCAGCGGACGCAAACAGAAAACAATGGATCAAATTCCGCCGAAAGAGATCACCGTCTATGCCTGCGAAGATGCCGACATCACCCTGCAGCTGTACGAAGTGTTGCGTGATATGCTGGAACAGGATGAGTTGACTGAGATTGCCCAGCAACTGGAATTTCCGCTGACGGAAGTGCTGGCAGACATGGAGATGAAGGGCGTACTGGTGGATAGCGAAAAGCTGGAAGCGTTTTCTGCAACGCTGACTGATGACTTAATCACCCTTAAAGAGCGCATATATGCAAAGGCGGACACTGAATTTAACATCAATTCGCCCAAGCAGTTGGGGGAAGTGCTATTTGATAAGATGGGGCTACCGGCCGGCAAGAAAACGAAAACGGGTCAATATTCTACTGCTGAATCGGTGCTCAAAAAGTTGGCGCCCAACTATGAAATGCCGGATCTTATTTTAGAATACCGCGCCCTCAGCAAGTTGAAATCCACCTATGTAGATGCCCTGCCTAAATTGATTGATAAAGACACCGGCCGCATTCATACGGATTTCAACCAAAGCATAGCGGCCACCGGGCGGCTCTCATCGTCGAATCCCAATCTGCAAAATATACCCATTCGCACCAAACGGGGGCGCGAAATTCGTAAAGCATTTGTAGCTGAGGAAGGCTTTAAGCTGCTTTCAGCCGACTATTCGCAGGTGGAACTGCGGGTGATCGCCGCTATGGCCGAGGATGAAAATATGATGCAGGCGTTCCATGATGATGAGGATATCCACTCCCGCACGGCCAAAGAGGTATTTAACCTGGATTCCATTGATGAGGTTACAAGCGATCAACGACGCAAGGCCAAGGAAGTGAATTTTGGGATTCCCTATGGAGTGAGCGCCTATGGGTTGGCGAACCGGCTGGGCATTGAAAATAAAGAAGGGCAGGCGATGATTGATCAGTACTTTGAGCGCTTTCCCGGTATTCTGGAATACATCAATGAAACCAAAGAGTTTGCCAAGGAGCACGGCTATGTACAAACGCTGATGGGGCGCCGGCGCTATATTCCGCAAATCAACAGCGGCAACTGGAATGTGCGTTCTTTTGCCGAGCGGACGGCTATTAATATGCCGATCCAAGGTACAGCCGCCGACATCATTAAAAAAGCGATGATAGATATTCATGCGTACATTGAAGAAGAGAACCTGAACACCCGCATGCTGTTGCAGGTACATGATGAGCTTATTTTTGAAGTGCCGAAGGCCGAGAAGGATACCGTACCTGCCAAGCTAAAAGATATGATGGAGCAGGCTTGGGAGCTGAGCGTACCGCTTAAAGTAGAAATGGGCCTGGCCGAGAACTGGCTGAAAGCGCATTAGGTATTTTGATCAGTTTTTTAATTACCTAAGGCGGGAGTTTGCAACAAATATGGTAAAATAATTAACGATTTTCCCTTTAAAGTTGCGGCTTCAAAGTTTGTTTTGGTTACAGCTTCTTGGGTGGCTTGTGCTAATAATTTGTGGGGTGATTCAATAATGTTTGTATGTTGTAAAGCTCCTTTTTCAAGCTACTCAAAAAGTAATGGAGCCAATAAAATAGCATCTTTGTGATTTTTACATTCATTTTCTTGTGGAAAAACTAATTCGCTGTCGCAAATAATTGCATCAAAATTGGCTTGTCTGTGAGATTAAGCTTATTATAAATTTTTATTGAACTATTAACTTACTGATTCAACCGCGGTCATCCCGGCCTACCATAACCGGGACGTGAAAAGGGAATCCGGTGCCCCGTCCTCCGAAGCTTTATGCGCAGGATGGAAAATCCGGAGCAGTCCCCGCTGCTGTAATTCTGAATCAAGGATTGATGTTGTGCCACTATTCGCCACTTGGCGATGGGAAGGTCGTCAATCTACTCAGAAAAGCCAGAAGACCTGCCGCCGTTGATGATGCCAATGCTTTCGGGAGAAAAGTAATGTGTATGCATACAAAATTTGTATCCGGCGTAATATATCCCCTCTTTTTAGCGGCTCTATTTACTGTTTCACAAGGCTGCCAAAATAATTCAGGCAAACCCCCATCATCTAACCAAAAGACCCCCAATTCGACCTCAATACCGGTAGATTATGCCGAGGGATTCACCATCACCGAATACCCGAATTATAAGCTGTTCAAGGTATTTAATCCATTTCAAAACAGTTCCGATACGCTGCGATATGTGCTGGTATCGCGGGGTGAACCTAAACCGGATTACAACGGCCCTGCGCAGCTCATCCGCACGCCCGTCCGCAGCCTGATTGCCACCTCAACCACGCATATTGCCCTTACCGAAATGCTGGATTCTAACGGAGTTATTGAGGGCATGGTGGGTGCAAAATACGCCTACAACTCCGAGATTCGTGAGCGACTTAAAAGCGGCGCCATCACCCCATTTAGCCAGGGTGAATTTAATAATGAAGTGGCCCTGAACCTTGATCCGGACCTGGTGATGATTTCAGCGGGACAAGCCTCGCAGTACGATAACTATCGCATTCTGGTTGATTCGGGAATCGGCGTTTTTGTTAATGCCGAATGGCTGGAAAAAACGCCCTTAGGTAAAGCTGAATGGGTAAAGGTGATGGGTGCGCTGTTGGGAAAAGAGCAATTGGCACAGCAGCGGTTCAATCAGGTTGCTAAAGAATATAATCGCTTAAAAAAGAAAGCGGTGGATGCTGAATCAAATCCGCTGGTCATTAATAATATGCCGTACAAAGGCGCATGGTTCGTGTCCGGCGGTGATAGTTTTACCGCCCAATATTTGAAAGATGCCGGCGCTGATTATCCTTGGTATTCCAATGAATCGACCGGCGGGCTACGGCTGGATTTTGAAAGCGTTTATGAGGCCGGTTTGCGGGCAGAAGTATGGCTAAATCCCGGAACGGCCACTACTCAAGATAATATTGTAGCTGCGGATGACCGTTTTAAAGATTTTAAATCGTATCAAAACGGACGCATTTATAATAACAATAAGCGGATGGGGCCCACCGGCGGCAATGATTTCTGGGAAACGGGTGTGATACGCCCGGATCTTATTTTATCAGATCTTATTACCATTTTTCATCCTGATATCATGGAAAGTGATTCGCTGTATTTTTATCAAAAAGTAGAATAAATGTAGATCGAGATTCATCTCGATTAGTATAAACGGGAAACAAAGATACTCGGCATAAATGTCGAGCTACATTAAGTTCAATTAAATGTATTTGGCACAGTCCCAATCACATACTACAAATTATCAAGAATCCCGCATTGGTATTTACTTTGCCGGCTTAGGGATTGCTTTTGTTGTCCTTTTTATCATCAAAATTGCAATCGGCTCCGTGTACATTCCGCTTGAAGAGGTGGCATCAGTACTTTTTACGGGTGAAGCCAGCACAGATGTTTGGATTAATATCATCGAGCGTATCCGCATTCCACGAGCTGTTACCGGGGTACTGGCCGGAAGTGCGCTGGCGGTGGGCGGGCTGCAGATGCAAACACTTTTTAGGAATCCGCTGGCGGGACCCTCGGTACTGGGCATTAGCGCAGGGGCCAGCCTGGGGGTGGCCGTGGTAATGTTGGCCGCGGGATCGGTCACCAGCGTTTTTGCTATACAGAATATGGGCAGTCTGGGCAGCTGGCTTATCATTGGCGCAGCCAGTTTAGGTTCCAGCGCCGTGATGTTGATTATTTTGTTGATTGCTGCTCGCATCCGCGATCACGTCACGCTTCTCATTATTGGGTTGATGATTGGGAATATTACGATTGCGATGGTGAGCATTT
>Ga0306907_1000550_pt1 | contig 15642 bp, 14 predicted proteins | sample AntRauTorcE11898_FD_190415 | JGI IMG/M metagenome (GOLD analysis project Ga0306907, IMG submission 190415) | Saline lake microbial communities from Rauer Islands, Antarctica - Metagenome Torckler E11 #898 (v2) (version 2) | ecosystem: Environmental > Aquatic > Non-marine Saline and Alkaline >... | reverse complement strand
GGGTCATTGGCTATGGTCCAATATCTTTATGTCTTATTGGCTTCTACCCAATAGTACAGATGGCAGATGGTGATGTGCTCGTCGACACCGAACAGACGTTAGGCGACGGCACACGGGTTCGACTCTTCGCAGTCGAGAGTTCGAGCTATCCTGGCGGTGTGAACTACCGGTTCCAGTACTACGACCCAGAAACTGGGGCCGAATTCCTCCGTTACGACAACTCACAGGTGCCAACCCACGCCGCAGGCCATCACCATCGTCATGTCTGGGTCGACGGCGAGGAATCGGTGACTGGGATCGACTTTGTCGACCTCGAAAGCCACCTTTCCCGATTCAAAACGGAGCTGACCGATCATGAGCGAACCTAATCACTCCGCGGAACTGGCTGAGAATGGTGCAGAGAACTATCCGGACACCCTTCGGATCACCGTTGGTTCGGTCGACTCAATGTTCGACGCTGCGATAGCACAGCTCGGCGATGACGGCGAGTCAGATGAGGCGGTCCGGTCGTTTGACAGCGTCGCCGACGTCCGCCAACTGCTCACTGACCGTCGGGTCGAACTCATGCGTTCGATCATGACCGCCAGTCCCGACAGTATAACGGATCTCGCCGACCGCCTTGGTCGCAACTATTCGGATGTTCACAGCGATGTCCAGGTATTGGCTGACCATCACATCGTTTACTTCGACACTGATGGCCGTACGAAACGACCTGTGATCCCGTACAATCGAGTCCGTGTCGATATCGAAGTCGTCGGCGACTCCGGTACCGAACGTGCACACGCTTGATCGAAAATAGTCACAGTACTATGTGAAGATCTATGCGTGGTCTGTGAACTAAGCAGGAGATCCGCAAGCGTCAGTCCAGCACCGTCGGTGACATGGTTCGCCCTTCCCTTTACGAATAGCTCGGTCGAAGTCGCCGAAGTTTTTGTGTTATCTATGTCTTTTAATTACGGTACTGAAGTGTTATTATGATGGGCTTAGTTAATGGATTATGGAGATATTAGAAGGAAACCAGATTGAATGTAGCCGGTGTGAAGAGATTCTTGAGTTAGAAGATGCAGTTGGACTCAATAAGTCGAAATCGATATTCAAACCGTTATGTGCTGACTGTCTGGAGGCAATCGGTGTTCCACGGGGCTATGAGCTTGAGCGTGATATCACCTATCTCGCACGCGAATAGTTTCTCACTACCAATATTGGGATGCTCTCTTGTGCTCTTATGATCTCTGAGAGCCATCTTCCATGACAGAAATACTACCTGAATTGTAAGAGATTTTCTTACAGGTCGTTGTACGCAGGTTAGTAGGTTGTACTAACAGTGTGGCTGAGATGAGCTCGTTCAGAGTGGGCAAACAGACACTGAATTGCACTATGGTAAGGTTTCAAATAGAGATAGTCATATAATCTGAGTAAAATGGTGTCCCCCGACCGTCAACAGCTAACTGAGGCCTCTCAACACCAACAGACCGAGGACACAGCCGAAACCATCGATATAGACGAAGTCGACCCTGAAGAGGTTGTACAAACTGCTGATGGTGAGGTTATCCATGAACCCACAGGACTCATTCTCGAAGAAGACCAAATTGACCATGGCCCTGAATGGCGGGCATTCTCTCATTCAAGCCAACAACAAAAGTCCCGCGTTGGAGCCCCTATATCGAACAAATTCCATGACAAAGGACTCACAACGACGATCGACTGGAAAAATCAAGATTCAGCCGGTCGATCACTCTCCTCTGAAAAACGGAGTCAAATGCGTCGACTACGGACATGGCAAGAGCGTCTCCGAACGCAGGACACAGGCGAGCGTAATCTGCAAGTAGCGTTGAGCGAGATTGATCGAATGGCAAGTGCTCTCGGGATTCCAGACCCTGTTCAGGAAGTTGCCGCGGTCATGTATCGACGAGCTCTCAGTGAAGATTTGATTTGGGGACGATCTATTGAGGGCGTCGCGACTGCGCTGTTATATGCGGCTTGTCGACGGGAAGGGATCCCACGAAGTCTCGAAGAAGTCGAGGAGGTCTCTCGGATCGAACGCAAGGAAATCGGTCGGACCTACCGATACGTTGCTGACGATCTAAGCCTTGAAATAGAGCCTGTCGACCCAAAGCAGTACGTCCCGCGATTTGCCTCTGAGTTAGATCTCAGCGAACAGACTCGTGTAAAAGCTAAGGATATAATCGACACTACTGCTGAACAAGGCCTCCTTTCGGGGAAATCACCGACAGGATTTGCAGCTGCCGCGATCTACATCGCATCGCGGCTCTGTAATGAAAGACGTATCCAACGAAAGGTTGCCGATGTCGCAAATGTAGCTGAACTCACCGTACGAAATCGTTATCAAGAACAGATGGAAGCATTAGAGAAGCGTAGCTAACGACTGGCTCATTACGCACTGAAGTCAGGGCGAGGAAGGGGAACCTCACCCCGTGTGAAGGCGAGTGTGAGCAGGTGCTCACTAGCCGCTTCTACTGATGGTATAAGCGGCTATCCAATCTTAACTAGTAGATATATTAAGACTAACGGTAAGTAGAAATTATCGAGAATCGATATAGCGATATATAATGTATGTTTTTGCTATGGCAATTTCGCTGTTCAGGTGATAGGTAAAATCCCGTCTTGGCTGTCTGTCCTCAGCATCACCAATTAGATCGAGATAGACTGTTGGTAGAGATATCTCCACTCATAACCCTGCTTGTTCAAACGCACGATTGACCACATCCTCTGTCGGGGCGTTCAGGTACGGCTCGATAGCTGAGAACGAAGACCAGCCACCAACTTGCATGACAACACGGGGGTTGAGACCTTTGTCGACGAGGAGTCTTTGAGCGAACCGACGACGGAGGTCGTGACTCGAAACGTCGCGAAAGTCTTCGTCACCAGTCCGATCAGCGGCGGCCTCAGTCGTTCGTCGGACCGCTGCTCGGATACCGCCAGGTGTGAGATCAACAAATGGATCATCGTCGTCGAGGTCTTCATCGCGCGCAAACTGGTAGAGATCTCGCTCAACGTCGGCTGGGAGGTATGCATCTCTGGGTTTCCCTTTCCCAGTATCAGTGTCCTTGCCTCTCGGAATACGGAGGCGATAATGATCACCGTCATCGAGTCGACGAATATGCTTCGGGCAGACCTGCGGAATCTCGAAGGCTCGTAGCCCAACGAACGCACCGAGCTGGATAATAATATCATCACGCCGGGAAACTGCCGCCCTACGAAGCTGCTCAATCTCATCGTCGGTGAGCCAAACTTTGTACACATCCCGCTGCTTGGACTTGGTTCGTTCCTTTCGCATACGCTTTGTTTAGAAAAAGCACTATATAGTATTCGCGGTCTGATACTATACGAACCGCTGAGACTGCCCAAACCGGCCGATACGCAAAACTGCTCAACTACTTAGTAACGGTTTGTTGTACAAAGCGTCAATAGAAGTCAATCTACCCAATAGCTCGGTATGGACGAAACAGGTCTACAATGCAACCGATCTGTATGCAAGACTGCAACCGCATATTCAGTACCTTGGCTGATGACGAGCCCTATGAGTGCCGAGGTCTGCATCTCCTATGTAAGGAGGTGCATCCGTTATTGATCAAATCAAGAGCGTAGCCAGCAGAACGAGTCCTGTCATTGGAATATTTGGCAGTGATTCTTTGCGGGTCGAGTATTGTGGACGTTCTCACAAGCACTCAAGCCCACAAATTTATGATCTATGACACAAAGAAAGGGTCTTTCACAGATTCTATACCTAATAATCGCAGCATCAGTACTAATGATGGCAGCACTATCACTAATCTTCATGTTTAATGACTCTGTATCAGGAGGTCAAACAGACGCTGCCGGATGTAACACCGCCATCCAAAACCAATGTGACATAACGGGCCAGGAAAAGGTAAGTGTTCCAACAAACTGTGTGAACCCAAACACGGAAGAAGTCATAGATGGAATAAGATACAGTAAAGAAGGAAGTAAAGATGGCTACAGCGCCGAAATGGACTGTAGTTCAGGGTAAATAATTTAGAGGAACCAATAGATAAGAAAAAGAGAGATAAAGTTGGATAAGACAATAGAAATAGTAATCGCTGTAACCGTTTTATTGATAACAGCTCTTTCAGTCATTTTCATGGTAGGAGACCGAGCAGGAGGCTTCAACGAATGGGCCAACAACAGCCAACAAGGCGCCCAATGCGACCTACTCAAAGCAGAATACCAAAACTCCTGTAAGTGTCCTCCTGAAGTCTCTTCACCAGAAGGAGACGATGATATTAAAACCGACGCAGAGGGGATTGATGGCTGTACATGGCCTACTGAAGGCGGAGGCTATTCCTGCAATAATTACTGCAACAATTAAATTACTGGAGCCTCCAAAACTCTCCAAGTGGATTCGAAGGCCTGTTCTGAACCAAATCCTCCAGCAGCAGTCAAATATTGTCCCTCTTGATCTACTTGCGTAAATCCATTGCTCAAATCTCCATTTCTTCCACTTTTCGTTTCATAAGCTTGCTGGGCTGCTTCTTCATTTTCGAACTTCCAAGCAGCGTATTTTGCGCCCTCCTCAACGTCAACCGTCACGGCTCCAGCTACCGGCTGATCGCCGCCAATTCCCCCCACAAAGTCAGTGTAGAAATCCTGATCTTTATAGGCTGTGAAGCTGTCTCTAACATCAATAGTATCTAGAAGATCTTGAACTTCTTCATCCAAATTAGAAGTATCAGATTGTTGGGTCTCCAAAAGTTCATTGAGATGCTCTCTATGAACATTTGATGAAGGACCTTCATTTGCTAGATTGTATGCCATAATATGTACCCCATCACCAACAGCCCTTGCTTCTCTCTCATCTACCGTGGTATAAATACTGAAGTCGCCAACTTCTTCCTGTAACTCATACCCTTCTTCTTCTAGAGAAGACTTGACATCATCAACAGATGCCCCAGAAGGCAATTGGTCTACCTTTACAAAATTACTGGCATGTTCATGAGGAGTTTCCTGTTTTATAGTCTCCGGCACATCATCTTGAGAGAATGGCAGAGACTCATACGGGACTCCGTACCCCCAATTTTCATCCAATTTCTCTGAAAGTTGAGATGGACTAAACGAGCCTAAGCCTACTCTCTTGTGGTCAGAATATGTTGTACCCCAGTTTTCTACTAGTGTTTCTGTGTCCATGTGTTCGGATTCAGGAGTATCGAAATCTTCAGGTTCTGATTCCTGTTCAGTTTCTTGAGAGCCTGTATCAGAGGCCTCTTCATTTTGTGTAGTATCTTGTCCAGATGCTGAATCAGAGCTGTCTCCTCCTAGACAGCCTGCTACAGCTGTTAGGCCTGTTACACCCAGTGTTTTGATTATGTGTCTCCTCTGCCGACAGTCAGTATCACTTGGATTTATTTGCATACCACCATTTTGAAAATCCTACACACAAATAGATTTTGAGGCGGTTTCAGTGCTCTCGGTGGTTCTTCCCTGGGTTCCGTATCAGCGTTGTGGACAACCTCTGGAATGTGTGGTAGGCGAAGTTTCATCATCTTGTTCTGAATACACACTCTATATAGAGCATTATGTCTTCTTTTCCTGATAGTGTTCTGGCTGTCGACCTCAACCGATCCTCGGGCCCGTTTGCTAGGTGTCCCTGTTTTCGAGGTTAGTGTGAGCTGCTAACTGTTGGTCAGTCGCTGAGGCCTGACAACAATCCGGTCAATCTTGGATACCAGAAAATCATACAAAATCTACTGTCACTTTAGCGTTAATATAAATAAATTTTCTATGACAGGAGAATCTCAAACCTTCCGATAGTTAAATCATGAGTTAGAACACACAATGAATCGTGAGTTCCACCTCGTATCGCAAACATCTATACGAGATCTTTATCGACGGGGAGGATATCGTAGAAACCAATATCGACCGTGCCTTACAGTTGGGAACGGAGTATCTTGATCTGTCTATTGGATTTTTCACACGGATTGACCAAGGGACCCAAGAAATCATACAGGCAGTCGGAGACCACCCGCTCATCCAGCCCGGCGGAACCTGTCCACTTGATGAGGCCTACTGTCGACGGACTATCGAATTAGATAGTCCCTTGGCGGTTCAAGACGCGAATGCGTCTTCAGCGATTTCTGAGACAGCCATCGAGACGTTTGATTTGGGAACGTACATCGGTGCTAAACTGACCGTTAACAACGAACCATACGGGACGATTTGCTTCGCCGATAAAGAAGAACGAGGCACTACGTTCAGTGATGCTGAAACACACTTCGTGGAACTGCTGGCTCATCTGGCCGGAAACGCGATTGAACGACGGACTTACGAACAGGAACTCGAAGAGCGTGAAACTCGTCTTGATGAACGAGAAGAAGAGCAGCGGGCCCTCATCGATGCCAGTTTCGATCTAGTGTTCCGTATCGATACTGACGGACAGTTCACGTTTATATCAGATACTGCAGAAGATCTCTTGGGCTACACACCAGAGGAACTCGTTGATCGCCCGTTTAGCTTGTTACTCCCAGATAACGCCTCCGTTGAGCTAGCAACAGAGACCTACGAACAAGCATTAGCTGGTCAGTCCGTCGAAGAAGAATATCTTGTCGTTGAAGAGCGTGTCATAGAATCCGTCTCATAGTTTCTCGCACCCCGGATCATTTCCTCGCTCGTAGTTAGTGATCGCAACAACGAGCCGGAGGCAGAGCGCAACGAATACCTCTGTTCGTGCATGGACGCGGCCTCGGGCGCGAACGTGCCCGAGGCCGCAGTCCTTGACTGCGTCGTTGGTTCGTTCAACTCCTGTCCGCTGGTTGTACGTCTCGTCCAAGATGGACTGTTTCAGCTGTACATCCTCGCTGTCTTCCTCAATCTGGTCTTCAACCCTGTACTCAATGTCCAGTGGGTTGTCCGTGTTTCGTGGATTATACGGAGCAATCGGCACGACCCCTGCGGCCAGCAGGTGGTCGTGCCAGTCGAGGATATCGTAGGCACTGTCTCCAAGCATCCACATAGGTGTCCCGACGGCGAGCGCGTCACGGGTGACGCGCATCGCCGTCTCTTTGTCCGCTTGTTTGGTCTGTGTGAACTCCGCCGCAATCGGGATTTTTGAACCGGTTGAGACGATTGTACAGCCGAAGCCGTAGTAGTACTCTTCAGCCGTTGGATCGTAGTTCCACGAGGCTGCGTCGTTGTATTGGATCGCTTCGACGTGGGTCGAATCGATGGAGTATGTCACGTCGAGCAGGCCCCGGACGGCGGCCTGCTCGACAAGTTGGTTGAAGACATCGTCGATAACGTGCTCAAGATCGGTGAGAAACCGATCAATTGTATCTCTCGACGGCGGTTTATTGAGACCGCAGTAGTACCAAACAAGGCCGTTTTGGAGTTCTCGTGTGACTGGACGTGTGCCGTAGACATCCTCGTAATAGCAGTGGAGGAAGCCACAGAAGAGATCTGGCGGCTGATGGACCCGTGTTCGCCCCCGCTTCGAGGGGGCGAACACGTCGTAGTCTTCCAAGAAATCGAACGATAGGTGCTCAAACAGTGGAACGGTCTCAATAGCCGCGACATTCAAGAACTCGTCTACTGAAGCTATATCCTGCAGGGTTGCGGCGGTGGTGGACACACTTTCCGCACCCTGCTACCTCGTATGTGACGCTTTCTATGACACGCTCCGTTGAATCCAAGACAAGTGACCAAGTCGTCTTAGATGTTCGAAAGGTCCCAATCTACGAGAGCACCGTTCCGAAAGAAAACCGAACAACCGCTGATATCGTCGGTGTTCAAGGGGCTGCAAAAGCAGCAACTGAACGGTTTCACCGCGAACGACTGAACCACGTTCTGAATCGTGTCCTCAGACATAACCTTCGGAACGATATGAACGTCATCGGCGGATTTTCAGAGGTCCTCGAAAAACGGTTGTCTGGCGAGAACGCAGAGCTGGCCGAGCGAATTAACAGGACAAGCGACCGACTGTCACAGCTCTCTGAGTCGGCTCGCAAGCTAAGTGAGAATATGGACCTCGCTCCTGAGCTGGAGCCAATGGATATCACACCCATGGTGGAGCGTGCGGCCAGCCAAATCACCGAGCGATATCCCGACGCAGATATCACGGTGAAAATGCCCAGCAAGATAGTGGCTCAGAGTACCCTCAGTTTGGAAACGGCTGTTTGGGAATTGCTTGATAATGCCGCTAAGCATGCAGGAGACAGTCCAGAAGTATCAATCGAAGTAACGACAATAGATGACCGGGTTGCAATACGTATTTTTGACGACGGCCCCGGGTTGCCGCCCAGCGAGCGGTCGGTACTGACAACTGGTGAAGAGACGCCGCTCGTTCATGGCCAAGGACTGGGATTGTGGCTCGTCTACTGGATTATTGAGGGCCTGAACGGCGATCTGCAGCTACACAATGACGATCCTAGAACGTGTATTGAGCTCCGACTCCATGCTGGTGAAGTGCCTTCAGAATCCTCTGGTGAATAGGGTCTGGAGTTGATAACGCAATGACTACACTTCAGACAGCCACCAGTCAATTGCAAGCGTCACTCCCGGTGTTTGAGTTGTACATTGTCGTTTTCGTAGCTGCCGCAGTAATCTGCTTTGCTAGCATCTTCCGCACCAAGCAGATCAACCAACACGATACGCGGAACGGGTTGATCGCACTCCTTGCAACAAGTGGAGCCTGGGCTCTTCTTCAAGTCGCCTATCTCATCGCTCCAACACCGGATCTCAAATATGTCTTCTACTTGGTCGGTCTTGTTGTTGGCCTTGCCACTGTCGGCCCGTGGCTCTACTTTTGTTCAGCCTACACGGGACGGTCGCTCCATCACAACACTACCTATCAGCAAGTCGCTGTTGGAGTCTATCTCGGCATCGTTGCCGTCAAGCTCACGAACCCGATCCATGGGCTGTACTTCACGTCGATGATGGTCGACCAGCCGTTTACCCACCTCATGATCAATCACGGTATCCTCCACTGGCTGGCGATGGGGGTAGCCTACGGGCTGGCGGTCGTCGGCATTTTCATGTTGTTCGAACTCTTCACCCAGGTCGACTACGATACCCGACCGTTCGTCGCCCTCATCGGGTTAACGGCCCTGCCAGTCATCCTCGATATTTTAGGAGCTATTAGCAACTCGTTTGTCAACATCGGCTACTCTGCTCTTGGTGTCGCCGTCTTTGCGGTCGGTGTGCTGTTCATCTATACGGACCGCTTCGGGACTATTCAGTTGGCTGGTCAGTACGATGATCCCGTGATCGTCCTTGACGATGATGATGAGATCCGTGATTTCAATCGGAGCGCGGCAAGACTCTTTCCAGCACTTGAAGGCCGTCTTGATGAACCGCTTGCCGAAGTCTGCCCGGAGCTCGCAGCCACGACACGGAATAGAGAAGTCTATCAATATACCAACGGCGACGAGACACAGTACTTCCGACCAACGAGAAACTCCTTTAGTGCAAACAACGTCCAGCTCGGGTTGCTGCTTGTGTTGAGTGACGTGACCGATGAAGAACGCTACAGACGGCGGCTCGAAGCCCAAAACGACCGTCTTGAACAGTTCACTGGTATGGTTTCCCACGACCTCCGGAACCCGCTCAACGTCGCCCAAGGTAATAGTGAGATCATCTATGAACTCCTTGACGCCACGAAAACTGACGACGGGTACGAACCGTTGTCTGATGAGACCCTTGATACAGTCGTTACCTCGGCGAAGACCCTATCCAACACTCTTGATCGAATGGAACGCTTAATCGATGACTTGCTCGTATTGGCCCGACAGGGCCAAGCAATCGATAGCCGTGAGGTGGTGTCACTGGCAGCCATCGTTGAGAACTGTTGGGAGATGGTCGACCACAAGAACGCGGTGCTGGTCGTTGACGATGACCTTACTTTCGCAGTCGATCCTGACCGTCTCCAACAACTCTTTGAGAACCTGTTTCGCAACGCCATCGAACACGGGGGCGACGACGTGACGATCCGGGTCGGTGCTATTGAAAATAATGGTTTCTACGTCGAAGACGACGGCCCGGGCATCCCCGAGGAAAAACGCGAAGACGTCTTCGATTCTGGGTTTACAACGAACCGCGACGGAACCGGCTTCGGGCTCGCAATCGTCAAGGAAATTGTCGAGGCCCACGGCTGGACTGTCTCGGTGGCCGACAGCGACGAAGGGGGTGCACGCTTTGAGGTAACAGACATCGAGACCAAGCACTCAGACGAATAATGGACTCACTCATCTACCGACTAACCTGGATTGCTATACTTAGTCTCTAAGTAGAGCAATCTGTTCTGCTGGTCTCGTTCTCTTTCTGTTGGTGATGTGTGTCGACCTCAACCGATCACCTCGCTTGTCAAGTGGCTTTGTTTCCAACGTTAGTACTATCTACTAACGAGAGTTGTTCGTCAGCCAGCTTGGCTCTGATTGGCTGTCGACCATATGCATAAGCAGATATCACAATCGACGAAACTGTCCCGTAGCTATCGCCACCGAAAGACACAGTATTCTGTGCTCACATAGTATTCTGTATGCCGACTATCACTGTCAACGTCGATGATGAACTCAAAGAGCGGATGGAGAACCACCCTGAGATCAATTGGAGTGAGGTAACCCGACAAGCAATCTCTGAGAAAATCAAGAAGCTTGAATTGATGGATGAGCTCACAGTAGATAGTGAACTAGGAGATGAAGATGTGGATGAAATAGCTGCGAAAATCAACGGCAGCGCACGCCAGCGTCTTGAAGAAGAGTCGGAGTAGACTGTCGAATGAAACTCAAAATTTTCTGTGTGAGAACATAGAGGAGACCTGTTATCGACTCGGCTGTGTGTAGCTTCTCACCTTCGGTTCGCAGATGTCACCGCGCTCAAGAAGTATGGTTGACCCACCGACAAAATTCGTGGAAGTCTTCGGCCCCTGCCTGATCAGCAATATCGTGAAGCGTACCATTTGGTATCGGATCTGCTTTTGGGACAGTCACAGTCCGCACTTCACCGGTGTCGGTGTTCTCGTATCTGAGTGTTGTGTGACTCCCTTTCCCGCCGACCGGGACGTAGCCATGCTTAGTGAGTGTTTTGAGAACCTCTTTAGAGGAAAACGTCGTCCGTACCACGTCAGTCAAGCCACGGCGGGTCGCCCGCCTCACCGATCTCCACGTCGACCCCGAGTTCTTCGAGATACGCGTCTGGGTTATCGATTGTCTCACCATGGCCAAAGTGGCTATCCAGAGCATCGGCGAGCTGCCGAAGTGCCTCAGCCTCAGTGTCGCCAAAAGAGGCCACACCCGAGTCGACATGCCGCGCAGTCACCCGTCCGTCGTCCTCCTGGATGAACTCAACGCCAGCGGGAGGCTTCGGTGATACTGCCATGTCAAAGAGTACGCACCGAGATCAATGTAAACCTTCCCCTGGGTGGTCATCAACCCCAGATGCAGCTATTGTTCACATCGTGTACCACTGCGATGTTGCATACCCGTTAGTTATAAGCCATGCTGGGAGAGTCTAACCAGTAAGACAATAGAAAACTGAGAATCACAACCGCGGCGTGATCATAACTGCAACAGAACGACCTGGACACTTGTTCTGTTGATAGCTATGGTCTTATAGCTTGCCCTTGATTAGCCTATGCTCTATCTTAGAGCCGGTCTAATCTAGGTGAATTTGATCAATTAGCCACCAAAGAACGTGCAGCCACCGATAGAGACTACCAGTCGACTCGAAAACGCTCAAACTTGGTTCCGGCCAAGTACTGACAAGTCTATCTGGTTGATTAGTCGTATCATTCACTCTACGCTGGCTGTAGTTCTGTGTTACGCAAGAGTTGTGACTCAACAGTATAGTTCCAAACGAAAATCCGGGTCTGAAGTTCCCAAGCCTCGTCCCGGATTTCGTTTCGTAGTATCGCTGAAGCGGATCAGTGGATATGATCCTACGAGGAGCGTGTGACGGTATGCTCCTACCAGTAAAGTCGACGTTAGGGTTCAAATTCCTTTCGGCCCTTACTGGTTGTAGGTCGATCTCCACGAAGTCCGCTTCGCCAAACGGCGGGCTCCATGCACTCAGCATCCAATAATCAAGATCGACACCCCGATATTCGACAGATTGCGCCTGGTGAATCGCTTTCGACAGCTGGCATCCTCGTCAGTGATGTCTCTCCAAGGATTACTGAGTGGGTTCCAGAGCTGCTCGACGAACTCCTCCCAAGTAGTGTTCGAACTCTTCGAGAATACATTGCTCACACTGATCCAGGAATCCTCTCGCACGGGCGATACGGTTCGCTGGTGGGCAAACTGCAGGCCGATACCCTTGGGGTCACGCATCGAGAATGGGGGTCGACGACCGACACGTGGAGTGATGATGAGGCTGAAGCCGTCGAATACCTCCATTCGCTGTTTGACTGCGCTGTCAAGTACCACGACACGTCGACCGATGAACTATCGAGCTACCACCAGCAGCGAGAGACAGACCTCAACACTGCATTGACAAAGATCGGGACTGGCAAAGGCCCACTGAACGGTGGCCTCGAAGCCCTCGCCAAAGGCCCTGTTGCACTCCACAGCGAACTTGACGAGGCCCCACAACCGATTACGCTCATCCTCCCTGGGCAGTCTTGGACGAACCTCACCGACCGGTCGACGGGTGTACGGGCTCTTGCTGCAATCGCAGTGCTTGGATCGGCGTTTGATATCCGTCTGGTCATCTCGCCTGGACTAGAACAACATCTCCGTCGTCGGTATCGAAAGTGGTATGATGCCCATATCGGTCTTACTGAGAGCCCAGATAGGTCCACACAGCCGACAGTGGCTGAGGCAGAACAGTCGGCAAAGTCGACCCGTCGACGCGCGTGGGAAGTACTGCAGGAGCTCCCAGAAGACTCTGGACGTCTCCGGTTGCTTGGGAATCTCCCAGTCGACGGCTCACGCGACTATCGGGACCTCAAACAAGACGACGAAATCGGCGTCACACCGGGGACTGTTGGCCGCTACGTCCTTGACCTCGAAGAGTTGGGCCTCGTCTCTATTGACCGCTCTGGACAGTACAACAGTGCCTCTCTCACGTCGCTTGGCCAGCTTGCTGTCGAGGAGTTTCTGACCGCTGATTACCGGACGGTCCACCCCTCCCAGTCGACATTGCAGACGGCTCTTACGCTGACCCCTCAGTCCGATGCAGGTACAGTGTATCGAGCGCAGGCAAGGACGGGAGGGGGGGAGGGATCACTTCCAACAGCAACCGCCGAGGAGTGGATGGCCGCAACAGGCTCCCCCGCCAACGGCGACAGCTACGTCCAGTGGCTCAACGGCCCCTCAGAGATCCTCGACGCCTGGGGGATGCACCGACGCTACCGTGCTAACCGCCGAAACCGCGGGGTAAACCTCGTTGACGACCGGCTCGCGAAGTTTGACGACGGTCGCATCTCCTATCTCAGTTGTTTTGATGACGATCTGCTCGTCATGTCCCAATGGGGTGGTCCACTCCCAACACTGGGACGTATCGCGGGAGCCTTACTGAGCGATAAAGCACTGAGTAAGATACTGACTCCATCTGCCCTTGGCAGCGAGTTCGAGGCAATTGACGATGGTGTCGTCGACAAACTCGATCAAAAGGTAGGCGATATCATCCGTTGGGGTCACCAGATCGGCTGGTTTAGCGAAGACGAGGAACAATACAATGATTGGAGAGAACGTATCGGTACCGTTCGAAGCCTTTGTCTCGAAAAAGTCGGTGAGCTCACTAACAGCGACGATATCGAAGCTCGGAAAGAACTATTCCGTGATCTCCAGGGTTTGATCGCCTCAGCAACACAGCTCTACTACACCATCGATGTCGACGTGACGATCAACGTTCGAATGCCGGATACTGGAATGCTGATTCGTGACGAGAAACGCCTGAATGACTTTCTGGATTTCACTCGGTATACCGTCCCCAAACAGTCTGTCTACGGGATCCACTCGGGATACCGAATGCTCCTAGAAGATCGCGAAGAGAAGCTGAAAAAGCGACTGCCGTACGATGTCGACAGCTCCGATCCAGCGATGCATCTGACCGCCTCATGGGTGTTTTCGGGACCAACGATGACGGATCTCAAACCGCAAATTGAGCAGGCAATCGAACGGGAAGCCAGCGAGATCCGAGAGGCTATCGCTGATGGAACGGAGGCTGCACCGGTGATGGAGATCCCCGTCCAGATCTCGAACACCTATACTGCTACCCGAGAGCTCGTCGAAGAATTTGCGACGGCGAAAGGCTACGAGGTCTCCCATCGGGGTGATATCCATGAGCGAAACGACGACTTAGAGCGTCTGGTTCGATTGTTCCTCCGGGTGTTAGGGACTGCTGATCGGCCACACCGGGCTTGTCCATCCGACGTCGCCGAAGCAATGTTGCACATTGCTCGGTCGACTCAGACTTTCGACTTCATCAGTATTCGAGATATCGCCTACGGGCTGTCGCAACTGCCAGCAGAGCGGTTACTACCTGATCTACCGCCGACAGCGACGAAACTGCTGAAAACACTGCTCGATGCAGACGAGCCGATGGGACGCTCCGAAATCATTGAGGCCGCTGGGATCTCTGGAAGCAGTTACGACCGCTACATCAACGAATTGGCGGCGTGGGACATCATCGAGCCGACCGAATCCGAGGGTCGACGGCGGTGGGAAGGGCACTTAGAGCCGTGGTGGAGCCCCCAGAGTCATCGCGAAGAACCGTTTGGAGAACCAGAGCCAGATACGGCGATCATCGACGCAGAGTTTGCTCGTGACGTGGGAAGTCGAGTACTGTGCCACTACATAACGCACTACGATCTCCCCGAGTTAGAAGAGGTGTATATGAGTGGACTCTGTCCGATAGCTCCAGACGATGATATTGAGGCGTTGTTCGGACGGCATCGTCGGTTATCACGGTGGTGGGCGTTCCTGTGGGGGGCGTATGCAGATAGAGACGAGATCGCGAACGCTGAAGCTGTGATAGGATCGTCGACTGCAGTTCGGATTGGACAGTTGCCGGGCTCGGTGGAGGATTCACAACAGAGCCTCGGTGAGTGTAAATCCGTGTCGACCTAGCAATAGTGATTAGTGAATACAGACGGAAATTGAGGTATGGGACGAAAGAAACTCCTGATGGTTGTGACAATGGCGGCAATTATGGCTACGCTCTACATCCGAAAGTCAGGCACGACGGAGATTGAGAGCGCCGAGTAACACTCACGAGTAGCAGTTTCTCTCTGTAAAATTTGCTGTAATTACCTTTGACCAATACTTTTTAGTTAGAAAATAGACTAGTAGAAAGTGGTTGATCCACCGGCCCTGATGGATCGACCACCTCTGGGGTATCCCGCCGTCCCGGCACCCTTTCACCACATCCGGGCTTTTCGATCTCGTAGAGATCCTACCAATATCTGATCCTAATTTAGGCTATCTGTTTGCTATTTGTGTTATTTGGCTCTCGAATGTACTGTACTACGCTACATAATCCGCCATTCTATTTGTGATAAGCGTATATCCACTAGTTTTGTAAGATTCACTGAAAGATTTATATGGCAGTGTCCTCATGGTTATGGTAATGAGTGTCAAGGGGGTGTCGGTCTGAATTACGGCTATAGTGAGGGTCGACGCTGGCGTTTGGAGCCATTGTCGACCCTTTGGCAGTAATTGCATAGGGTAGTAC
>Ga0306907_1000548_pt1 | contig 15647 bp, 26 predicted proteins | sample AntRauTorcE11898_FD_190415 | JGI IMG/M metagenome (GOLD analysis project Ga0306907, IMG submission 190415) | Saline lake microbial communities from Rauer Islands, Antarctica - Metagenome Torckler E11 #898 (v2) (version 2) | ecosystem: Environmental > Aquatic > Non-marine Saline and Alkaline >... | reverse complement strand
CCCATACTTTTGGGGGTGTAGAGAGAAGTTTCTTTCAAATTCATTTTCCCAATCTACACCTAGAGCCTTTAGGAGTGCTGCGAGGCACCTAACGTCAAACCTGACTGTGTCTACTCCAAAGTCTGTGTTTTGAACAATTTGGAGAACCCCATCTCTTGATATGTACACTTTCATAGGGTCTCCAGTAGGTTGTCTTTGGAAGTCTATAATTGTGACTCCAGACTTATTCTCAACGTTAATCAATATGTCTGGTAGCCTGTTTTCTTTCTTGTTTTTAGTCTTATGGGACATTTAGACCTTCCGATTTTACGAACTCTTCAAGCTCCAGAATTCTATACCACATAGAAAGAGTGAAATTTGGTAGGTCATGGTGAAAGTTCAGACCTGTGTAGTAACCATGTCTCAAGACTCTACCGGGTTTATCATTAAAGTTTTCGTTGAACTCAATGCTATAAGTGTCGTCAATCTTTTTAACTTTGGTCATTGATTGTGTACCCTATCTTTCTTATTATGATTAGTGGACTTCAAAGTAGTCTTTTCCAGCTTTACAATCCCCGCATACCATAATGTCAACACCGAGTTCTTTCGGGGCTTCCTTAAAACTCTCAATGATGATTTCTTTTGCTCTTTCAACGTAATCGTTTCTTACTTCAATATTGATCTCATCATGGTAGAACAATAGGAAGCGGTGGGCAATGCCCTCTTCCTTAAACCTACGCCAAATCATGGAGATAGTTGCCTTCATAACGATCGCCTCAGCACCTTGGATGAGGTAGTTGAGAGCTTTATGAGGCTGATTGCAATAGATATGTCGATCGTCTAGACCTACGATAAATCCTTGCTTTTTTACGATCTTTTTAACACGATTGATCAAGCTATCGAGGTTTGGATAAGCCTTTTGGAACTCCTCTTTGAGTTGGAAACCAACAGACTCGGGAAGCTTTAGAATCTTGGCAAGTTTAGGCCCTCCGGCACCGTAAAGAAATGCAAAAATGAAGGGTTTGGCATCTGCTCGGCTGACGATAGTTGATGACTTAAGAATAGATGTAGCACTACGAGAAAGAATATTAGCATTGTTCTGATGCATGTCTCCTTCGAGAAGTTCTTTTAGGAACTCATCATCTTTCATGTAATGAGCTAGAAGCCTTAGCTGACAACCAGCGGAGTCAGCCGACACAACAGACCAACCCTCTTCAGCAATAAAGAGGCTTCTGACTTCTTTTCCAAGTGTAGCATTACCTGATGGTAGATTTACAATAACGGACTGAGTCTGTCTAAAGGTTGGTGTACCAATATTAATAACATCTCCGTGGAGACGATCATTATCAGAGAAATGATCTTCCCATCCATCCATAATTGATTTACGAGACCTTAGAGTGTAGAACTCATTAATGTCTCCTGCGTTATCAAGCAACTCTAACGAAGTACTAGTAATCTTTGGGGAAGTCCTTTTCCAATAACGTTTACCTCTTTCGTCAAACTCCCACTTACCATTCCAGTCATCTGGCTCCCAGCCAATTTTCCATAGATATCGTTTAACTGAGTCTGTAGAACCAATATCAGCATCACGGAATGTTACACGACAGTAATCACCCCAAACACCGTAGTTGTTCTTCTTACCTGCATCCTCTGGTAAGTCAAAGGTTTCACGAAGTGCTTTCGAGAACAGACCATTCTTTTGAACAGCCCATTTCTTAGCAAAGCCACCAGTGAAGTTGTCGTGATCGTACTCGTCTGTGTATCTTATGGTGTCAGATTTATACCCTTTCCGATCTCCACTGATCTTCTGAGGCTCTTTACCAAGACGAGGATTAACTTCTGATGTAATCTCATCCATACGTTTGTCAATTTTATCGATAACATCACAAACGCTTCTCCGATCAATTAACCAACCGTTAATGAGTTGTTCTGCGGCAATTCTAGCAGAGTCTGTCTCAATTTGGATAGCTCTTACAATGTTCTTCTGCCCTGATTCGACTATATGGGTTACTTCGCCTAGTAGCTCTTTATAAATAGGAACCATAAGACGAACGTCTTGTTTCATATACTCAAACATTTCTTTACTGAACTTAGTAAAGTCTGTCCATTCACCTTTGTAGTTGTCAAGGTGAATACCCCATCGGGCAAGGCTGTGGCTATCACCCATGACAAGCTTAGGTTTTTTAGACAAACCAAAATCACCCTGTTCATTCCGCCATTTTAGATAGTTTTGATAGTTCCGATCAGAAGCATCAAACCTATCATAATTGAGCACTCTAGACATAACATGGGTATCAACAAACTTATCGTGATCATGCTTGTACCATGTTATACCGTTAAGTCTTGCTAGCTTAATAAGTAGGTACTCGTCGTAGCCCGCACCGTTATGAGCAGCGCGGACATCGTATGTACATAGGTCTCTTAAGAACTTTTCAAATTCGAGAGGACCGTACCATTTTTCTTCCTTAGTATCAAGGTCTATGATACCGCCGCAGAACCATCTGTCTGCGCTTCTTAGGAATCCGTTTGCTTCAGTGTCGTAGACACACCTTTGTCTAGCCATTCGTCTCCTCCTTGGAAAGTCTCGTTAGGAATACCGGGATAAAAAAGACTCATGTCTACACCAAGGTCTTTACACTGTTTAATCTTTCCCATGTGTGCCCAAGGAGCAAATTCCCGTGGCTGTTTCTGTGTATCAGAAATGCGGTTGTGAGCATCCATAAGATACCAGATTGCCTTTTCTAGCTCAATACGCTCATCATCTTTTCGACCGAGACGAGTTTGATACTTTAGTGCGTTGACCACACTCGGTGTAACATAGGGATCGATCTTACTACCAATGTAGGCAGCAAGGTCATTGTATCCAATGTCCCTACCAGTTTGCAAGGCTCGGATCATTTCCTCTGCCGGAATCAGTTGGTGATGCTTAGCTTGCACCGAGTTTTGGCCTTTTTCACGTTCTGTTGTCATATAATACCTCTTCTTTAGTTATAGTTAAGACTGTTCCTTCTCACTCTGGAGAAGGTCTGTTTTCTTAGCGTACACTGGGATTGCCCCTTTTTTGTGGTGGTTATGAGAGTTTGCGCGTCTCTTTGTGTCATACATCTTTCCTCTATGTCTTCTAAACGCTGAAGTTTGTTCTTTCTCTGTTCCGTTTCGGGCAACTACATCTCTCCACCTCTTGACACTGAATACGTAGGGGACCCACCAACCAACACAGACCTCTTCATCTTTAACGTCTGCTAATTGCTTTTCAAACGGTACTTCTTTTTCAGTTTCAAAGATATCATCCATTATAAGCTTCTTCCTCAATTTCATCAAGTGCCTTAGAGAGATCATAACGCAGGGCTTCTGCACTAATGTATCCGTAGAGATGTGCTACTTTGTCTGCAGCAAAGTCTTGAGACCAGTGGTTACCCTCTGCCATGATTGCCGCTCGTTCTTCAAACTGGTCACGACACATCTCAATTTGATATTTTGTTTGGAGATCTGCTTTAATCACTTGTTTGTCCTCCCATTCGTTGCCATAAGTTTTCCCAAAGAAGAAAGCCCATTCATAAGGATCGTCCAATACTTTACAAGAGAACCATTCCCAGTCAGAGATATCAATATTATTGTAACGAGCATCCGATTCTATTAAAGACATATGCGCTCGCATATCAACCATAGTATACCACCCATCTCCAATAGGCATGATGTAACCCTTTTGGGCACAGGGTCCACTTTCAATAAAGTGTAGGCTGTAATTTTCATTTACTAGGCTTAGATCACCGCTGTAGAACTCCATGAATCTTTCAGACATATTCTCAACCCTTTCGGTTGTTTGGGGGGCTATTATAGCCCCCCTTGTTTTTGTTATTTATACTTTCGAGCCGGTAAGCATTACACGACCTTCTGAACTAACCATGTAATCGGTCAAGCTGGGGGATAGACGCCACTCTTCGGTGGTATTCATGGCCTATCACCCTTGGTCAAAAGGGATTTCGTCATCAAGATCTTTTGGTGTAGTCTTTTTACTCTTTGGTGCTGCTCGACCCTTCTTTGGTTGGGCATCAGCTTCCTCTAGTGCCTTAGAACCAACATCACCATCATCACTTCCGTCTGGATCAACAACCTTCATAGAATTGACGTGCTCAAACTTTTCTTTAGGCTGAGGCACATAGCGGTGAAGCTCTTTAACAGAGAGACCAAGAAAGTAATGAACGTGTTTAGTCACACCATCGTGCGTGAATTCTCGTGTGAAGATACGAACATCACCAACCGAACCATTACCAACAATCCTTGGATCACTGAAGGCTTCTCCTGTATCACCACGAAGGACTTCTGGCGGGTTGGACTCTTGGCCGTTTGCCTTAAACTGGTTACGACGAAGCTTCCAACGATAGAAAAGAATAGTCGACTCTTCATCGTCTTTGTCTTCTCGAACAGCTTTTACATGTTTAGTAGCGTTATACTCTTTACGCCAATTATTGGCCTCTGCCTTGTCCTCTGTTCGCAGTTCGACTTCCCAACCCATACGAGGATTACCATCGTTATCTTCTCCGATTTTGACAGGGTTGTTAGGGTCAGCCTTCAACCAGAAAATGGTAGCATCTTTGATAATTGTCATGTTTTATTACATCCTGTGTTTCGAGAACTTATAAATTTTGCTCTCTTATAGTGCGCACTTAGCGCTGTCTTCTTCTTTAACGTCACCTAATTTTATGTTACAGGCCAAGCAATTAGAATACGTCCTTCTCTTTTTGCTGGGTGTATGTAAGGTATAGCACCCCAGAGTATATCACAAAATTCTGATCGCTCAAATGCTTTCAAAAGTTTAGCGTGCTGGTTAGCGGTTGTCAGTTCTACTGCAACATAGTCTTTTTTAGAGTGGGGAGGTAAAAAGAGTCCAACGTAGACTAGCTTAAGATCCTCGCATATTTCTTTCAGTTCGTCAAGTAGCTCATCTAATTCTTCTTTTCTCATCTTTTCCTTTCAACCAGTGCTGAGCGTCGTCAAACGGGTCAATGAAGACACTGCCTAACTGCAACTGTAGGCCACAATCCAAACGGAATTGCGACAAGTTTCTCTCTTGAGTCGGACTCTGGATCATAGGTGACCATTCCAACGATAGCTCCTTCAATATCAGCCCTCCCTATTACTTTGAACAGACAAACAGCATCTTCAGGTAAAGTACCTTGGAATGCACCCGGTGCTCTTATCCAGAACATCATACCCTTAAAAACTATGGTAGGCTCTACACAGGGATCTGGGCTGTAAATTGCTATTATTTCAGACTCCAGTTCTTCAATGCGTTCAAGCAAAGCAATATGAATATAATCCGCACAACCAAGAGACCTTAACTTCTCAATTCGTTCTCTTGATATATTTACTTTTACTATATTATGCGAAAGCATAGTCTGATTCCTCTATTTTGCTAAGATCTAGTTTGCCTCTTTCTGGCATTAGATCTAAAGAGTTAAGTTCTTCTAAGATCTCTCTAAGAGGGTCTATTTCATGTAGCCGTCTAAACGTTTTGCGTACCCTGTAGAAGAGATCTTCCATATGGGCGGCATGACAACCGAAAGAGTCATGTACCACAACAACTGAAAATGAGCAATCATGTACAGTATGGGCCAAGTGTGCAGCATCCAACGAATGTACGATGTTTGGTGCAGCCCCTGTTTTCTGCTTGCTTTCGTTAAGAGTACTCTCTTCCCAAACTTGAATTTGGACCCACAGAGTTTTGGGTCCATGTTGTAGGCGTACGCGTACAGCCTTTGCTTTTCGATACTCTTGTACCACTGGAAACCCAGTAGTTGGTGTATGCCATGTAAGTGGCTTATTTTCTTCATTTGCTCTCTCCGCAAGGGTTTCAAACAGCCTAAGCATTCTAGCTGGGCCTTTTAGTTCATCATAACAGGTACGATATACTAAGTCTCCTAACATTATACCCCAGAGATAGTCCTTGTCTCTCAGATAATCGTTAATACCTCTGGTATCCTCAATTACTTGTTGACCCATACCGTAAGAGGTACCGCCATAACCGAGTGTCATAGTATTTCTCTTGACGCTTGATCTCCTCTGTTTCTTAGTTAATTTGAGCCAATAGACAGGGAATAGCTTTTCTCTAAGATCCCTATTACTCTGTTTCCATTTCATAAGATTCTTATAGGCAATTTCCTTACGATCTGACCCAAGAGGAGCTTCAGAGTACTTCTTTTGCAGCTCTATACCCTTACTTTGCACAGCACTAAATCTATTTACTACTTTCTTAGGTAGTTTGCTACGCATGTCTTCTAACCTAGACCATACCTTATCAGCAATGAACATGTATACATCGCCGGGGGTAGCTTGAGGTACAAGATTGACAAGAGGCGCAACCTCCTCATCACGGGACATAGCAGCAAGGTGTTGAACACCATTGTTACTACCGTCTATGAAGACCGGTAGGCAAGACGGGAAATCTTTTGATTCTTCACCTCGCTTTTCCCACGCAGTCAAGGCTTCAATTTCAAAGCAAGAGGCTAAGAAAGAGAAAGGTTTATCAGCTTTCATCCATCCACGATGAGAAAGCGGATCGCGCGCGTAATCTTTAATATAATGCAAGTTATCTTCTACCCACTCAACTCTTTCTTTTAGCGGTATCTTGTCTTCTCCCCATACATTTGCAGCATAGGTGTATAACCACTTTTGGCCGTTAGGACCTAGCGGGACTGGTTCGTCCAGCATTAGGATACCGCGAGCGTTATCTGAAGACTGTTCATGTAAGAATGCCGTGTTGGGGTAAATCCTACCCATATTGTTCGCAGAAGATCGTTAGTCTTCTACCGTAACATGCGACCAAGTTTTTCCAGCTCTTATTTGTTTTATGCACCACTCCGTGACATTAAACTTTTTTGCAAGAGCCTTCCTCCTCATATTAGGTCTCTTCTTTACTTCTATTACTTCTAGTTCTGTAAGTTTCCTTATTGGGTTTTTCCTTCCATTCATCTTGTAAGAATGAAGTTGATTGTAAGAAGGAGTACATCTTTCTAGATTACAAAGGCTGTTGTTGAGTGGGTTTCCGTCTATGTGGTTAACCTGTGTCAAGCTAGGCACCTTTAAGATAAAACTATCCGCAACAAGCTGATGAACTGTTTTTGTGCATCTCTTTGATTTATAACATAGAACTAAAGTCAGGTAACCTTTAGAGTTTTTAGTAGGCTTGAGACATCTACCTTTTCTTAACGCCATAGTTCCACTGAAGGGAACAAGAGTATCTAAACGACGTACTTCTCCTTTATTAGATACTTGGTATACGGTTTCAAAGCCTTTAATATCTTTCCATATTCGCATGTTCTGCTCCTTATTACTAAGAAGATCGGACTATATCATACCTATACTAGGCCTCTGCGCTTCGAGCCACTTGGCTCTACATAATAGTCTCTACACCTTCTAATTAAAAATTAGCTTGGCTCGGTATTGTCACATTGGATGTTTACCGAATTCACAGAGTTTTACTTCCGCCATAGGATTAACGGAAGTCGAAGTTATATAAGTGGTAGAAAGTTTTATCGAGGTGGAGATTTGCAAGCTTTTGGACGGCTTCCGCTTCTATTAGCATAGACCGTCTTTTCTTGTTGTCGACCTCTTTATAATATTTGAACGGAGACTCACTATAGTCTTCGGATTTTTCCATGAAGTGTTCATAGACTGCAAAGACATCCTTGTTGATCCTCCATCCAGTGCTGCTTAGTTTATTTAGAACATAGAAAAGCACTTCCATTTCTTCGCTGGGTCTTTTAAATGGGTCAAGTTGCATGGCAGACCCTCTTTTAACAATTGGTGTGCCAGTAGTTGAGTGGTATGGATACCCCTTGACCCAAGGCGCTGGGACGATATTGACAGGAAACATGTCACAATTGTCCATATTAATTGTATCAATCAGAGTCTTGAGACGTTTCCAATCTTCTGCTACAATAACATAGGCCCTGTGCTTAGAGACCTTTGTATTTCGATTTGTCTTTTCTTTTGTGTAAGAAATTAAGCCAATGTCTATGAAACTTATTACAATAAACCACCCAGCATGGATTTCCATAATAGAGTTTTGTGGTAGCTTGTTCTTTTGTCTTAGCCTACGACCAATAGAAGCAGATAGCTCTACCAGCGTTCCTCTTCGCTCAATTGCTCTCAGAACATGGGGGTAACTGAAGGCGATAAGGTTTTCCGCAGATAGTTTCTCTTCCGTGAGCCAGTAGGCACCATTTCTGGTGTCAAGATTTTCAAGACGGTAACTTAGGTCTTGTTCGAGGGCTTCTAGAGTTTCTGATGCTTCCACACCGCCTCCTGTTATCTTACTTATGGAAGTAGTTATGGGTGTTATCGTACACCTTTAACCAGTTATAGATAGAATCCTTACTACATCCAAACTTTTCTGCGGCTTTAGTAGGACCTACTTTAATAGCCTCTTGACATGCTCTCATACGAAAGGAATCATCGTAGTCTCCGACGACCTGAAGGATATCCCCAGTTTTACCGAAAGTCGGTTCCCTTAGCCTTGTAGTTCTCCAAGCAGTAGAGTTTGAAACCCCGTAACGAGCTGCAGTCCCAGAGATAGAGAAACTAAGGGGCTGATCGTTCTTGATTATGTTTTGGTTATTTCCCCAACCAGAGAAGTTAAACCTAGGGTTTACCGATCCTTTAGTCTGATCCTGCGTCTTGGCCTTACCAGAACATGCTTTTGAAGATTTCTTCGACTGGCCTTTCACTATCACTATCTTCGTAGGTGTGTGACAGTTTGTCGTTGATGAGTCCAACGACGACTGGGAACTGAGCGTTTTGTTTTGTGACTTCTGCCTTGCTGGCTTCGACTTTTCTAGTAGACTCATAAGGAATTGCTCCATTCTTAATAAATTCTTTATTGATTTCTTTAAGTTGATTTTCTCCAAGAAACATTTCATAACCGTTTTTAAGCGTAATTACTTGATATTCGTTTTTCATAGCTTACCCCTTCAGATAGTTTCTCTTAGAACCTTGGACCGAAGCCGTCTTTGTTAGACAGTATTAAGAAGAACACTAGCACTAGGCCTGTAACAACACTAGCTAGTCCAAATATGGGGTAATCAATCCACCAAGGTGCATCGAAGTACCATACTATGGTGTAGACGACCCAAGATAATATGACGGGAATCCAGTAGAATATAATCATACTCGATACGCCTCCGATTGCATTCCCATATCACTTGTCTTTGGGTTTGATCCGAGGTCATAGTTTGATCCGTAGAATCGGAAAGCCCGTAAGATCAAAAGGCTCACGTCTTGACGAACACCAAGTTTAGATGCCTGACTAAGGATGCCAGTAATCAGAGTTTGCTCCTGACCCATGCGTTCTGGTTTTATAGAAGCTTGAAAAAGAAGGCTATCAAGTTGATCCAACATTCTGACAATATCTTTCTGGCGGTCTGTAACTGCTGCGGGGTAAGTAAAGCTCCTTGAACAATGGAATTCAAACCTCTTCATTTCATTAGATTCTAGATTGTCAAGAGCTTTCTTTAGTTCAGGAGATTTGTTTTTAGCATGATGAGGTGAGTCACCTGCTGCAAACTCTGGTGCATCATGCATAATGATATACAAAACTGTTTGTAGGTCAACTTCTTTTTTAAAAAGAGACAAAAGCAGCTTTACCATACGAGCAGAATGTGCGTCTGTGAGATCTGCCGAGTTTCTGAGGCTATGCTCATGGTGTGAGTGATAACGATTTACGAAACCAGATCGCCACAACGTGAATGTTTCTACTGCGTTTTCAATTTCTTTAGACACTGTGTGTAATCCTCATACGCTTGATTGGTTTATTAAGATAGGCGCGACATTCAAAGAATTCAAGGGGATCTACCCCGCCATTTGGGCGAACTTTCATAATGTATTTAGCGACTTTACGCTCAAGGCTTTCGGTATTTGTAGCAGTAATCTCCTTAGTTTTCAGGATTTTGTTATTTGTCATTATTTGCCTCTTGAAAAAAAATTAGGTATTTACCCCCCGCCCCGAAGGGCGAGGGGAAAGAGACATCACTCACATTACCAGATTTGCACGGTTTTATTAGGATTCTTGACACAAGCAAGTTGGAGTTGACCCATGAACGCTACAGCGGATGTGACTCCGCCCCAGTTAGAGTTGTGATACAACTTCCCGATAGACACGTCATAGCTCATTTTAGCATCCTTTCGTTGATTTGACACAGATAGCCATAACCAAACCCTATCGGGATAGTACACATCCTTTTCAGGATTCCAGCGTCTTCAAGAGCTTTAGCAACGCCCTCGTTTTCTGAATACCCTTTAACTAGGGCAAAAGAGCCACGCAGGGGTTTGGGAACAGCCTTTTCCATAACACCAGCTACAAAGGCTGTAGGCCTAGACCACAGTTCTCCGTCTTTGGAGATATGAATAGTTAATGAGCCATCTTCATATGTCCCAGAAACATCAACATCATACTCTCCTTTGGGAATATATTTGCTATGCAGGAACGCCTTTATTTTTGCCATGTCATCCTCCGATTCCATGAGTGATGTAAAAACCTGCAATAAGCAGGATGAATAGGGCGCTTACACCCAGTAGATCTACTAAGAAGTTCCGCATCGGAGTTTCCATCTTGGATTGTTTCATTGAATTTCTCTCTGTGCCCGTAAAGAACGGAAACAGCGTTATCTCTATAGCGTCGGTAGGGTGATTGTTCCACCCTCTTACATCCTATTCACGGTCTCTATGGTGGGAGTTGTTATCCGTATCACGCTATTTGGATATCTTGTATTCCTACACAAGCCTTTAACATGACTTGCAGCATCTTAAACAGTCGGGGGCCGATATGGATAACCAGTAGACCGATTCCCTTCCTGATAAGACGTTTAAGGAATTTCTCTAGGGAAGGCCAGACATACTTGAAGAACAAGTACTCAACAGCTTTCTCTATCAAAACTACAAGACACCCGAAGAAGCTCATTAGCTTAACCTCGGGTGTCTGTCAGAGTTTCCTTCATTGGACCTCTTACTTCTTTGCGCAGGTTGCCTCTGACACCACTAGCGCGATGGTATAGACAGCTACAATGACTGATGCAGCCATAATAGTGACTATGATTGTACAGAGGGTTGAAATGAAATTTATCATGCCAAGACCACCTTGACAAGAAGTTTGCTCGTTTCCCATGCTGTGATCAAGATCGACATGGGGAAGATCAGCGGCATCATCATTAGAAACACAGTCAAAACTGCGAAACCGTTTCCAGCCCAAGTAGCAAGCCCGTGAAGAGAGGGATGCTCGATGTGGGCGTCATAGAGACGAGTGATGAAACACAAGCTGAGAGTCACAACGGTTGCAACAGCCAGAGCTAGAGCCGAGCTAGACACGCTGGCAAAGATAGCAAAAGCCATTACAACCGAGAGGTAGACTGCAACCCCCATAACACAGGCCACAGAGATTGCCATAGCTGCACGAGCAGCAGGCTTACGGCGAAGAGTGTTCCACTTGTTGCGGAACCAGAGTTTGATACGATTAATCATTGTTGTGTCCTTTATTTACGGGGCTTGCGGTTGGCTTTACGCAGAGGTTTAGTCTTACGAGCTTTTTGACGAGTAGAATGAGGATCGAAAGCTTTTGCTCTCTCCCCGGCCTCTGCAGTTTTAGCAGCAACCAGTTCTTCCAGTTTGGAAGACTCATCAGTGGAAGTCGAGGCGCTTTCCTCCGTCTGAGTTTCCTCTTTAGGAGCGTCCTCTTTCGTCGTCTTGAAGAACGACTTCAGAAAGTCCAGAAGCTGGGTCTGGAACTTGATTGTTTTGTCCGTAACTTTACGAACGATCTTCTTGATGAAGTTGAACATGTCGTGCTCCTTTTTGTATGACGACGATTGATTTTGCCCAGCATTCTAGTGCTGACTTGTTAGTTATTTTTTGGACAGAATTAAGTTTCTGCCTTACTTTCTTTCTATCGTGGTTTACGCTGCTTCGGCCTTTGAGAATACAAGAACCATCAGGGTGATCAGCCCTATGATATTCTTTGCGATACCCAGCCCAAGGAGCACACCAGCAACCCACCCGAAGGTGACGCTGACTGCGAAAGCTCCGTAGATGAGGGCGATAGCGATAGTGACACTAGCGATAGTGCTGATGATGGCCATAGTCATAGTAATGCTCCTTGAGCTTGGTGTGTTTGGCATAGTGAACAGTTTATACACATGTTCAGGTGTTAGCTCTCAAAGCCCGTTAAAACTGAGAAAGCTCGTAGGTCATGAGCGTGAACTCAAGAATGTCCTTGTAAGACATATAGACTCCCCCTTCATTTGCAAAGCTGAAAGGATCAGCCCCATCGTCAAACACGAGATCACAGTAGATCCCTTTATCGTTGATGACAGTTGCGTACGCTGTAGACCTACCATCTTCTTTGATGATACCAGTGAACAACTCTGCACCTATCTCTTCGTGCTTACTGGTCCCGGTTTGGATGATCTTGAGTGACATAGTCGTGCCCTTTCATTGAGCGTTGGGTTGATGAACTTTCGTTCATTATAGATGCTTCATTTTTCTCACTTTTTCTCGTACGTTTTCCTACCTTGTTACATGGCAACCCGATCTTTCAAAAGTTGCAGTTGCTGGCAGCGGCTGCCGTGCGCAGCGCGTCTGCACGGCCTTTGACCTCGGCCAGCTCGGCTGCGTTCGCGCCGTCACCCGAGATGAGAAACAGGGCGGGCCAGAACAGGGCAACCGCGACGGCTGTCTTAGCTGCATCACCGCTTGCTTTCGCATCCTGCGTGGCACCTAGCAACTTGACTTTGGTGTTTAGCGTCACAGCCTCAGCGCGCATTTGCTCGCACGACAGACCTTGGTATGTGGTTGCAGGCATATATGACGCGGTGATTTTATCGCTTTTCTGAGCGCATCCCGACAAGATGGATGCGGCAATCAACGCGGCGAGAATTGCTTTGATGGTCATGGTTTTACTTCCTCTACTAGTTTGTGTTTATGAACAGTTTTTACACATGTTCAGGTGTCATAGTAAGACCTGACTGAGCGATTGTCTTATCTAGTGTTTCTGGCTTGCGGTCAATGTTCATCATCATCACCCGAAAACCAAACAGTGTTGCTAGGGCCTTCAACCGTATAGCTTTTTTGGCATAGCCCCTCACAAAGAAGTTTTGCAAGTTCGTTGGTTCGCTTAAGTATGTCAGCCTCACTGATCGGAAAGCGTGGGTACTGGATGCGACTCACACAGAACCCAGCTTCGTCGCCATCGGTGTATATATAATCCACGGTGGTGACCGCATAACAGTCACCGATCTTGTCGCAGTATTCGCGGACAATGTTTCTGGCTTGCGTCACGTCACCCGCCATCCAAATTTTATGGGTGCAGGATTTGTTTGTCAGTAATGTCATTGTCTCAGTCTCCTATTTGGTGGGTTTAAATATGGAGCCGCTCAACAGTGGCCGTCGACGCTCGGCCCAACACGCAAAATACCATGAGCCTTACTTAGATTGGCCTTACTTAGGAGAGCACCATGCAGATTGGCCCCACGCAGATTGGCCTCACTCAGATTGGCCTTACGCAGATCGACATAGCGCAGATTAGCCTCACGTAGATTGGCCTCAGTCAGATCGGCCTTACTTAGGTCGGCATTACTCAGATTGGCACCACTCAGATTAGCTTCACGCAGATTGGCACCACTCAGATTAGCTTCACACAGATCGGCATAACGCAGATCGACATAGCTCAGATCGGCATAGCGCAGATTGGCATAGCGCAGATTGGCACCATGCAGATCGGCATAGCGCAGATTGGCAACATGCAGATTGGCCTCACGCAGATTGGCCTCAGTCAGATTGGCCTTACGCAGATTGGCAACATGCAGATTGGCATAGCGCAAATTGGCACCACTTAGGAGAGCACCATGCAGATCGGCATAGCTCAGATTGGCCTCATTCAGATTGGCCTCACGCAGATTGGCACCACTTAGATTGGCCTCACGCAGATTGGCAACATGCAGATTGGCCTTATTCAGATTGGCATAGCGCAGATTGGCACCACTCAGATCGGCACCACTCAAATTGGCCTCACGCAGATTGGCCCCATGCAGATTGGCCTCACTTAGGAGAGCACTACTCAGATCGACGCCGTTTTCTATAGCCCATCTTACGGCCAGACCAATTTTTACTGGGTCCGAAACGTCGTCGGCGCAGGCAAAGTCAGCTGTGAACTGGATTTCTCCGGTGTGGCGGTTTTGGATATCGTATTTCATATTAACCTCCTAACCACAAAATTAAAAAATAAACAGTTTTTACACGTGTTCAGGTGTCATAGTAAGACCTGACTGATCAGATCTTATTGAGTAACATTTGTGCTTCGATAAAGTTTACAAGCCTTATCCGCTCTGCTCCCAGTGATGTACCGCCGCGAGTCTTGTTCCAGTGAGTCCGGGCATCATCAGATGTGAACCATCGGCAACCGGCTTTAATCCATACTCGGTCATCCCTGACCACGCCGAAAAACTCATAGCCGTCAACGCTCGGCCCAACACGCAAAATACCATGAGCCTTACTTAGGTCGGCACCACTCAGACTAGCTTCACGCAGATTGGCCTCACGCAGATTGGCCTCACTCAGATCGGCATAACGCAGATTGGCATAGCTCAGATAGGCATAGCTCAGATCGGCATAGTGCAGATTGGCATAGCACAGATAGGCATCAGTCAGATCGGCCTCATTCAGATTGGCATAGCTCAGATTGGCACCATGCAGATTGACATAGCGCAGATTGGCACCACTTAGGAGAGCACCATGCAGATCGGTATAGCGCAGATTAGCTTCACGCAGATTGGCATAGCGCAGATTAGCTTCACTCAGATTGGCATCATGCAGAGTGGCATAGCACAGATTGGCACCACTTAGGAGAGCACCATGCAGATCGGCATGGCGCAGATCGGCTTCAGTCAGATCGGCCTCACTCAGATCGGCATAGCACAGATTGGCACCACTTAGGAGAGCACCACTCATATCGACGTTGTTTTCTGTAGCCCATCTTACAGCCAGACCAATTTTTACTGGGTTCGAAACGTCGTCGGCGCAGGCAAAGTCAGCTGTGAACTGGATTTCTCCGGTGTGGCGGTTTTGGATATCGTATTTCATGTTGGCCTCCTAGCCACAAGATTGGGTTGATGAACAGTTTTTACACATGTTCAGGTGTCATAGTAAGACCTGACTGATCAGATCTTATTTAAATTGGCCTCACTTAGGAGAGCACCATGCAGATCGGCATAGCTCAGATAGGCCTCAGTCAGATCGGCCTCACTCAGATTGGCATAGCGCAGATTGGCACTATGCAGATTGACATAGCGCAGATTGGCACCACTTAGGAGAGCACCATGCAGATTGGCACCACTTAGGAGAGCACCATGCAGATCGGCACCACTCAGATTAGCTTTACTCAGATTAGCTTCACTCAGATTGGCATAGCGCAAATTGGCCTCATTCAGATTGGCACCACTCAGATTGGCACCACTTAGATTGGCAACATGCAGATTGGCACCATGCAGATTGGCATAGCGCAGATTGGCACCACTCAGATCGGCATAGCGCAGATTGGCCTTACTTAGATTGGCAACATGCAGATTGGCACCACTTAGGAGAGCACCGCTCAGATCGACGTTGTTTTCTATAGCCCATCTTAC
>Ga0306907_1000542_pt1 | contig 15721 bp, 16 predicted proteins | sample AntRauTorcE11898_FD_190415 | JGI IMG/M metagenome (GOLD analysis project Ga0306907, IMG submission 190415) | Saline lake microbial communities from Rauer Islands, Antarctica - Metagenome Torckler E11 #898 (v2) (version 2) | ecosystem: Environmental > Aquatic > Non-marine Saline and Alkaline >... | reverse complement strand
ATCCGACCTGCACGTGACCGCTGCTGCGGACGCGATCGTGTCCGGACGAAGCGCAGAGACTTGCGTCCGGCGGCCAGCGGATTCGCGCCTGTCGCACAACCTGTGACCATTCAGAGTAAGAGGCCCACGGCGTTCGCCGTGACGGATTTGGAGGTCGAGAGAGAGGCTCCCGGCCGGTCCGTCGCGGAGAAGACCCATGAGCGATCTCAATATACTGGACGGCCGGAGCGATGCGGGCGGCGGCTACAGGGTGGATACGTCGCGCGGCGGCCACGACGACCGCGTGTCGTCCGAGTGGTTTTCCCGGCCCGACGACGAGCGATATCTGTCGCTGTCGGCGCTGCAGGCGGCGGTCAAGGGCCGCGCCGAGCGGAGCCGGACCCGCACTGTCGAGAGCGCTTCGATCCACGTCGAGGCGAGCCGCGACGATCCCGAGCGGCTGGCGCTGATACTGCCCGGTGCTCAGGCGCCCGTCGCCCCGACCCATTGGAGCTTCGGCCAGCTGGCGAGCCTCGTCAGCGCCCCTGCGGCGTATCTGCGCCAGCTTCCGGCCCCGCTGGCCGGTATCAACCTGCAATACGGGCTGACGAACCACCGCGCCGAGCAGGTCAAGACGCTGGAGACCGAGAACGGGCGCATGGAACTGCGCGCCGTGACCGGTCCGGACTACGGCCGCATCTACGATCACGAGCTGGTCTCGGCCGTGCAGCGGATCGCGGGCGACGGTGTCGGCGATACCCGCTGGAAGGTGCCGGGCGTGCTCGACTGGTCCACGGGGCTCTACAACCCGAGGGTCGATATCACCAAGGACACAACGACCCTCTACGCCTCGGACCGCGATGTCTTCCTGTTCCTGGTCGACGACATGAATCCGATCGAGGCGGGAAAGCTGCCGGACGGCTCGCCAGACCTGTTCTTTCGCGGCTTCTACTGCTGGAACTCGGAGGTCGGGGCGAAGACGCTCGGCATCGCCAGCTTTTATCTCCGCGCCGTCTGCCAGAACCGCAATCTCTGGGGCGTGGAGGATTTCCAGGAGATCAGCATCCGGCATTCGAAATACGCCGCAAACCGGTTCGCGCACGAAGCGGCACCGGCGCTGGCACGCTTCGCCGAGTCCTCGCCCGCGCCATTCATCGAAGGCATCCGGTCCGCACGCGAGCGCATCGTCGCGACCACCGACCAGGACCGGACGGACTTCCTGCGCAAGCGCGGCTTCGGCAAGGCCGAGAGCGCGAAGATCGTCGAGACGGTCTTGACCGAGGAAGGCCATCCGCCCGAGAGCGTCTTCGACTTCGTGCAGGGCATCACCGCGGTGGCGCGCACCAAGCCGCAGCAGGACGCCCGTCTCGATCTGGAGGGGCGCGCCAGGAAGCTGCTGGAGCACGCCGCCTGATCATACACGCCGCGCTCCATCCCGAACGTCGCCCCGCGGTCCGCCCTTTTCGAGAGGAAGAGGTGGGCCGCGGTTTTCGTGATGGATTTGGAAGGTCGGGAGAGTGGCTCCGGGCCGATCCGTCGCGGAGAATTCCGATGACCAAGACCCAGAAGATCACGCTCAGCGCCTCGCGGGACATTCCCTTCAACAAGCTCACGCTCAGCCAGGCGAATGTCCGGCACGTGAAGTCCGGTGTCTCGATCGAGGAGCTGGCCGAGGATATCGCCCGCCGAACCCTGCTGGCCAGCCTGACCGTCCGTCCCCTGCTGGACGAGGACGGCGCCGAGACCGGCATGTTCGAGATCCCCGCGGGCGGGCGTCGCTTCCGGGCGCTCGAGCTGCTGGTGAAGCAAAAGCGTCTGAACCGGACCGCGGCGGTCCCCTGCATCATCCGCATGGACGGGCTCGCCGAGGAAGACAGCCTGGCCGAGAACGTCCAGCGGGCGCCGCTGCATCCGCTCGACCAGTTCCGCGCCTTCCAGGCGATGCGCGAACGGGGCCGCAGCGAGGAGGAGATCGCGGCGGCGTTCTTCGTTTCGGCCAATGTGGTAAAGCAGCGGCTGAAGCTCGCCGCCGTGTCGCCCGTCCTGCTCGACGCCTATGCCGGGGAGGACATGACGCTCGACCAGCTCATGGCCTTCACGGTCGCGCCCGATCATGAGCGTCAGGAACAGGTCTGGGAAGCGCTGAAGCGGCATTACTCCAGGCAGCCCTACGAGATCCGCCGCATGCTGACCGAGGGCGCCGTGCGCGCATCGGATCGTCGGGCGCAATTCGTCGGTCTCGACAACTACGTCGAGGCGGGCGGCGACATCCTGCGCGACCTGTTCCAGTCCGACGATGGCGGCTGGTTGCAGGATGCGGGGCTTCTCGAGACCATGGTGGCCGAACGGCTGCGCGAAGAGGCCGACGCGATCCGCGCCGAGGGCTGGTACTGGGTCGAGGTCTCGACCGACTTTCCCTACGGCCATACCTACGGGATGCGTCGCATCCGGGGCGAGACCGAACCGATGGGCGAGGCGGAAGAAACCAGCTACGCCGACCTCACAGCCGAATACGAGCGGCTCCAGGACGAGCACGCCGACGCGGACGATCTGCCCGAAGAGGTCGACACCCGTCTGGGCGAGATCGAGACGGCGATGGAAGCCCTGCAGGATCGCCCGGTCCGGTTCGAACCGGACGAGTTCGCCATCGCGGGGGCCTATGTCAGCATCGACGGGTCGGGGCATTTGCGCATCGAACGCGGCTATGTCCGTCCCGAGGACGAGCCGGTCGCGGAGACCGATGAAACTTCGGTCGACGCCGACTCGCCTGGTGGTGACGACGCTTCGACAGACGCGGTGGACGATGCGGTCGCCGAATCTGCCGACGAGGAAGACGAGGACGACGGGCTGAAACCGCTGTCAGACCGGCTCGTCGCGGAACTGACGGCGCATCGCACGCTCGCCCTGCGTGACGCGCTGGCGCAGGATCCGCAGGTCGCTTATCTCGCGGCGCTGCACGCGATGGTGCTGCGGCTCTTCTATCGCTACGCGCTCGACAGCTGCGCCGAGATCGACCCGCGCTCCGCCGCCTTCGGGGCGCAGGCGCCCGGCCTCGGCGACACGTCCTACGCGTTGGCGATCGACACGCGCACCGAAGCTTGGGCGAAGAACCTTCCGAAGGCGCCAGAGGAGCTGTGGTCGGCGCTGACCGAATGGGACAGCGACAGCCGCGAGGCGCTGTTCGCCCATTGCGTGGCGATGTGCGTGAACGCGGTGCATGATCCGCATTACCGCAGGCCGCGCCAGATCGCCCATGCGGGCGTGCTGGCTTCGACGATCGGGCTCGACATGGCGAAGGCGGGATGGACGGCCACGGCCGACAGCTATCTCGGCCGCGTCACCAAGGCGCGCATTCTCGATGCGGTGCGCGAGGCGAAGGGAGATGCCGCTGCCGACCGGATCGCAGGCCTGAAGAAGCCCGAGATGGTCACGGCCGCGGAGGAGCTGCTCGACGGCACGGGCTGGCTGCCGGAACCGCTCCGCACGCCGCCGCTCGCCGACAGCGACGATGGAGCAGAGATCGAGCTGGTGGACGACACGATCGACGACGCAAAGGCCGATCCAGAGGCGGAGGATGCCGAGACTGCCGAGTCGGATTCCGCTGACGAGCCGACCGAGTCCGTCGCCGCGGAATAGCGACGTTCCATCACCGCCATCACAGGCCCGGCCATCGCGCCGGGCCTTCCTCGTTTCCAGGGAGATCAGAGATGACCGACACCACATCCAATCCAACCTTCGACATTGCCAAGTGGGCGGCCGAGCAGCGCGCCCGCGCGGCGGCGGCCGACGCGATCCGGCCGGCCAACAAGGCGGCGCTCTTCGCGACACTCGCCGCCGCCGACATCACCTCCGTCACCGTCGAATTCGACGGCTGCGGCGATAGCGGGCAGATCGAAAGCATCGCCGCGAAGTCCGGCGAGGCCGACGCCGACCTGCCCGACGCCACGATCGCGCTTGCCACGCTCGGCTGGCGCGATACCGAGCCCGTCGAGCGCACCATGTCCATCCGTGAGGCCATCGAAGACATGGCCTACGACTGCCTCGCGCGAAAGCATGGCGGCTGGGAGATCAATACGGGCGCATTCGGCACCTTCAAGTTCGACGTGGCCGACCGATCCATCACCCTCGCGTTCAACCGGCGGTTCGAAGACGTCGAGTCCTTCGATCACGTGTTCTGAGGGAGGGCGTCATGGGACATCCCTATCACCATGCGCTGTCCTCGGCCCGGCGCTTCGGCGGCGTCGCCGAGGATTATATCTTCCTTCATGCCTGGTTCGACGAGAGCAAGAGCCAGACCGCCGATTTCCGGCACCGCGCGCTGCGCCACGCCGAAGGAATTTTTATGCTGGAGCGGTTCTTCGGCACGACGATCACCGCGTCCACCGGACGTGTCGTTCCGGTGCGGCTGATCGGCGAGCAGCATGTCACCGAGGATCTCGGCTTCATTCCGAGCTTCGCGGATTGGGTGCGCTGCATTCGGCCGGAACCGTGGATGGGCCGCGCGCAGCCGATCCATCGGCTCGTCGATCCCTTTGCCAAGACGAGTTGCGAGACAGCCTCGCCCGTCGCGCAGAGACAGGCGAATGGCGGCTCGCGGGCGATGGCCGATGCGGCAAGTTCCGGAGATAATCCTCCGGTCACCGCCTTCGCCAAAGGTGACAGCTGAGCAAGGGAGACTCCCCCATCCCTCGGACTTGGGGCCTGCCGGACGCGGTGGGCCCTCTTTTTATGCCTGCAGCCAAGGAGGCATCATGGAAAACTCTGCATCCGCCATCGCCGAACGGCTCGCGCGCGACGCCGACGCCGTCTGTCGCCATTACCTCTCGAACGGACGCCGGCAAGGACGCTACTGGATCGTCGGCGATGTCCGGAACACACCCGGTCGCAGCCTCTATGTCCGGCTCACCGGCCCCGACTCCGGTCCCGGTGCGGCGGGAAATTGGACCGACGCGGCCAATGGGGATCATGGGGACCTTCTCGATCTCATCGCGCAGGGCCTCGGTCACGGATCGCTCGGCGACGCCATGGAGGAGGCCCGCCGGTTCCTGAACCTGCCGAAAGCCGACCCGCCCGCTCACGAGCGTCAGGATCCTGCCCCGGTCGGCTCGCCGAAGGCCGCCCGGCGCCTCTGGGCGATGGGGCAGCCGATCTCCGGCACTCTGGCCGAACGATATCTCGTCGGCCGTGGACTCTCCGGCATTCGGAATACCGGAGCGCTCCGCTTCCATCCCCGCTGCTACTATTGGCGCGCGCACCGTATCGAGGACGACGCCCCCGAGACATGGCCCGCCTTGCTGGCCAAGGTCACCGATCCCGACGGTCATCTGACGGGACTGCACCGCACCTGGCTCGACCCGGAGAATGCGGGCAAGGCGCCGGTCGATCCGAACCGCAAGGCGATGGGCCAGCTGCTCGGCAACGGCGTCCGCTTCGGCGCCCCGGACGACATCCTGGCCGCCGGCGAGGGGCTGGAGACCATGCTCTCGCTCCGCATGGCGCTCCCCGGACTTCCCGCAATCGCCGCGCTCTCCGCCGGTCACCTTGCAGCCCTGGTCCTGCCGCAGGGAACCCATCGCCTCTATATCGCCGTCGATCGCGACCCGGCGGGCATGGCGGCGGCGGACGCGATCGCAGCCCGCGCGGAGGACGACCGGATCGAGGCGATCCGGCTCTGGCCCGCGGGCGACGATTTCAACGACGACCTCCGCCGGAATGGTCTCGCCGAGATGCGAGCATATCTGCGTCCGCAGCTCGCACCGGCCGATGTCGCGCGACTGCTTGTCGATGAGGCTCCCTGACCGTTCGCGCAATTGGGCACCGCAGTCGATCACGCCGGGTCGCTCTGCGACGAGAGCCGCGCCCGACGGCCTTCCGAGAGGGGCGAGACGGAGCGGAAACCGTCCGGTCCGGCAACGGCTGCGGCGACACCGTTTTCCGCCGCCGGGCGACACCCATCCCACGCGGTAAACCGCGCGGGAGCCCTGATATTGGGCCCGGCTTTGCATCGCGAGGCAAAACGGCGCCGCCTTCGCCGTCCTCCGCTACGCTCCGGCCGATCCGGTGGATCGGTGCAGGCCCGATCGGCCCCCGCTTTCCCGTCGCCCGGGAAGGCCGCGCGAGGCGCGGTCCCGACAGCAAGAAAGGCGACCCCGACATGACCCGACACGATCCAAACACCAGCTCCGCGACCGCCATGGTCCTCGACGAGCTGCAGCTCTACGGCTACCGTCCCTTTGCGGACGAGCCCGACCCACGCCCTCTGCCAGACGCCGACCGGCTCGGCGGCGCTCTTGCCGACATCTTCGACGCCCTCGTCGCGACCCTCGCGGATACGCGGCTCGAGCCCGACCTCGACGACCTCCTGTGGCCTGTGACCAATATCTTCCACCGCATGGCCGCCCGGATCGACCGGGATCTCGACCACAACGAACAGGCGCAAAAGCGGTCCCAGCGCGAACAGGACGGCTCCGAGATCCGCTCGGTCGAACTGGAGCGACTCACCGCCGAAGGCATCAGCTTCATCGAGCGCCGCAACGCCTACGAGGCGATGCGCGATACCGCCGCCGACCTTTTCGAGGCGAATCTGGGCCAGGCCTGGCATCCGCGCAGCGGCTCGAAAATCAGCCGACGCACCCTGACCGCCGCGATGATCGACAGCCGGGACTATCTCTCCGCCAAGCGCCGCACCGATCTGGAACCGCTCCTGCCCGACGGCCCGAAGATCGCGATCACCGGCGGACAGGATCACGCCGACACGGACGCGGTTTGGACGGCTCTCGACAAGGTCAAGGCCAAGCATGCCGATATGGTCCTGCTCCACGGCGGATCGCCTAAGGGCACCGAAAGGATCGCCGCCTGCTGGGCCGACAACCGCAAATGCCCGCAGATCGTCTTCAAGCCCGACTGGACCCGTCACGGCAAATCCGCGCCCTTCAAGCGCAACGACCGCCTCCTCGACACGGTGCCGATGGGTCTCGTCGTCTTCCCGGGCTCCGGCATCACCGACAATCTCGCCGACAAGGCCCGGACGATGGGCGTGCCGCTCTACGACTTCCGCCCCCGAAAGGAGGGCTGAGGGCGCATCCGGTGATGCCCGGAACGCATCGCCACTTGCCGCGCCGGTGCATACCGGCGTGGCCCATTTTCTGCTCTAATCCTCGCTCACCCGTCGGGAGCGGAGAACTCATTCTTAAAAGGAGACCCGCCCATTTTCGTCTCGACCGCTCTCAGCCTTCTCGGCCTGGGTTTTCTCATCACCGTCCTCTTCACGCTGGCGGTCTACGCGCTGCCGGTCTTCGTCGCGATGAGCGTCGGGATCTATGTCTACGACACGGATGCCGGTGTTCTCGCGGCGCTCGTCTCGGCCTTCCTGTCGGGCGCCGCGACGCTGGTATTCGGCCAGATCGCGTTCGCCACGATCAAGTCCGTCCCCGTCAGGCTCGCCCTTGGCGCACTTTACGCGCTGCCAGCCGGCGTCGCCGGGTTCCATACGATCAAGGGGCTGTCGGAGATCGGCGGCGCGGGCGGAACCTGGACGCTGGTCTTCGGCTGGATCGGCGCATTCGTCGTCGGAGGCACGGCTTGGGCACGCATCGCCTCCCTCGCCGGACCGGACGAGACTGACCACGGCGGACCCGTGCCGTTCGAAGGCGGGCGTGCGGCGAACGATGGATGACGGCCGACCACCCAGGGACGAAGCATCGTCCGCGGGATGGCGCCTCACGTTGGGTCGCAGCTCGGATCGACCACGATTATCGCCATACGTTGATGCAGGTCGAGGCCTACTCTCCCCTTTCGCTGCGGGCCTGCCGACAGAACTGTGACTGACCGTCGGCGATGCGTCGCCCCGGTGACTGAGCGAAGCACGTTCTTTGCCCCTTCAAATGGGCGGACGAGCCGATGGGGGGCCGATAACGGACATTCACGCTAAGGTGGCGCAGGAAGAAAAGTAGACTCGTTCAGACGGGCGGAGTGCGGACCTTTCTGCCGTTCGCAGCACGCGCATCAATGCCGGTCTCGCAGTTGCAGTATCGGGCAAGAGGGGTGAAGCGCTGCCATTCGCCGCGGGTTGCGGGAATGGCAGCATCAGTCTCAGCTGGCGTCCTTGAACTCGGCGTATTCACCGCGCACCTGTACGGTGACGGTCGCATCCGAGTTGTCGCGGTTGCGCCAGAACCAGCCGTGTTCACCGTCGAACGCGGCGACGATCTCGCCTTCGTCTCCGGTGGAGCCGCGGCCCTTTTCATAGGTCACCGATTGACCGCCGCCATGACCGTGCAGGTCGAAGTTCACGCGACCGCCTTCGACGAGCATCCGGTATTCCACGGTCTGGCCTTCTTCCATCACCAGCTTCCATTCGGCACTGTCACCGGGTGCCAGCGTAAAGGTGGTCTCGTCGCGCCAGACTTCGGCCTCCTGTGCATGTGCCGCGCCCACAAAGAGCCCGAAGATGTCGTTCATCAGGCTCGATTGCTCCTGTGCCTCAAGCTCCATCAACCTGTCGGCCTCGGCCTCTTCCGCGAGCTGGGTCTTGATCTCGCCCATCTCCGTCAGACCGAGTACGCCGCCGATCCCTGTCGGGTCGATGTTGTATTCGGCGGGTAGAACGACGGTCACGAGGATCGCGACGGCGCTGGCCGCAGCGATTGCGGTGGACCGGATAAGCTGCGCGGAGCTTGGCAACTCATCAAGGCTTGGTTTTTCTGCATTGAACATTTGGGTCTCCTAGGTTTTCAGGCGGCTACGAAGTAGCCTGTGATTTGCAAGCCCATGAGGATGAATCCCATGGACATCATGACGACGTTGGCGGTGTAGGCCTGGCGGAAAAAGTTCGGGGATTTCCGCCAGAAGCCCATGACGATAAGGATCACGGCGAGCGCCATGATCTGGCCCAGCTCGACGCCGACGTTGAACGCCAGCAGATTGGCCAACAGCCCTTCCGAGGCGATCTCGTAGTCGAGGATCTTGGTGGCCAGGCCCGTGCCGTGGAAAAAGCCGAAGATCAGCGTCGCGGCCTTGGTGTTCGGCTGGAAGCCAAACCAGCGCTGGTAGGCACCCAGATTGTCGAGCGCCTTGTAGACGACCGACAGGCCGATGATGGCGTCGATGATATAGGCGTTGATGCCCCAGCCGAACCAGACACCCGCCAGCATCGTGGTCGAATGTCCGACGGCGAAGAGGCTGACATAGATGCCGACGTCCTTCATCCTGTAGAGGAAGAAGACGACGCCCAGAAGGAACAGGATGTGGTCGTAGCCCGTCACCATGTGTTTGGCACCGAGATACAGGAAGGGGATGATGTTCACCCCCCAGATTTCCTGGATGTAGCCCGCGTCACCTTCGGTGACATTGTGGGCGAGCGCGTGGCCCGCACTTAGAACGAGCGCCGACAGCATAATAATGGACAGGATCACGATCCGGCGTATGCCGGGATCGGTCCAGTCCCGATGGACTGTATTCATGGATGTGACTCCGCGTATGTGTTCGATGATCGAATGAAACGCGCCGATGGCGCGCGGTCGATCAGACGCGCGGAGGTCGTTCGATTAGGTGTATTCGTAACGTGTTCGACGTGGCCGAACTCAGCCGCCATGCGGTCCTGTAGATATCGAGCGGTTGCGGCGACAGATCGGGGCCGGGCACGACCGCCTGACTGTGATCGTGATCTGCACTGTCATGGCTGTGTCCATGCGTGGCCCAGAGAATGTCTTCCTCCAGACCATGCGAATGGCCATGCTCCGCGATCATCTCCGCATGTTCCTGAAGCACGTCGAGGATTGCGGGCGTGTGCGAGGTTGCGGGCATTACCGACCAGACAAGAACGGCCGCGCAGAGAAGCGTCGCAAGCACGGTTCTTCCGATGGTCTGCAAGGTATCCATAGGTCTGCCTGTCTGCTCGTCGCGCGCGTGGTGCGTCTTGGCACCATCTTGTTCTATCCCCCTAGGGAGGATATGCCGTGTCTATGACAACTCCCCCGGTTCATGCAACCCATCCCGCCCTGGTCGCCCGGCTGAAACGCGCTGACGGGCATCTGCGCGCCGTGATCGAGATGATCGAGGCGGGCAAACCCTGTCTGGAGATTGCCCAGCAGATGCAGGCAGTCGAAAAGGCTGTCACCAATGCCAAGCGGGCGCTCATCCACGATCACATGGATCATTGCCTGGAGGCCGAAAACTCTGAAGACGATCGCGCCGAACTGCGGACGATCGCCCGCTATCTCTGAGGTCCGCCATGCTCGACATCCTCACCGACCGCACATACCGCCACCTCTTTCTGGCACAGGTCATCGCCCTTCTGGGAACCGGACTCGCGACGGTGGCACTCGGGCTGCTGGCCTTCGACCTCGCGGGGGACGGGGCCGCGCTGGTGCTGGGCACGGTCTTCACGATCAAGATGGTCGCCTATGTGGGCATCGCTCCCATTGCCGGAGCCTTCGCGGATCGCGTGCCGCGCCGCGCGTTATTGGTGACGCTCGATCTGGTGCGGGCGGGTGTGGCGTTGGCACTGCCCTTCGTGACAGAGGTGTGGCAGGTCTATGTGCTGATCTTCCTGCTTCAATCGGCCTCCGCCGCCTTCACGCCGACCTTTCAGGCGACGATCCCGGACGTTCTGCCCGAAGAGGCACGCTATACCCGCGCGCTGTCCCTGTCGCGGCTGGCCTACGATCTGGAAAATATCGTCAGCCCAACGCTCGCCGCGCTCTTGCTTGCGATGATGTCCTACAACTCGCTCTTTCTCGGCACGGTCGTAGGGTTTACGGCCTCGTCCCTCCTGGTCGTCTCGGTCCTGCTGCCCAGCCCCCGCCCGTCCGAGCCGCGAGGTGTCTATGACCGCACCACGCGCGGCATCCGCATCTATCTGGCGACGCCGCGGCTGCGCGGGCTTCTGGCACTGAATCTCGCGGCGGCGGCGGCAGGCGCGATGGTGCTGGTCAATACCGTCGTTCTGGTGCGCGGATCGCTCGGTCTGTCGGAAAGTGCGCTGGCCTGGACGATGTTCGCCTTCGGCGCGGGGTCCATGACGGCCGCGCTGGTTCTGCCGCGCGTGCTGGATGCGCTGCCCGACCGACCCGTGATGTTCGGCGGGGCACTGCTGATGGTGGCGACATTGCTGGGACTGGGGGCGACGGTCCTGATCGCTGGCCTCGGCTGGTCGATCCTTCTGGCAGCGTGGCTACTGGTGGGGCTGGGGTATTCCGCCGTCCTCACCCCTTCGGGCCGATTGCTGCGCCTCTCCGCCCACGCCGGGGACCGCCCCGCGCTGTTCGCGGCGCAATTCGCGATGTCCCACGCCTGCTGGCTTGTGACCTATCCGTTGTCGGGCTGGCTGCTGACGGTCTACGGCGTCGTTCCTGCGCTGGTCGGATTGGCCCTTCTTGCCGCCATCGGAATGCTCATAGCTTTGAAACTCTGGCCCGCGACCGATCTCGTGGAGCTTGAACACACGCACGATAACCTGCCGCTCGATCACCCGCATCTGCAAGGGCATCGCAGACATAGCCACGGCCTCGTAATAGACGAGAACCACCCCCGCTGGGCCACGCATTTCTGAGGCGGTGAGATTGCTGAAAAACCAAGCAGTTGTTGAACGTTTTTGGCACTCTCGTGATAGCGGCCATTCGTGCACAAATGCAGCATTCGACACAATGGGCTCGAGGACTAAGCCGCTCTCGCGGCAATGGCACGTGTGGCTGACAGACGGTCTCATCTCTGACGCCACGCATTTTGCGATGTGACTGACCTAACCGCAAGCCAACGCCGCGATCTGATGGAAATCGTCGAGGACAGGTACGGTATCGCCTCAACCCTGATCACCAGCCAACTCCCGCTGAACACCTGGCATGACGTCATCGGCGAACCCAGCTTCGCCGACGCCATCCTCGAACGGATCGTCCACAACCCCTACCGACTGGAACTCAGCGGCCAGTCGCTGCGAAAAACCAAAGCCAATGGTGACGAGCCCGCACAGAACTGATAAAGAGAACTTGGGGCGTCAACGTGGCACACCACAGGTGGGCGGATAGCCCGGTTTGAGTGGGCGGATGTCGTCGGAACAAGTAGGCGGATCGGCCGGAATGGTCAGACAAGGGCATGGACCATGTCCGCGGCGCACCATATCACCCGCAGACCCAGGGCAAGATCGAGCGGTGGCACCAGACCATGAAGTACCGCGTGCTGCTCGAACATTACTTCCTGGCCGGGGATCTCGAACGCCAGATCAGGGACTTCGTCGAATACTACAACATCCGCCGTTACCACGAGAGCCTGGGCAATCTGACGCCTGCCGATGTCTACCTCGACAGGGGCGAACAAATCCTGAATCAGCGAGAGGAGATCAAACGAAAAACCATGCTCACGCGGCGCTTGCGTTACGAAACTGAAAACGCATACCATCAATCAAGGATGGGTCAGAGCCTCTAACCGCCATTATTCACCGCGGTCGAATTTTTGCTTGGGTTCGTGCGCCTCGTGGTGTGCATGACTTTCATGCGCACCCGGAGTTTTCGCCCCAGGGCTGACGGCCGGGCGTTTGCTTGTTTTGGGTCTGTGGTTTCGGTTTCGGGGTTTGCGGGGCGCGCGTGCGTCAGGCCGATCTTGGCGGGGCGAGGGCATCGAAGAGCAGGCGTAGGAGGCCCTGCTGGGGGCAGGATGCCGGCAGTGTGACGATGATCCGGGTCTTTTTCTCGACGATGGTGGCTGCGAGCTTGACGAGATGCAGCCGCAGCGTGTCGAACTGGGCGCGGCGCCATGGGGATTTCCTCGGACAAGCGGCGCGCAATTTCCACCACATCCAGTAGGCAGCACCGTGCAGCATCAGCCGCATCTGGTTGGCGTGGGCCTTCGAGCACGAGGTTCGGTCCGAGGCGAGATGGGTTTTCCACGCCTTGATATGGTTCTCGGCCTGGCCCCGGGCGGAGTAGAGCTTTTCGTAGAGATGCTTGCCGCGCCCGCCCTCGAGATTGGTGACGATGTAGCGAGTGTCGCGCCCATTGGGGCTGACCTCGACCCGGGCGATAACGCGGTGGGGTTTCGACCAGGACCGGGCCGCGTAGGAGAATGTCTTGAACCGGCGCAGCTTCTGGCCGGGCTTGCGGGCGTAGCGCGTGGCCGTCGAGGCCTCGAGGGGCAGGATGTGCTCCGCCAGACGGCTGTTTTTGGGCAGACCGAAGACATAGCGCAGTCCGAGAGTATCACACAGGTCCAGAACCTGGGGGGTTGCGTAGTGGCCATCAGCCCGCAGCAGGATCCGGGTCGTGGGCCAATGCGTGCGGATCTGCCGGATCAACCGGCGAATATGGGCCGCGCTCTCAGCCCCCTTGGGCCTGCGCGCCGGGCGCAGCAAGGCTCCGACGAGCCGCCCGTCGCCGTCAAAGACAACGATGGGCTGAAAGCCGTATTCGTCGTAGTAGGCATTGAACAGTCGCAGCTGCTGATGACCATAGACGGCATCGAATGTATCGTCGATATCAAGCACGATCTGCCCCGGCGCTTTGGCAAAGGAGTGGCAGTAGACCCGGACCATCTCATGCCCCATCCGGATGAGCGCGCGCATGTCGGCCAAGTTTTCCATCCGCGAAATCGTTGGCTGGGAACATAGCGCCGCCCCGGTCTCGGGACCGCGCTCCAGCGTGAGCTTGAAACCGGGATCGTGCCGCAACTCGGCGGCGTCGTTGCCGTCTTCATACCCTGCGGCAATCATCATGATCCGGAAGCGCATGATCTCCGCCAGACCGTGCTGAACTCTGGTCGGATCACGCGGGTCTGACATGCAGGACGCAAGGCGATCGGCCAGACCGGCCTTCCGCTCGATCTCGCGCAGCAGGGTCAGCCCGGCATCGGAACTCATGTCGGCGCCGTCAAATCCAAGCAGGATCGGCTTGCCATTCACAGGTGACAAACGGGGGTGAGAGCGTGTAGATTTGTCCATGGTGAGAGATGGCTCCTCGAAATCCAGGATTTTGGCTTCGACACTCAAAATCTACACGATTTCATAACTTTACGCCACTCTCACCGCCTCGTCATGAATTTTTCGGGCTAATCCGAATACCGCTCGCGCCTCCCAAATTATCTGACGACGTACAGTGCCAGATGATCACCGCCAGTTTGCGTGCGGTTGCGACCGCCGCGATCTGATGCCCGCGCTTGGCCTTGACCCCAAGGAAGAAAGACCGCAACGGCCCCGGGCCCTTTGCTGCGGCCCAAGCTGCCTCGGTCAGCATCGCACGGGCATGGCTGCGCCCGGCCTTGCTGATCCGGCCGTGTCGAGCAGGACAACTTCCCGATTGACGCACGCGAGGGTTCAACCCGAAGTAACTGACCAGCTTCCGGGCGCCGTCGAACCGGTTGATATTGCCGATGGCGGCCATCAACCCCACAACCCCACCGCAACCGTGACATTCACCCCGGTAATCGTCCGAAGGCGCTGGATTTCGGTATCGTCGAGGATATCCTTGGCGATCTCACAATCCAAGGCCGCGAGATCCTCGCCAAGGCGATTCAGTTCTCGCAGGTGCCGTTCGATTGCCCCCTGCTAATCTCCTGGGACTGGCTGCTTCGCCAGCCAAGCCCGCCCACGACCGCCGAAGAGATCGGAATGCGGACACCACGGGATCAGATGCGCGTGCAGGATTGCTTGCACCTCGTTCTTGATCCGCGTTCGGTGCCGCACCACCTGCATTCGGCATACCACAAGACGGCGCGCGCGCTCCACGTCCGGCGACGGCGTCCAGATCGTTGGCAGAAAGCTTGCCGCACGGAGCGAGGCCAGTGTCGCCGCGTGGATTCGTGAAGTGAATCCTTTGTCGTCAGAGATGTGCAACAACGCCGGATCGAGGCCGTGACGGCTTTGTTTTCCGACGCCATCGCTACGCGGACGCAGTTTTCGACATATTGCGTGGTGGCGTAAAGGCGCATCGAGACAGTTTTCGCGATGATTAAGCCTCACCCGGTGGGACTCAAAGAAGGCGCACCGTTTACCGTGGCCGATGATGAAGACTGGAATCGTAGCGAAGTCGAAGCGCCGGATCTGCATGACGATGCGGGACAAAGCCGGAAACCGCGCGCGTTCAGAAAGGTTGACATGCGGCCTGCTTTTCGACAAACACAGCGTATGAATCGGAAATATCATATGTCAGGGCATTTCGGCACATTCGCGTGTCTCTTGATTGCGATTGTCATGATTGCGGTTCCTCCGTCAGTGTCGCATGCTGCCTCCGAAACGCATGGCGACCGTCAGGGTACCGCAGTCTCGGCATCTTATGACTGCCCGCACCATCGCGATGAGATGGCCCGAACGGACCGCAAAGATGACGCTCACGGACAACGTGTGGGAACGTCGGATACCCCGGCATCCGACGACTGCTGCGACGGGATTTGCCAGTCCGCTGTGATTGACGTCCCTTCGGCGAATGCTGTCACGGATGTTCAAAAAAGCGCCTTCCGACTGTGGAACGACCAATCCGCATCGATCCGGATGGTCGTCCTGATACGCCCTCCACGAACCTGATCTGAGACCGGCCCTGAACCGGGGCCGGTGCGTCGCGCATGTCTGTGCGCGGAACTTACGTAAATCAGTCAGGTAACATTCAATGAAAATCCATCTTGTGACGGGGGCTTCGGCTCTTGCACTCGGCGCATGCGCTTACGAGCCGACGCCCCTTCCGAACGTGGCCACGCAACAGGCGGCGACCGACACGACCGTTTCCTCGCCGCTCGGGTACCGGGACCCGTTGGCGGGATATAC
>Ga0306907_1000540_pt1 | contig 15726 bp, 14 predicted proteins | sample AntRauTorcE11898_FD_190415 | JGI IMG/M metagenome (GOLD analysis project Ga0306907, IMG submission 190415) | Saline lake microbial communities from Rauer Islands, Antarctica - Metagenome Torckler E11 #898 (v2) (version 2) | ecosystem: Environmental > Aquatic > Non-marine Saline and Alkaline >... | reverse complement strand
CTACCGGCCTGCACCTCGGCGAGCGTTTCGCCGGTTGTTGGATCGATTGTCTCGAACGTCTCGCCGGAGGTACTCTGGACCCACTCACCGCCGATGTAGAGCTCCCGGTGGTCCGGAAGCACTTCGCTTGCGGTCTGCTCGTGACGCTTTTTGATTGCGGATTTACGCTCTGATGGTGTCTGTGATTGGTCATTAACTGACATGGTAACAAATGTTTCTGCATAAACACTAATAAAAATTATTCACAATTCGACACCTAACGATTGTCGGGAATTATATAATTTGCGTACAAAATCGTTGGACAGAGAAACAGGGCCATAATGTTTAACAATTAACATTTGTCACGTGTAAACGTGATGCAAGCAGTACTACTCGAAGAGTTCCAGGAGCCGTTGACCGTACAGGATGTCGACCGACCCGAACCAGAACCCGATGGTGCTGTCGCCGAGGTCATCGGCTGTGGCGTCTGTCGGTCGGACTGGCACTGCTGGCAGGGTGATTGGGACTGGTTCGGCTACCGTCCCGACCCGCCACATGTGCTCGGTCACGAACCCACAGGCCGTATCGTCGCCACTGGCGAGGACGTCGAGACTGTCGAAGAGGGCCAAGAGATTGCAATCCCGTTCAACTTCGCCTGCGGCACCTGCGATATGTGTCGCAACGGCCGCGAAAACATCTGTGAGAACCACATCGGCCTCGGCTTTATGAATCAGGCTCCCGGCGCGTTCGCCGAGGAGGTCCACATCCCCAACGCCGATATCAACGCGATTCCGCTGCCCGACAGCATCAACGCTGAAGCCGCCGCCAGCTGTGGCTGTCGGTTTATGACCTCGTTCCACGCAATGGCCCACAGAGCCCCAGTCAGCGCCGGTGACGACGTCGTAATCCACGGCTGCGGCGGAATCGGCCTCTCGGCGGTCCACATCGCCGACGCCCTCGGTGCCAACGTCATCGGCGTCGACCTGATGGACGACAAACTCGACAAGGCCGAAGAGTTGGGTGCTGTCGACACCGTCAACGCCCGCGAGGTCGACGATGCCGCAGCCGAGGTCCACGATATCACCAACGGCGGGGCCGATGTCTCTGCGGACGCGCTTGGCATCGCAACGACCTGCCGGAACGCAGTGAACAGTCTCCGAAAAGGCGGCACCCACGTTCAAATTGGACTGACCACCTCCGAGGAGGAGGGGATGGTGTCACTGCCGACCGACGAGATCGTCGCCAAGGAGATCGAGTTCAAGGGATCGCTCGGCCTCCAGCCGTCCCGATACAGTGAGATGCTGGATATGATCGAGTCCGGGAAACTCGACCCGACGACGCTCGTTGAGAAGAAAATCGACATCCACAGCGTGCCAGACGAACTGGCCGCCATGAGCGACTACGATACGCTGGGGATACCCGTCTGCAACGATTTCAGTAGCTAAGTGGAGTGGTTCGTTCGTCGACCGTCGGCTCCACTCGGAGCCGATCTTTATAAGGGCCGTGTACAAGATGCGACGGGCAGATAAGTACGCTCAGCCACCGTGTTTTCGGTACCAGACGCGCTCACCAACTGGGGACTCCCCCTCGTCGATATCCAATCGACTGAGAAACAGCTCCCGAATCGCGAGCGTCACGGTGAGTTCGACTGCTTCGCCGTCGGTGGCTGTGACCGTGACGACGCAGTGTCCATCCCGCTCGTCGACTGATTCAACAGTCCCGGTCGACCAGCGGTCGATATCGTGGGTTGGTTTCCGAGCATGGAGCCGGTCATGGTTCATACTGATCTCCAAGTGTGGTAGGTAGTTGCTTGTGGCTGCCACAGAGAGGAAGCTAGTCGCCTGTCGACTGGGCGGAGGCAGGTAGCCACCGTTACGATTCGGTCGCCTCGTTGAGATACGAATTACACACCATCTGCACGCCGTCTTCGAAACTGACCTCCGGCTCCCAACCGGTCGCCTCGTGGAACTTTGAGATGTCGGCGAGCGTATCGTGGACGTAGCCGTCGAAAGGGCACTCGATGTATTTGGGCTCGATGTCGGTCCCGAGTGCATCGTTGATCAACTCGACCATCTCGTTGAAACTGTAAGACTCCTCGGTGCCGACATTGTAGACGCCGGTGAGTTCGTGGTCGGCGGCGAGTTCGCAGGCCCGAGCAACATCGTCGACGTGGGTGAAATCCCGTGTTTGGGTGCCGTCACCGAACAGTTCCGGAGCCTCGCCGTTGGCGATCGCGTCGGCGAACTGGGCGACCGTGTTGGCGAACTTGCCTTTGTGTTCTTCATTGCCGCCGAACCCTTGATACACCGAGAAAAACCGGAGGCCAGCCATCGACATATCGTGGTGGTGGCTGTAGTACTCCGCGTAGCGCTCGCGGGCGAGTTTCGAGGCCTCGTAGCCGGTTCGGGCCTCGACGCTCATACTTTCGGGTGAGGGTTCGGTTCGACTACCGTAAATCGAGGATGTAGAGGCGTAGACGACCGTCTCACAGCCCTCCTTGCGGACCTGTTCGACAGTATTGACGAACCCTTCGACGTTGACACGACACCCCTGTTGGGGGTTTTCTTCGTGCATGTTCCGCGAGGAAAGTGCCGCAAGGTGAAACAGGACGTCGACGTCTGCTGGAAAGTCATCGTCAAGGACTGAGCTGTTGACAAATTCGACATCATCAGCGAGGTTCTCAGGTGTTCCAAGATATGTGTTGTCGACTGCGGTCACATCATTATCCGCAGCGAGGCTGTTTGCGAGGTTTGAGCCGATAAATCCCGCACCGCCCGTAACGAGGATAGACTGATTACGCATACTGAGGGGTATGGGGGCAGTAATATCATCTCTTTGATTTCAGATAACGGCTGAGCATACTGGTTAATTTAGTATTTTCGTGAAGAAATTCAATCAAAACAATAATAGTACATTCCAGAACAGTAGATTCAAGAGTTGGCTGTAACGACCCCAGTTATGGAGAAATCCGTCTGTCTGTTGTTCCAGGGAACTGGGCCACACCCATCACACCGGAATTTCGGAGACGCAGTAGACGCCACGTACCGACATTTCGAGACAGGTTGCCCTCCAAAAGACGGTGAAAATCAGGACAAGCACAGTGAATTGGATCGGATACGTACCGGTTGGTCGTTGTCATCACATTACGACCTCGTTATCGCCGAAGGTACTGCTGCACTACAGACACTCGTTTCATATAAATGGCTGTCTAACAGAATGGCAACAACCGTCTTCTTGGCCGCTGACGAGACTTTTTTTAACATTAGAGACAAACCAACACGGTTCCTGTGGCACGGATTAAAGCCCGTTACAAACACTGTCGATCTGTGTATTTCAATCAGTCAATTAGTGAATACGTGGATCAAACCATTTCTCCCTAATGTCCCTTGCCAAGTGGTACACCCGACAACAACAGCCGAAAAGTATAATAAGTTATCAGCTATCGAAGCTAGCTCTCCTAAGGACCCGTTTCGGCTTCTCTCTGTAGGAGACGTAAGAAAAATGAAGAACTATCCGACCCTCGTTCGGGCAGTCGAATCGGTGAACGAAGGACTGTCGCAGGATATAACACTTACAATACTAGGAGAAGGCCATCAGCAGCAGCCGTATGCGTCGAAATCATTTATTTCGACACCGGGGCGGGTTTCAGAATCAGACTTTGCAACGTACTTCGATCGTTCGAGCGCTTACATCCAGCCGTCCATGGGGGATGGATTCGGCGTCGCAGCACTGGAGGGAATGCTGGCGGGTCTCCCAACAATAGTAACAGAGTTGGTTGGGATGAAGCAACTTCTTGACGACAGATGGGTCTTTGACCCGACAACGAATGGACTCAGGACTGGAATAAAAAACATGATCGAAATACCCCAAGACGACCGCATCCAACTCGGTCTGCAGAATCGGCATCGCAGCCAGTCATTCTCTCCAGAGTCACAGGCACAGTCCTTCCGTGACGCGGTGACATCCATCTGACCCGGCGCAAAAGAATGTGTATTTATGCCCTGATGAATAGAAACACATTAATGTCTGAAAATTCTCCAACCAATGAATTCCCTCCTGTCTGTATGCTATTTCAAGGTGCCCACGCTCACCCATCTCATAGAGCGTTTGCCAACTCGGTCAATGCTGAGTATAGACACTTTGAAACTGGTGATCCGCCCATTGATGGGGTAAATCAAGACGTTCACAACGAGATTGATCGAATCCGTACTGCTCTCTCACTATCGAACAAGTACAGTATCGTCATCGCCGAGGGTACCGCACCAGTACAGACGGCAATGGCGTACAAACTGGCAGGTAACTGGAGGACGACAGTGCTGTACCTTGCAGCGGACGAAACGTTCTACACACTGGATAGTCAGAGAAGTAAGCTACTTTGGAACGCGCTCACTCCGGTAACGAAGTGGGCACTCGACGGGATTATCGCTGTCGGTCGCGACGTATACAACTGGGCCACGCCGTATCTTGGCAAACTCGATGTGGAGATCGTCCACCCACCAATCGACGACGAAAAGTACGAACGTCTGTCATCCCTTCCGGTGACCTCGTCCGATGATGAATTCATTGTCCTCTCGGCGGGAACGACAAAAGACACGAACAATTACGATATGCTGTCACGAGCTACTGGCCAGCTTGTCGACGCCGAAATACCAATTCGGACGGTAATTCTTGGAGACAATCACCCTGAGGAGTCGTACGCTAATCTCGACCACGTGACCACCCCTGGATTCGTTGACCTGTCGGAGTTCACGTCATGGTTCGAACGTGCGAGTGTATACGTTCAGCCATCTGTCGGTGATTCATTTCCGGTGGCTGTGCTTGAAGGAATTCTTTCTGGAACCCCAACACTGGTCACCTCTGGAGTCGGTGTCCGAGAGTTGCTTCCGGAATCGCAGGAAGTAGATCCGACAGTCAACGCATTAGCTGAAGGGATCCGAACTATGTACGAAACTCCCGCAAAAGAACGTCATGAACTTGGGGCATCACAGCGTAATCTGGTTATGGACCTCACCGTAGATAATCAAACGAAAGAGTTTCAACGGGCTGTTCGGAGGTTCTATTCATGAGCTATCGGAACGTAGTCTTGATTGTGCTGGACACAGTCAGGAAGGATTACTTTGACGAATATGCCTACCGTCTCCAGGACCGTTCTGACGTGACATTCAGTAACTGTCGTGCGGCGAGTTCGTGGAGCGTCCCGAGCCACGCGAGTATGATAACAGGCGAGTTACCACACGTTCACGGTATTCACACTCACGACCGATACTTTGATAATCTGCAAAAAGAACAAACGTTCTTCTCGTCTCTTCCGGACCACACCTCACTTGGAGCGAGCGCAAACGTGTTCGCCAGTGAAACGTTTGGATTTGATTCTGTCTTTGATGACTACTCTGACATTGCGCAACACCGTCGGTTCCCGCAAGGAATAGATATGGAGAAGTTCATTCAGGACCGCGAACAGGAGGGGTTGCTTCGGTTCTGGGAATTTCTCAAAACCGGAGTTCGACACGAGTATCCGCTTCAGAGTTTGGCAAACGGTGCAACATTTAAGCTCAATGATCTAATGTTGGAGCTCCCGATACCGAAGATAACCGACGACGGTGCCAAGCTTGTTAAAAAAGAAGGGCTTCGGAAAATCCGGGAACATAAGGAGCCGTTCTTCCTGTTCACCAACTTTATGGACGCTCATGCGCCGCTTCAACACGTCGTTGGATTTGACAAATCGATGCACTCCGCATCCAACAATTGGTCATCCCGTGATTTTGAGCAGTGGGAAGTAATACTCAATGGAATTGATGAACACAACCAACAGGACGTTGAGAACCACCGTGACCTGTATACCTGTGCGGTTGAGTATCTTGACCGACAGGTCTCAGCATTTATCGACGAGATACAGGCGGAGACAGAACATGAAACAACGTTCATCGTGACCGCCGACCACGGAGAGAATCTTGGGTTCGAAGGTGACAATGGACTATTCGGCCACACAAATAGTCTGACTGAAGCCTTGCTCCACGTCCCGTTCGAGATCATCAACCCGCCAAATGGATTCGACAAGGAGTACAACGAATACTTCAGCCACCTCGATCTCGGCACGCTCGTGGCTGGACTGGGTCATAACGACATCACGGTCGAAACCCACACCTCGATCCCGGCAGAAGTAATCGGAAGCGGTGTCGGCGACCCGCCGAGAGGCGATAAGGAGTACTGGGATCGGATGATCCGATGTATATATCGGGATCAAGAAAAAATCGAGTGGGACTCCGAAGGCGGCACGTACCGGTACGGTTTGCGAGAGGATAAACCGTCGTGGCAGACACTTCAGGCAGATGGCATCGAAATACCAGACTGGGCTAGCGAATTCTTCGATGGAGAGATCACCGAGGCCAAACGCCATGCCCGAGAGGCGGAGACCTCTCGTGAGGTCACCACCGCGACACAGGACCGGCTGGAGGATCTGGGGTACATTTGAAATGAACCTCTCGGTGTGGCTGACTCACGTTACGCTACATTTATAAGCTGCTTATTCATTCATAAAACATTAAGCGATGATGGCTGAAACAGAGCATGTTTTGAATTTAGGGTGTGGTGAAGATTCGCAGGGGGATGTTAGATTTGATCTGTCACGTCGGTGGAACCCGAATGTGCAGGGGACAGCAACTGACTTACCGTTCGTCGACGAAGCGTTCACTCACGTCGTTGCTGACCAGGTATTGGAGCATCTTAACCCCGATGAAGTTATTTCTGCGATGAACGAGGTCTACCGCGTACTACAGGCTGGCGGGACATTTGAGGCTTATGTTCCCCACGCCTCTTCTCGACTTTCGTATCAAGATCCGACTCATCGGTCAACGTGGACGTTCCGCTCGATAGAGTATTTTACTGATGGGAAATTTGCGTGGTACTTTGACGACCAGCCGTTCGATTTTGAACTCGTTCATAGGGAAGTTAATCTCTGGGTGCACCCTGAGCGGTTTCTCAGTGGCCTACGGTCAAAGAAGTTACAATTACTACATCGACTATTAGGTACCGAGGATGAGTACGCCTACCGGTCGGATGTCGACGCTTCAATTCGGTTCATAATACAGAAATCCTCTCACACATGACGCCTGACAACACGCTGCTAGTAACGGTTGATTCGCTTCGGTACGATCACTACGAATTTATGCTGGAGACGAAGGCATATCTGGGAGATACCCATTCCCACGCATTCGCCACGAGTACAGCGACGGCTGGGAGCTTTCAATCGATCATTGGGGGATACTACCCCGACGGTGCAGGTCTTGAGGAGGGAACATCGGTTGCAACGAAAGTGCCGACAGGCAACCGAGTTGGCATCACCACGAACCATCTGCTTTCAAGTCGCTATGGGTACGATGCGGGGTTCAATCACTTCACGGCACCCTCGGTGGACGACGATGGCCTCAAAGAAACGGCACAACGATATCTCACGCCCGGAAGTCTTGCTCATAAAATTGCAGTCGAAGGATGGAACACCTATCAGCGGATACAATCCGTATTCGCGACAGGATCTTCGGGACGAGAGTATCGACCGGCGTCAGACGTAATTGACGAGTTCGTTCAGCAGGTAGAGGGCGAAAAGGATTGGTTCGGATGGCTACACTTCATGGAACCACACCACCCCTACAACCCCGACGACGGCCCGGTCGACAGGGTCAAGGCGCAAGCAGTTTCGCGCCGTGTGTTGGCTGGAAATGGCAGCGAGTCTGACAAAAAACTAGTAAGAGAACTGTACAAACAGGAAATCCGTGAACTTGATCGGGAATTACGTCGTCTCTGGGAGTTCGTAGACGATGACTGCCGTATCGTGTTTTGCGCCGATCACGGCGAATTCCTCGGTGAGAACGACACATGGGGGCACCCTGGCGAGCTACGCCTCGAAACACTCCATGTTCCGCTAGCGACGCGCAACATTCCCCAGATCGGTGACATTGTCTCACTCGTCGACGTTCCATCCATCCTACTGGGAGAGAATCACAAGGAGGGAACCTTTGAGCGGGAAGTCGCCTTCGCCACATACGGAAAGAAGAAGGCTGCGATCAACAAATCTCTAATCAGGTCAGACGAGGGGACGTTCACATATGACGGAGACGAGGTGACTGATTCATCTCTCGACAGGGACTACGCCCGCTTCTCGTCGACAGGATTTGTCAAGGAAGATGCGGCTATTGAAGATCTTGAGGCGCTTGGATATATATGAACAGTACTAGGTAATTCTTATGGGATTCACACAGTGGCTTGACCGCACTCAGATGCAAATAAAGCGGTATGGATACTTTCGGGGTGTGAAGGCGTCAGCTATGTCTTTCGGATCCGGACTCGTCGCACGGACCGGGCGGATTCTCCCGAACAAGGGGGAGTACATTTATGATCAAGAATGGGACGGACTAATTGTACTGGATGCGTGCCGGGTCGATGCCCTGAGAGAACTTGCGCCAGAGTATGAGTTTATCCCGTCATTCGTTCCCTCGATATATTCTCGGGCGTCGATGTCCGAGACATGGCTGCGGCGGAACTTCATATCCCGGTTCCGTTCCGAGATCCGAGAGACAGCGTATATGAGTGCCAATGGGCACACGAATGGGTTCGAAACCGATGAGTTCGACATCTCAGCGTCCGAATTCCACCACCTCAAGACCATCTCCGAATATGCCTTCGACGAGGAACTGGGAACCGTCCCTCCTCGCCCAGTTACTGATTACGCCGTTGATTATCTTCGACGAGAAGACCCGGACCGGTTCATACTCCATTATATGCAACCACATACGCCATATAGAGGACTCGACTTGGAGGGATACCGAGGCGATGATACACTGTTCCGGGAGAACGTCTGGGACCTATTGCACGCTGGTGAGTTGTCCAAAGAGGAGGTGTGGAAGTACTATCTTGACAACCTTCGATGGGTTTTAGACGACATTCAGATCATTCTAGAGAACGTCGACGCTGAGACTGTTACGATCACTGCAGACCACGGTGAATGTTTCGGTGAGAGGGGGATGTACGGTCACCCACGACATGGACGCGTCGACGCACTGCGGCGGGTCCCATGGATTCAGACGGAGGCGATTGATAAGGAGACGCATGAGCCTGAGCCAATCGACGAGACGACAGAGACAATGACGGTCGACGACCAATTGAAAGCACTCGGATATCGATAATTGGCGATGTCCGACATAAAGAATCTCAACTTGGGACGGGAGACGCTCGGAGCAACGGCAGCAAAGATCGTAATGGCTCTCGCAGGGTTCGTTGGGACAATCGTCTTTGCCCGCGTGCTCGGGCCGTCGACGTATGGCGGTGTCGGACTCATCGTCACACTTGCAGGGATTGTCGACAAGCCGATCGAAGGATGGGGCATCGCCGGAAAAAAGCGTGTTTCTGAGGACGTAAAGAATACTCCACAGGTGTTAGGTGCTCAAATCGCAGGAAACTCGATATGGATCGCATTGGTTAGTATCGGTGCACTGCTCTTCGCTGGTAAGATTACCTCGTATACTGGTCTGGCTAAGGCACCGTTGTTTCTCGTCTTGCTGCTCTCAACTGTCGGTATGTTCAGCACGTTCCAGTCTCTTCTGAAGGGCCACGGGAGAGTGAACCTTGCAACGTGGGTTGATACACTTCGGTCGTACCTGACACTCCCCTTTCAAGTGGGATTAGTTCTGTTCGGCTGGGGAGCCGCCGGTATGGTGTACGGACTGGCGGCCGCCTCGGCAGTGATGATTCCACTCACACTGTACTACCTCGGCACGTCTCCAGCGTTACCGGGCCGTACACAACTCCGGAGCCTCTGGGAGTACGCTCAATATAGTATCCCAAGTACGGCGTTCAATCTGATATACAACCGTCTCGATATTCTTGTCCTCGGGGCGCTTCTCACACCCTCGGCAGTCGGATACTACGACATCGCGTGGAAGTTGACTCTCCCAGCCATGTTTGTCGTGCAGGCAGCAGGTCCATCGCTGATGTCGAAGCTCTCAGCTCTCGACGCAGCGGGCGAAGCGACGAATAAAGACCTCGTAAACACGCTATCGTTTACGAGTATATTTGCGATACCGACATTCGTCGGAGCCGTGATCCTCCATCGAGATCTCGTTGTGACACTCTACGGACCAGGTTTTGCACCTGCAGGCACTCTGTTGGTCGGTCTTGCTGCGTTACGCATTATCTCGACGCAGAGTGAACCGTTAATCCAAGCGCTGAACGGGCTTGACCGTCCCGACGTGACGATGTGGATAACGGGTACGACACTCGTAGGGAACGTCATACTCGGTATCGGACTCACAATCGTGCTTGGACCTATCGGAGTTGTTATCGCGACGCTCGCTGCCGAGGCTGCACGATACGTGGCTGCAGTCATGTTACTCAGACGAGAACTAGCACCGTTTCCTCTCTTTCCGCGACCACTCGTTGAACAGATGGTCGCGTCCTTACTTATGGGTGGTACAGTGCTGATCTTCAGCAGATATGTCACCATCCGGGGCTGGGAAGACCTTTCTCTGCTCATTGGTGTTGGTGTCATCGTCTACAGTATGGTTTTGCTTGTCATCTCGATGCAGTTGCGGCGGACAGTTAGAAGTGCACTTTCGGCCTCGACCTAAATAATATTCAGATAAGATTTTGAAAGATCTGTGTCGATATGAAAGGCTCTCAACGCTCTCGGCTCCCGTGTCCCGTTGTGCTCCTCGGCTTTCGGCCTGCGGTGTTTGTGTCGTCGGAGTTCACTGAGATTGTCTCACCCTTTCATCCGCCAGAATCCAACTGATTCATCGATCAAAATGGACTGTCTATTAGATGCTTCTTTGAGCATCGCCTTGCAGAATTTCAGAACATATATATTTGTACACCTCTTTAAACCAGCAATTATTGTTATGAAAGAGCCACATGTTGTTGTCATTTGTCTAGATACAGTTCGGAAAGATTTCTATGATAAATATGCACAGCAACTCACCAATCTTGCAACACACAGATTTCATGAGATGCGGGCTCCATCGTCATGGAGTGTCCCAAGTCATGCAGCTATGTTTAGTGGTGAACTCCCACATGAGACTGGCATTCACACCTACAGCCGTGACTTCGGTAATCTTGACATCGAACAGACTTTTTTAGCTGATTTTGATATGTATCGAACAGTCGCCATTTCGGCCAATACATTCGCTAGCTCAGCATTTGGGTTTGATTCATTGTTTGATCAATGCATATCAATATCTCCATCGTCGCGGTTTCCGAACGGCTTGGATGTGAACGATTTCGTCCGGAACTATGACAGAGAGGGCGTTGCTGTGTTTCTCAATAGGGCATTAAACCACAGTCATCCACTCAAATCTGTAGCGAATGCTATACTATTTAAATTATATGAGGCGACACAGGGGCGAAAAATCACCCAACCATTTGATTTCGGTGGGAAGGCTATTGCTAGAGGGGTTCGTAATGAACTCTGTTCTGCCACTGATCCAACATTCATATTTGCAAATTTTATGGATGCTCACAGTCCACATACATTGTTTCGGGATCTCAAAGACACGACGATCGACAAGGTTCCTTCGTCATTTACATCGCTTGATCTTGATTATGAAGAAATAAATGCCGACTCAGAATTGAACGGTCATGAAACCGAAATTGAATACGTCCGTCAGTTGTATGGTGGATCAATAGCTTATCTTGATAATGTCGTTGCTAACCTTGTTACATCTGTTCAAGAGACAATCGACCGAGAAACTGTATTCGTGATCACCTCTGATCATGGTGAAAATCTCGGCTATCCAGATGACGACTGGTTGATCGGACACGGTGATAGTCTTTCTGAAGGATTACTTCATGTCCCGTTTGATATTATTTCGGATACTCACTACGGAGAGACTAACACACGAACTTCACTACTCGATCTGGGGACAATCATCGGTCGACTCCGCGATGGGAGGACCCTCCCCGATTTTGATAACAGTGTCGTTCTTGCCGAGGTAGCTGGACCAAGCGGTGATAGTCCGGATGGACAAAAAAATGGTCGAGCAATACGGGCGGCATATGTTGGTGATCGAAAGCTGGTCATAGATAGTGAGGGTAAATCAAAGCTATTCAACGTTTCCGGCCCACCGAACAGCCAAACATTGACCGTGAATAATAGTCAACGGTTCGACCAATTTGACGACTGGTTCTCTATTCCGATAGAAGAATTCGTCGAACGGGCACGAGAGCGAACTGAGTCGGTTACAATCGATGCATCTGTCGAAGATAGACTGGAAAGACTTGGATATCGGTAATCATTTCAGTACTTCCACATCAGGATACCTTCTTGTCTAAAGTTCCGTATGTTCTCTGACTCAGAATTACATTCTGCTGATGTGAGGGGTGGTGGGACCGAACCCTACTATTCTGATTTACCTTTTAGAACGAGAGACCTGAGCTGATTCTCAAACTTCTCATACCGGTACTTATGTGCTTCGTCTTGTATGTTTTCGGTGTTGTATTCTGCAGGATCAAACTCGCGAACGGTAGCCCGAATCGAATCGACTGTCGGTTCAAACAGTTCTCCAGTAACACCAGGATTGACCTGATATCTAGTGAACCCCTCATTCACGCCGAGGAGCGGTTTCCCGGCGAGGAGTGTCTCCGCACCCACTAATCCGAAATCCTCCTGTTTCGGCGTATAGATGACTGCTGTCGCGTTCGCCACCACCGATTCGATGTCATCAACGAAACCCCTGATCTCGATATTATCATGGCCAGCAGCGAGATGTTCCAACTTTGAACGCTGTTCACCGTCACCCGCCACGACGAGTCGTTCGTCAAGTCCGGTGAATGCTTTAACAATCAGGTCGATCCGTTTTTCAGGTGCAAGTCGTGACCACGTAACAAAGTAGCCGTCGTCACCCTCATTCCGCCAGTTGCCAGTCACCGGCGGATAGACAACCTCTGAATCGAGTCCGTAGTACCGTCGGATACGATCACGGATTAATTCACTGTTGGCGACAAACGTGTCGACGTAATCGTTCGCCTCTTTATCGAGCGCACGCCACAACTTGGCGTACGCCTTCACTGCAAACCTGACCCCGGGATAGTCGAAAGCACCGATTCTATCCCGATATAGGTCATATAGCCAACGTGGGGGACTATGCGGGTAGTGCACCACTTTTTGTTCTGTCGTCGGAACATATGACTTACTCAATGGTGCGCTTTCAAGGATCACGTCGTACTCTGTGAGGTCCGGATGGGAATCCGTCATATCAAGGGCGACGTTGAGCGTCTCCAGTGGATTCACTCCCTCATTTTTCCACTCTAGCAATCTTTTTGAGAGCCCTTGCGTGTACTTTTTTTGTTCAATGGGAATGACGCAGACGTCGTCTGGTATGTCTGTTCCCTGCGCGACGTACATCGTATAAATTGGTGCATCAAGTACACGAGCGGCCTCGATAGCGAATTTCTCACCCCCACCGATTCCGGGAAATCGGTCGTGCAAGATTGCGACGCTCATGTCCTCAAAACCGCTCTCTTCTTTTTTCTCCCCTGACACATTCTGCTCATTATTTTGTGTATTCATTCATAAACCTCCCGTAGCTCTTGATCAATATCCCACACGGCAGATCCCTCTCCACGGAGGAGTTTCACTGCCGCAAACAGCAGCGAGACCTGCGTATCGAACACCGCGTATACCGCCTGCAGTGAACCCAGTCGGTCACGCGACCCTAACAGCGTAAATACGCCCACGCTGGCGGGAACAGCCAGTCCAAACGGTCCAGCGACAAGCAGGCCAACTACTGTCGACACCCCTATCACGCACGCGAGTAATACTGGTGAAACGAACATAAACCACCAGTTGAACGGCAGTACGACACGGCCATACAGTCCGTACCCACCCAGCATCTCACGGTGCTGGACCAACAGTCGAAGCAACCCCATCGCACGGCGGTCCTTCTGGGTTCGGCGCTTGCTGAACGCCGAATGTGAGGCCTCCTTGTAGCGAATCGCTGGATCGAACACCACACGCTTGCCCTGTTTGCGGATCAGGAGTGCGAGTTCGGTATCGTCGGCAATCGACTCGGGATCGATGGGGACGATGGCGCTGTTTTCGAACGCCGAAAACGGGCCGTGGAAGATCAGCGTCGAATCAAGATGCGATTCGAGCGTTTGGATCGTCGCTTGGACATCTCGGTACCCCGTTTCGACATCACTGCCGCCGAGAACGTCGACGTTGCGGCCGGTCACCGCGGCCACCTCGGGATCGGCGAGGTTCGCGGCGGCCTCTCGGAGCACCTCGGTTCCGAGTTTCGAGTCGCAGTCGGTTTTGACGATCATATCGTTTTCGGTGGCGGCGTAGGCGTCGTTTAACGCCGGAGCGAGGCCGCGGCGTTCGTCCTCTTCGATAAGCGTGAGTGAGGGCGCGTCCCGCTCGGCGAAAAACTCCCGGATGATTTCGCGGGTGTCGTCGTCGCTGGAGTCGACGATGACGACCTCTACTTTCTCCATCGGATACGAAAGCGAGAGGATGTCTTCGAGTTTGTTTTCGACGATTCGTTCTTCGTTGTAGGTCGGCAGGACGATGCTCACCGACGGCTCTGCGGCCTGTTTGTCGGCAGGCGACCCCTGGGGATTCCATACCTTTGCGAGCAGGAGGTAGATGAGATAGGGGAGCCCTGTCAGCGACACCAGTAGCCCACCGAGGCTACTGAGTCGACGAACGAGTCGTTGCATATCCACCGTTTCACCCACTGATATGAAAACTCCAGCGGTCGGCCTACGGTGACTGTTCTCGATGCACCACTGACGGTTTGTCTCAGTGTGTCGCTGCTTCAGCCCGTCCTGAGAGAGGTGTTGTGGGTAGTCGGTTACTGAATCTTACGCAAATTGACGTAGGGAACAATCATATCACTCAAACCGATGGAGGGTACAATCACCACTCGTTCCACGGACATTTTCACAAGGCTTATTCAGCCTTTGTAATTGTTTTCTACAATGAGTAACGCAGCAGAACAGCGCGCCGAGAGTCAGACAGCCTCACAGGACGCTGTCCTCTCGTATGCTAAGCAGTGGTATCATATCCCTGTGCTTGTCGCGCTCATGGCGTTCATGGTGGCGACGCGCCTTCGGGCACTGAGTCGGTTTCAAACAGAAAACGGAGTCACCTTCCGCGGGAACGATGCATGGTATCATTTCCGGGAGACGAACTATCTCCTCGAGAACTTCCCGTCGACGATGCCGTTCGATCCGTGGACGAACTACCCTGCAGGGACGAGTGCCCAACAGTTCGGGACGCTGTACGATCAGATCGTCTCGGGATTCATTTTGCTCACGAGTTTCGGTGATCCATCGCCGGAGTACGCTGGGCTCATCATGCTTATCGCCGCCCCCGTATTCGCCGCCGTTACGGTCATTCCGACCTACCTTATTGCGGCCCGGTTTGCCGGACGTGGCCCTGCACTCGCCGGGATTGTGGTCCTCGCGCTGCTTCCGGGAACGGTTCTTCGGTACACGGTCGCTGGCTTCTACGACCACCACGCAGCCGAGATTCTCTTCCAGACGTTGGGCGTGTTCGGCTTTGTTGCGGCCCTCTCGATTGCTCAGCGTGACCAACCGGTCTGGGAACTCGTCGCTGATCGAGACCTCGAGGCGCTTCGTCGACCACCTAATTCAGCGAGAGAGTCCCGCCGTTCACGGCGGGCGTGAATCGCGTAAACCCCGGTGAGAAACCGCCGCGTTACTCCTGCCCCTGAGTCTCCAACGCTTCAAGACCGG
>Ga0306907_1000527_pt1 | contig 16091 bp, 22 predicted proteins | sample AntRauTorcE11898_FD_190415 | JGI IMG/M metagenome (GOLD analysis project Ga0306907, IMG submission 190415) | Saline lake microbial communities from Rauer Islands, Antarctica - Metagenome Torckler E11 #898 (v2) (version 2) | ecosystem: Environmental > Aquatic > Non-marine Saline and Alkaline >... | reverse complement strand
CCCTCATCGGTGACCAGCCCGCGATACGGGTCCTGCGCATTGCGCCCGCGCCCCAGCAGCGGGTCGTCGCCGAGCGGGATGCTCGCCGACAGATCCGCCGTCTTGAAATCGAGCGCCCGCACCGGGCCCGTGGTGGCCCCACCATATTGTGTCTCCCGCACCGCCCTGAGTGTGGCATCGGCGCCATAGGCGCGTTGCTTGCCCATGCTGATCCTCCCTGTGATGTGCAGATGTGATGTCTCGAGATGGCCGCGCCTGTCCGGCGCGCTCACCCGCTCAGCGGGTCGCTGACCTGGTATTCCAGCGTGACCGCCAGCGCGGCCGCCAGAAACGGCGCGCCGCCTTCCACCGGCACCGGCTGCAGCTCCGGCGCCGAGGGTGTCATCAGCTCGACCCGCCCGCCGAGGCTGTCGTCATGCGCCAGTGCGGCCCCGATGCGGGCAAGCAGCGCGTCGAGCGCTGCCTCCGCCGCGCCCGGCGGCATGAACGCCTCGATCTCCACGCGGTGCCGGTAATAGGCCCGCCACGGGCCCAGCGTCACGTCGGGTTCCCCCGGGTTGCCATCGCGCACGATCACCAGCCCGCCTGTCAGCACGCGTTCGGGCAAAACCGCATTGCGCCGGACCTCGGTCCCCGCGTGCGCGGCGAGCTGCGCCGTCAGCGCAGCAAGGATCGTCTCGCGGGTCGAGGGCATGGGAAGGCTCCGGTGGGTGGGCGGATAAGGACTGCGGGCGCGGTTGCGAATGATGAAGTGTCACGCGCCGGTCCCGAACCGAGGTGCGTCGTTGCCGGCGGTCAGCATGGTGAACACGGCGTCAACGTCGGTTCACCAAATTCGCCGTCAAGCAGGATCAGCAGACAGTCAGTTGGCATGCGCTTAGGCAGAGCCTTGCCTCTCAGGGGGGAGCAGGCCGCTTTACGAGACGCGTGTGCAGCGCGACGAGGATAGCTTCGTAGGGCATGAGCACGAACTCTCTCACTGAAAAATGGCGTGCATTCCCAGAAGAAGTTGACTTCCCACTTTATGAATTTCGGAATACTTAGCGGTGTTGCCAAAGTTTGATGGATCATCTTCAAACTGACATGCGAGGGTATAAAGCAACCAACTTTCTGGGAGTGGAAATGGGATTAAAGCGATGTGAACTTTGTGGCCTGTCGTATGTCGAAGGAGACCCGCAGGAAGAACAAAGGCATAATGAGGAAAGGCACAACGGTTTTATTGAAGCTCTCAAGCCGGAGCCTTCATCAAAACTAAGGGCAGAATATGAAAGCAATCATGAAATAATATGGGTCGATCTTAAGTCTCCCGAGTGGCTCCGAACATCAATCTATTGGCGCGCGAAGGTTTTCAAGCGTGAGTTTGGATACGACATGCATCAATGGGAGATCAAAGGTTACCATGACCCCAAAGCAATCGGCTATATTTTTCGTGACAACGATTTTCGAATTATCGGTGCATGCTGCTTCCGTCCACACGAAAAGCAGAGCAAACAGATGCTCCTTGATTGGATTTGGGTATGTCCGGGTGAAAGACGCAAAGGTGTCGTCTCCCAACGCTGGGAGGAGTTTAGACAACGCTTCGGTACTTTTTTGGTCGGAGGTCCGGTATCGGAGGCAATGCTAGAGTTTCTCCGGCAGCGCTTTCCGGATCACGAAATCACCGGCGGCGACTATGATGTGCAGCAACCACAAGTTCCAATGGAAAGATTCGTGGATGCCGCAACTTGATTTTCTTAGCCACGCATCGCCGCCACACCAGTTAATCTTCCATCCACCCAGTTTGCCACGATCAACCCCGGCATGCTGTCATGCGCCCGCTCGGTGTCACGGTCGAGATCCAGCCGCTTCGGCAGTTTGACCTGCGGGACCAGCAGGAAGATCGGCACGGTGGTCAGGCCACGGCCGGTCTTCGATCGCGAGGCTACGGCACGACCACCCTTGTTCAGCCGCCCCTCGGCCACCAGAAGGCTGGGGCCGGACCGGCGGTAGATGAAGCGCAGGCGCAGACCCGTGCGGCGTTCCCATTCGACCGGAGTGATCCGGCCGCCGCGGCGGGACTTGCCGGCGGCTGCGGTCGGGATCGACAGCCAGAAGCCATTGCGCGAGCGGATCAGCGGGCCGGTGTCATGGGCGCTGACGATATCGGGCGCTTTCGACCAGACCAGCGCTGCGGCGTTCAGGCTGGGCTGACCCTTCGGATACTGCTCGGATCTGATCGTGCGGGCCAGCCGCTGCCCAAGCCCGGCGCCGGTGATCTGGCTGCGCCAGGCGGTCTTGAGACCGGTCCCGGCTTCGCGAGTGGCGGCGGTGACGGCCTTTTCGCCCGCCTTGATTTCCGCCGCCATCATGGTGGCCAGATCGGGGGTTATGTCGAGTTTGAGCTTCATGGGGATCACGCAGGCCTGAGATCGATGGTCCAGACGAGCCGCTCACGGTCACGAACGGGCTCGCCCTGAATGAGAAACGCCTGGCCGTCCATCTCGATCCGGTCGCCGGGGCGCGGGGCGGGCACTTCCGCCACACGCAGATCGATCCGCGTAGTCTCCGACCAGATCCGCGCGTCGCCAAAGCCGGAGACGTCGTCCGCGCGGCGGGTGACCACGCGGATCAGGACGGGCACGCCGCCATCGGTGGTGTAGACCGCCTCGCGGGCGATGTTGTCATCCGCGAAGAGCGCGTCTAACGCCATGCCAACCGCGGTCATCACGTCCGCCGCGCGCTGCGCAGCACTTGCGGGCGGGTGCAGATCGGCAGCGGGTTGCTCTCGATTTCGAGGCGCACCCATTCGTCGCGGTCGCGATCCGGGATCATCCGCGCATAGAGCGGCAGGCCCACGGTGTTGACCGTCTCGAAGGTGTCGGCCGGCGCATAGTAGATCTCGAACAGCCCCTCGACACCCTCGGGATAGAAGTACGCCTTGTCGGTGGGCACGCCGAAGCCCAGCCCGCCGCGATACCGGCGGAAGGTGATGCCGCCGAAGCTGACCTCCTCGCCCACGCGTCCGCGCAGATCGGCCGCCGCGGCCGTGTTCAGGTATGTTTCACGCACCTCCTTGTGGGCGACGAGATCGGCGAAGAAGGCCGAGCCGCATTCGGCGCGCAGCTGCACCTGGCCAGCGGCGAGCCCGCCAAGGCTGTCCTCGACGCTCTCGATCAGAGCCTGGCAGCGCTTGCGCAGCGCGCCGGAGGCGGGCGTGGCGTTGTCGAGGTCGAAGTCGACCTCCGCCGTCGGGGCGATGCCGAACTCGGCGTGGTAGTCGATGACCGTGGCCCCGTCTTTCGGATCCTTCACCACGCCCTGGATGCCGTTGAAGAGGTGGAACTCGAAGGTCGCCTCGGCGTCATTGCGGAGCCGGCCCAGCTTGCGTGCGACCTCCGCCTGTACCTGCTGGACAGCGGTTTCCGAGCCGAAGTCGCGGATCGCCTGGATTTCCGAGGCCCAGAGCACGTCCTGCTTCTTGAACTGGCGGCAGACAAACGCGCGCATCTCGCGGCGTTCGGGGATCTGGCTGTCGTAAGCCGAGCCGCGTTCGGAGAACGGGATCAGCGACAGCGTGCCGTCGCGGCTCTCGATCATCACGGTGCGCGTGCGCACACCGCGGCTGCCGAAGAGCCCCGCGCCGGACAGGATCGCGGGCTTGTAGGGGATGTTCTCGAGCGCGCGGGTGAGCTCGACGATGGTGAAGGCATCGCCTTCGAAGATGTCCATGGTGGCCATGGGAATGCCTCCGGGTCAGGAATTGGGTTTGAATCGGCCCGCCGTCAGCGGACGAGGATGCCCGCGGCGAGGAGCGCGGCGTGGGCGGCGGCGATCTCGGGGTCGCTGGGCGTGCCGGCAAAGACGAGGTCGTGGCGATTGACGATAGCAGGGCCGCGAATGAGCGCGACGGCCGGCGCATCGACCCCGCTCGCGTCTGCCTTGCCCCAGAGCACGGCGACGGCGGTCTCGGTGCCATCGACGGCCGCGGGGTCGTGGGCGGCGTATTTGCCCGAAGCGGTGATCTTGCCCAGCACGGTGCCGGGTTGAAGCGTGCCGGAGGCGACGGTGATCGTCTCGCGGGTGTAATCACGGTGCGCTTCCCAGACGAGGAAGCCGCCGGGATGGGTGCCTTCTGTCAGTGTGGTCATGGGGTCTTATCCTTTGAGCTTGAAGGTGCGGGCGATGACATCGCCCCACGGGCGCGTGGTGGGGCTTGGCCCGGGTTGCGGGTGATGCGGCGTGATCTGCGGCGCGGCATCGGCGCGGGCGTCCAGGAGACTGGCGCGCACCTGATCGAGGCTGGCATCCTCCTCGAGAAACCGACCGGCCATCTGCGGCTGTCCCGCGAGGCGGCAAAGATCGACGACGGTGCGCGCATGGGCGATGGCCTCGGCGCGGATGGCGGTCGCGTCAGGCGCAGTGTTGGCGGCTGCAACAGTGCTGTCGGGATCGTCCGTCCCGGGTGGCGGCGCAGGATCCGCACCCGAGACAACATCGTTGGTGGCGTGCGTGTGCGGCACAGGGTCAGGTGCAGGGTCAACATCGTTGACGTCTTCGACGATGTCGGCCGCCGTGGGGGCGTCAGTCGGCTCGGCAGGCTCGACCGCCTCGACAAGTTCCGGCGGCGCATTGCGGAAGCGGCCAATGTCGAAGCTGGCCGCGATGCGCACGGGCTCCGCCATGCGCGTGGCCAGCCCCGCCTCCAGCGCTTCGGCGGCATCAAACCATGTCTCGGCCGCCATGAATGCTACGATCTCATCCCCGGGCTTGCCGGATCGGGCGGCATAGCCGCGCATCATGCTCGCCGCGATCTTGTCCAGCGTTCCGGCCATGTCGCGCATGTCGGCCGCCGTGCCCATCACCAGTCCCGACGGGTCGTGGATCATCAGAAAGGCGTTTTCCGGCATGACGATCTCGTCGCCCGCCATGGCGATATAGCTCGCCGCCGAGGCGGCGATGCCGTCGATCCAGACGGTGACCGTGCCGGCATGGCGGCTCAGCGCGTTGTGGATCGCGACGGCATCGAAGACCGAGCCGCCGGGGCTGTTGAGGCGCAGGTCGATGGCCGTGCCCTCTGGAAGCGCGCCCAGCTCGGCCAGAAAGCCCCGCGCCGAAATGCCATAGGCGCCGATCTCGTCATAGATAAGCACCTCCGCGCCCTCATTCCGGGCGCGGATCGTGTACCAGCTGTTCATGGATTTACTCCTGTTGGGTGTTGTCGGGCGTGGCGGCCCCGGCGTCCTCTTCGCCGTCATCGCCATCACCATCGCGGGGTTTTGGCCGCCTGGATGGCGTGGCCCGCGCGCCCTGCGTCTCGCCGGGGCTGGTGCGGTAGCGCAGCCCGAGCGCCTCGGCGCGTTTGGCATCCACCGCGTTCTCGCGGTCGACCTCCTCGACGTCGTAGCCGGTGGCCTCGACCACCTTGCGCCGCGAGGTGATGCCCGCTTCCATCGCCAGCACCTGCGCCTGGATGTCCTTCAGCGGATCGACCCAGTCCCACCGCGGCGGGATCCATTGCACCATGCGCGCAGCCGCCGGATCGGACAGGTCGAGCCGACCCGCCAATTGCGCGGTCTCCAGCCAACGCGCCCAGATCGGGCGGCAGAGCTGATGCGCGATCACCCCGTGCTGGAGCTGCTGCACGCGGCGGCGGAATTCGACCAGTTCGGCCCGAAGGCTCGAATAGTTGGCCTGCCGGACATCGCCGGTGACGAGGTGATACGGCAGCCCCAACGAGGCTGACACGGCGAGCAGCGTCCGGTACTGGAAAGCCTCGTAGCCGCCGCCCACATCCGCGGGACTGGAGAACTTCACGTCCTCGCCGGGGAGCAGCACCTGTAGGGTGCCGGGTTCAAGGCTGGCCATGGCCGCACCGTCGAGGTCCGCCTCGGCTTCGCCAATCATCGGCTCTTCGGGCGCGGTCTTGGTGATGAAGCCCGCGAACATCGCCGCGGTCTTCTTGCGGTCCAGTTCCGCGTCGTCGTACTGATCGAGTAAAAACAGCCGCACCATGGCCGGCGCCACATGCGGCAGCCCGCGGATCTGGCCCGCATCGATGGGGCGGTAGATGTGCAGCACGTCCTCCGCCGGAACCCGCACCGTCTCCGGCACTGCCACGCGCTGATCGGTGCTGTCGCCGGGATGGCTGCGGCGGAAGTGATAGGCCACGCGCCGGCCGATGGCGTCGAACTCGATCCCGCAGCGGATGCGGTTGCCGTTCGCCGCTGTTCCGGTCTTCTCGAAGGGCAGCATTTCCGATTGCAGCAGCTGCATCTGCAGCGGCACCAGCAGCCCGTCCTCGGCCCGGCGCGGACGCAAGCGCACAAAACATTCGCCCGCCACGAACATCTCGCGGGCGACCATGGCCTGCAGGCCGTAGAAGTCGGTCAGCCCGTCGGCGTCCGCCTCGTCGGTCCAGGCCAGCCAGAGCCGCTGGACCTGATCCCGCAGGCCTGCATCCTCGAGCAGCGATGAGGGCTTGATGCCGTCGCCCACCATGTTGGACGCAAAGGCCTCGCAGGCATTGGCGGCATAGCCGTTGGTGACCACCAGTTCCCGCGCGCGGGCCAGCAAGCGCGGACCGCCGGAGGCCACAAGCGAGTTGATGTTCTCCAGCGGCGGGTTCCAGCCACGCAACCGGCGTTTGGACATCGCGCCCTCGAGTCGGGCGCGCACGCCAGCGGGCCCGCCGGAAGAAGGGCGGCGGAAGCGGTCGAACAACCCCATGGATCACAGCCCCTTCAACGTCGTCACGCGGATCTGGCGCACGATCCGCCGTCCCTCGGCTGCGGCGATCTCGCGATCCAGCGCCTCGATGGCCCGGTCGATCTCCGCCACGCTGCGATAGTCCACGGTCTTGCCATCATAGCTGACGCGCGCGACGCCCGAGGACCGCTGAGCGGCGAGGGCGTCGCGGCGGGCGCGCAGATCAGCAATAGTGGCCATTGATCACCTCGTGCAGCTGGAGCGGGCCACCCAACGTCACGAACATCTCGTGGTGGTGGCAGTCACTCCGTTACCCTGACATAACGAAGGCATGGACAGTCTCGACAACAGATCGGTCGCCGAACTCCTCGCCCTTCATGTCGCGATCATGGAGGAACTGCGGGCGCGGAACGTGCTGCGATCGGCAAACAATCCCACCGGCGATCTCGCCGAATACCTCTTCTGCTCCGCCTTTGGCTGGGCGCAGGAGAACAACTCCGCGAAAGCGTTCGACGCCATAGGCAAAGACGGGACGCGGTATCAGATCAAGGGACGCCGCATTCACCGCCGGAACGGGTCGCGGCAACTGTCCGCGATCCGCAATCCAGACGGGTTCGACACCCTGGCCGCCGTCCTCTTCAATGACGACTACAGGATTTTGCGAGCGGCGCTGATCCCCGCCGCCGTGGTGCGCGACCACTCGAAGTTCATCGAGCACACCAACAGCCACAAGTTCCTATTGCGCGATGCGATCTGGGACGAGACCGATGTCTTGGACGCGACAGAACAGCTGCGCACGGCCGAGGACCTTTGACCTCGCCTACGACATGTAACTCGACCGTACAGTCCGCCGCCGCGCGGACATGCGTGGCGTGGGTTGCGCGGTCGCCTCAGTCGCCGCTCCTTCCGTTTCCAACGCCAGCTGCCGCTCCAGCTCCTGCCACCGCGCGTCAGACCAACGGTCAGCACCCGCGATCCAGGCGGCCGCTCGCGCATAGACCCGGCAGTCCAGTGCCTCGTTGCGCTCGCGCAGTTTCTGCCATTCCAGCTTCGAGAACCCGCGGCGGCTCTTGACGGTGACCAGCTGTTCGGCTGTCAGCTGTTTCAGCCATTCGGCATCGGCCCAAGACGGAAGGTGGACCGTTCCAGGCGGAAACGATGCACCGGCAGTGATTTCCTCGGCTGTCGGCCGGTCCTGACGCAGGAAGCGGTAGGTTTCCGCCTTGAAGGTCGAGGTGGCCACGCTCCACAGCCGTGCACCCCGCCGCAGGCGTTTTCCGCCGACCGTCGCATCGACATAGGTCGGCCCGGTCACCGGGCTCGCCCGGTTGAAGCCTTCCAGCCCCTTGACCGGGGCCACCTGCGCAAAGCCCACCTGCCGCGCCCAGCCATAAACCGCGCTGGTCTCGAAGCCCGAGTCGATCGCGAACCGCGCGATGGTCAGGTGCTGTCCGCTCTCATGTGCCCATGTCCGGCCCAGTAGGTCGGTGAGGTGCTGCCAGCAGCCCGGGTCACCGGGACCGCCCTCGATGACGATGTGATCGACCAGCCAGCTTTCCAGACCGCGGCCCCAGGCCCAGACATCGGCCTCGATCCGGTCCTTCTGCACATCCGCGCCCGCGGTGAGGAATAACCCGCCTGCCGGGACTGTACCCGGTGCCCACGTCTCGCGCCGCTCCGCCAGCCGCTGCCAGTCCGGGGCCTCGCCGGTCTCCATCCAGGTCTCGCCAAGCACGGTGTTGCGGAACGCCCGCATCGCCTCGTCGCTGCCTCGGGCCGCTTCATGCGCCCGCGCGATCCGCGCCCAGCCGAGCCAGCCCACCGGCGAGTAGAGCGCCGAGAGATGATAGCCGACGGTGCCGGGATCTTCAGGCTCGGCGGTCGCCCGCCATTCGCCTGCCTCCAGCATGGCCGTCTTGTGGTGCTCGGCGATAGGTGTGTCGCAGCCCTCGCAGTGATATTCGGCGTTCTCCGGCTGGCCCTTGTCCCAACGGAGCTTCTCGAACTTCAGCCATTGCACATGGTCGCAATGCGGGCACGGCACATGATAGCGCCGCTGGTCGCTAGCCTCGAACTCCCGCTCGATCCGGCTAAGCCCCCGGATCGTCGGCGTCGAGACCAGAAACACCTTGCGCCGGTGCGCGAAAGTCAGCGAGCGCGCCTCAGCGAGGCTGACCGGATCGCCTTCCTCGTCGGCCGAGGCGGGATAAGCATCGACCTCGTCGAGAAAGATGTAACGCGCCGGGGTCGAGCGCAGCCCGACGGCCGAGTTGGCCCCGGTCATGATCAGAATGCCGCCCGCGAATTCTTTCGACAGCATGGTGTTGCCCGCGTCGCGCGACCGGGCCGGTTTGATCCGTTCGCGCAGCTCCGGGCTTTCCTCGATCAGCGGATCGATCCGCTGGCGCGAGTTGCGCTTGGCCAGCTCCACCGTCGGCTGGACCGCCAGCATCGGACCCGGCGCGTGGTGCATCACAAAGCCGATGAAACAGTTTCCCGCCTCCGTCGCGCCGACCTGCGCGGCCTTCATGAACACCACCCGCTGGTGCGGGCTGCCGGGCGACAGCGCATCCATGATCTCGCGCATGTAAGGCGTGCGCGCGGTGCGGTAGCGCCCCGGCTCGGCCGAGGCGCGCGAGGACAGCCAGCGATGCCGGTCGGCCCATTCCGACACAGTCAGGTTCGGGTCGGGCCGGATGCCCCGCGACCAAGCACGGATCAGGTCCGTCGCACCGTCGAATTCGGCAACATCGTCACCCAAGCCGGGGCTGGATATCGGCGAGGCTGTCGAGTTGCGCGCGGACATGGGCTTCCAGGACCTTCTGCATCACCGCGGCCTCGACCTCGTAGCCGGCCCCGAGCGCCGCGGTCAGTTCCGACGCCATCAGCGCCGCGACCCGCGCAGGCCATGTCACCCAGGCATCGCGCTCGTCCCGTGCCAGCCGGAACATCAGCGTTTCCGCTCGGGCCCGGTCGACCAGCTCGCCCTTGAGCCTTTGCAGCCGCAGCCGCCGCTCCTGCGCCTTCATCACCTCGTTGGCGGTCTTCGCCTGCAGGAAGGTCGTGCCACCGCCGCCCGGGCTCGGCAACCCTTCCTCGCGCAGGGTCTCACCAACTGCGGAGACCGCCGCTTCGGGCACCGGCTTCAACTTTGGCGCAGGAGCCTTCCTGGTCTTGGACGGGTCGGTCGTCTCGGCGCGTCGTTTGTCAGACGCCTCGGCATCGATGCTGCCATCCTCGTGCAGCACCAGCCGCCCGGCCTCCTTGGCCTTCTGCACGGCCCCGCGCGACAGCCCGACGCGGGCCGCGTAGCCGCGCTCGCTCATGCCCTGCATTGGCCGACAACCTTCCGATAAAGCAATGGAATTACTGCGATTTCAGTTGATTACGCTGTCCGGTCGAGCGAGTCTTGGATCCGGGAAACGCATCAGGATCGGAGAGAGCCCAATGACCACCCAGGAAAACCCCACGCCGGATCATGATCGCGATGCGCTGCTTCTCGAGATCGCGGAACGCCACCTGTTTCTCGATACCCTCGAGACCCGGAACGCTGACAGTCTCGATTTCCACGAGCACGCCGTCTGGGCAATCCGCTCCGCGCTGGAAGCAGCCTTTGATGCCGGACGCTGCGCTTCCACCAACGCCTGAAAGGACACGACCATGACCGCCATCACCACCATCCGAATCGATCACGCCGCGCTGCCCGATCCACTGAACCTCAAGGACCACGACGCTGCCGCACGGATGATCGAGGCCGCGCTGCGTGACGAGGGGTTCACGGCCGAGGCCTCGGACGTGATCTCGCACATCAAGATCGAGCTGCCGACCACCCAGCTTGCTGCCGCCAGCGCGTTTCTGGCGAGTGTGCAACTGATCTGAAGGAGGTCCCGATGGACATGTCCTGCAACTGCCTGCCTGATGGCGAGACCCTCGACGACATCGTGCGCCGCAACTGCGCCATTGGATTTGACCTGCGGTCCTGCCGCAGTGTCGCGGTCAGCCGAGATGATCGCAACACCGTCACCTGCGACCCGCCCGAGGCGGAGTTCGCCACGCTCTATGTCTTAACCGATCTGGGCGAGGCCATCGCCATTCACGATGTGCATCTCACCAGCGCCGGGGCTGACGATGTGGCGGCCATCAGTCGCGCGCTCTTCGTGGCCATGGTCAACGCGCATCGCGACCCGCCCGACGCGGCCCAGCGGCACGAGGCGGATCAAGCGGCGCTGATCGATGATGATCGAATCGGATGAGCAGAACGCAATCTTATGGCGCTGATTTACCTACGATAATCGGACCGGCAGAGCGATGGTGGTCTCACCAAAACGATGCAACTCACCCCAAGGAGCCACGCCATGACCAGCCTCAACCCGCAAACCACACCCCGCCACCAGCTGCGCGCCGAGAAGGCGCGGCGCAACAAGCAAGCCGCGCTCGCCGCCTTCATCGGCAAGAAAGCAGAGATCGACGAGAGGCTCGCGCGCCTGCAGGCGCTCAGCGACGATCATTTCGAGACCCACCCCGACGAGGTGGGCTGGGCGATGGTCGGCACGCTCGAGCATTACGCCAGCCTGCTCAAGCGCATCACAGACAGCGCCTTCGGCGAAGGCGAATACGTCGGCTAACCCCTTCCGGCCCTTATCCCGGACAGCCCGCCTTCACGGTGGGCTTCACCCGATAGAAGCCCTTGCATGTCGCAAGGGCCCAAACCGGAGACCAACCATGACCCAGATCCAGCTATCCGACGCCCAAGCCGTCATCCTGTCCGCCGCCTGCGCGCGCGAGGACGGGGCCGTGTTTCCCGTCACCACCGGCCTCAAGGGCGGTGCCGTCGGCAATGTCTGCAAAAGCCTGCTGAAGCAGGGGCTGATCGAGGAAATCCCCGCCACCGACCTCAACACCGTGTACCGGCACGACGAAGACCGCGGGCCCGTCACGCTGCGCGCCACACCGCTGGCCTACAGCACCCTCGGGATCACGGACGCTCCTGACACGCAGGGCACTGGCCAGCCGGAGGCCGAGGCCGCCCCGCAGCCCGTGCGCCGCCGCAGCGGCACCAAGCAGGAAGCGCTGATCGCGATGCTCAGCGCCGAGGGCGGCGCGACCATCGACGAGATCGTGGCAGCATTAGAATGGCAACCACACACTGCGAGAGGGGCAATGTCCGGCGCGTTGAAGAAGAAGCTCGGGCTGACGATCACCTCCGAGAAGATCGCGGATCGGGGGCGCGTATACAAAATTGAACCCAGCACCCTGTGACCTCCGGGTGACCTATTGTGCCGCAAGCCTCGATGCTTGTTGCAGAATCGTCCGGCATCGTGATGCTGACCGATGAGGTTGCGCCTGTATGAAACCTCAATTGCCCGAAGTGGTGCTGCGCACCGCTTCGCCTGTCTCAACTCGGGCCAGCCACGCGCTGGCCCTTTTTTTATCGACCGATCTGGGGCCGTTCGAGGTTTGCATCCTCGCCATCGGACTTCATGGCGTCGGCGATCAGATGATCGACCGTATCCTTGAAGTACGCCACGAGTTCCGCATGCAGCATCTCGAACTCGGCCATCACGGTTTGCTCGAACACCGATTTCTGAACATTCACCATCACCGTGGTGCGACGCTGACGCGGATAGCGATACGGATGCACGCCATGCTTGCGGCACAGCGCCACGAAGATTTTCACCGCCCAAACGTCCGGGAGCGAATATTGAAACTCGATCTTCTCTTCCTGCGCGCCTGTATCGAGACGGCTGTTCAGACGATCGAGCGCGGCGCCGGCCGCCACGCGCTCGCCTTCGGTTGCGCCGCGCGCGAAGAGCGCCTCCAGTTTTTCGAGCTTTTCTCGGATATGTTCCTGCTGTCCCATGTCACCCACCGTCGCCGCAGCTGTCGATGGCGTGACTGACCGAACCGGGCGGACGGGTCAACGGCGCAATGCGACAAACCGTAGGCGCTCGAACAACCGCCGCAGCAGGTAGCCACGGATCAGCGAGACTGCGAGGAATACGAGACCGATCGCCAGATGCTCGCCAATTGCGGCCTCGATCCCGAACCATGGGAACACGACGATCTGCGTGGCGATGGCCAAAACGTAGCCGACGACAACGTTTGCCGCCGCCTCAATAAGCGACATGGTAAGCGTTTGTGGCACCCGGCGGCGTCCTCAGTTTCTGTATTCCATAAGTATTCCTGAAGCGCCCAAGAGAAGTCACCTCATTTTTGGGCAATCGAGCCACAGTCCTGCCTGATTATTGAGCATTGCACAGTCTACAATGCTGCATTGCAGCATTTGGTCTTTCGATCAACGTCCATAGACGTTACCTACAAAAACGAAGGCTTTTCCTCCTCCCTAAGTCTTCAAAATATGGCGGTGGCGCTCTCCTCCTCCCTGCGTCACCGCCGTCTTTCCCCAAAAAAGCAAGGAATTACCAAGTTGCCGAGGTGAACCCAGGCGGCCGACAGGCCCTGCATCGCTGCCCATGTGTCATCGCATCTTTCCTGCCGCGAACAGCCGCCTCAGCGCATAGGATTTGGCGAGGCTCGCAATCGTGAAGGCTACCCGGATCTTCAGGTTCTTAGTTACAACGGCGAGCCCGTACCCGACGACGACATTCGTCGCGGCCACAATCACCGACATGGTACGCGTCTGCTTGATCCCGTCCCCTTAGGCAGGCATTCGAGAAACGCGCTCACGAATTCCGCCGCGAGCGGCGGCACGATCGCATTGCCGTAGCCCCGCAGGAGCCCCATTCGGCCGGATACCCCATCAGCCAGCGGGAATGTTCCGGGTTCAACGGGCCTCCAGCGGCCATCGCGGCAGAGGAGCCAGTCAGCTTCACGCCAGATGCCGTCCGTCGCGCCGGTCCCGGCAGGCTCGCAGTCGCATTGGACCAATCGACCAGCTTCACCGTCCTGCGGCTGGCATCGGTGTTGCCCGCCGCGTTGTAGCTGTCCGTCGCCGGTGATCCGGCCATCGCCGTTGGCCAGCCCGCCAGCCAGACCTGCCGACCGAGCAGCGCGTTGATCGGCACCGCCGGGCACTCCGACCCGTCCTTGTGATCCCGCGCAGATGCCGTCGCCCAACCTGCCTGCGGCAGCATCGATGGCGAAGGCGCCGAAGAACAGCCGCTGGCGGATATGCGGCGCGCCGATGCCCGTAGCCGGCAGATCGGCCGCCGCGACGGCGTAAGATGCCGCTTCCAGCGCATCCGCCAGAGCGTCGAACCACGCCCAGTCATCTGCACCCGCAGCCGGCTTTCGAGACGCTGCGCCAACACGTCCGAGCACGGCCGCGCTCGCGACCTGTTCGCCGAAGACGAGGCCGGGTCGGCAGGCGGCGACGAGCCGCAGGAAGGCGGGGGCGAGATGGCGGTCATCGTCCTGTCCCTTGCGCTGCCCGGCCTGGCTGAAGGGCTGACAGGGCGGTGAGCCGGTCCAGACCGACAGGTCCTCGGCGACGCCCGCGAGGCGCAGCGCGTAGGGCCAGCCGCCGATCCCGGCGAAGAAATGGCATTGCTTAAAGCCCCGCAGGTCCGACGGCGTGACGTCGAGGATGGACCGCGCATCCACCTCGCCCGCGGGCAGCAGCCCGGCCGCGATCAGTTCCCGCAGCCAGGCACAGGCGGCGGGATCGGTATCATTGTAGTAGACGGCCATCAGGCGGCAGCGTCTGCCTTGTCGCCAAGCCGCTCCGACTTCACCTCGGCAAAAGTCCGGCCGTCGCCGTCGAGGATCGCGTCCTTGCCAGTGTCCGCCTGCCAGCGCTCCACGGCGACATCGACATAGGCCGGGCTGATCTCCATCGCGAACACGCGCCGCCCGTTGGCCTCGCCCGCCATGATCTGCGAGCCCGAGCCGGCGAAGGGCTCGTAGGCCAGACCGCCCCGCGCGACGTGCTGCCGCATCGGGATGCCAAACGCGTCCAGCGGCTTCGGCGTCGGATGGTCGGGACGCTCGTCCTTGGTGAAGCTGGGCATTTCCCATGTCGAAGGCAGCGTTTGCTCGGCGACCTTTGGCGGCCGGTTCGGACGGCGCCAGCCCATGAAACAGGGCTCGTGCTTCCAGAGGTAATGCGACCGGGTCAGGACCCCGCGATCCTTCACCCAGATGATCTGCTGATGCACGAAGGCCCCGGCCTTTTCCCAACAGGCCTCCAGCATCGCCTGCCGGCGCGACGCGTGCCAGCAATACCACGCGGCATCCTCGGTGATCGCCTCAGCCACGGCGGCGGAGATGAAGCCGTCGTAGAGTTCCGCGCCCTGCGAACTGTCGTCCCACGTGTTGCCGTAGCTCTGGCTCCAGTCCTTGTTGCGTGTCGGGTGGTTCGAGCCGTCGTAATCCACAAGGTATGGCGGATCGGTCGCGAACAGGATCGCGCGCTCGCCATTCATCAGGCGGCGCACGTCCGTTTCGCTGGTGCTGTCGCCGCAGAGCAGCCGGTGATCACCAAGGATCCACAGATCGCCCGTCCGCGACGCCGGATTGCGCGGCGGTTCGGGGATCACCACCGGCGGCGTTGTGCTGCCAGCGCCACCACTTTCTTCACCGTCATCCTCCGGCTCGAAGGCCAGCAGCTTGTCCAACTCGCCGTCGGAAAAGCCCACCAGCGACAGGTCGAAATCCTCCGCCAGTAGCTCGTTCAGTTCCGCCGACAGCAGCGCTTCGTCCCAAGGACTTTCAGCGAGGCGGTTGTCCGCGATGCGATACGCCCGCCGCTGCGCCTCGGTCAGATGCCCAAGCACGATCACCGGGGCCTCGGTCAGCCCGAGCTGCGTTGCGGCCAGCACGCGGCCATGGCCCGCGATCAGCTCGCCATCCTCACCCACGAGGCACGGCACGGTCCAACCGAACTCGGCCATGCTGGCGGCCAGCTTCGCCACCTGGTCCGCACCGTGCTGCTTGGCGTTCCGGGCATAGGGCTGGAGCCTGGCCAGCGGCCAGTGCTCGATCCGCTCGGGGGCGAAGGCGAGGGTCATGTGCGTGTGATCCTGTTTGATCGGTTTCGGTGCAACGCAAAGCGCGACAGCAGCATGAAATCTTGTTACATTCGGATTCTGTATTGGTGCCCAGTGGCGCAACCGGAGGGGATGCGCTGCACGCTGCTATCGGCTTCGGTGGCATCGATACACTCAGGCGAGCGTGGGTTCGGCGGCAATTCTGGGAGGAGGTGTCGCCGAACCGGGCGCCAGGATGAATTCCTTCAGCGCGGACTTCACTGGACTCCAAGCTGGATTCCCGCTGGACTCCGGAGTCCAGGGTATCCACCCCGGAGTCCACCTTACAAGCCACTGTTATTGCGTGGTTATTTCCGGTTCAGGGGTGGACTCCACGCGGGGTGGACTCCCAAAAAAACGGCCCTGTCGCTGGCGAAATTGCGCGCTGCGCCCCCCAGCATACGAAGTGCACGGAAAGGA
>Ga0306907_1000521_pt1 | contig 16244 bp, 10 predicted proteins | sample AntRauTorcE11898_FD_190415 | JGI IMG/M metagenome (GOLD analysis project Ga0306907, IMG submission 190415) | Saline lake microbial communities from Rauer Islands, Antarctica - Metagenome Torckler E11 #898 (v2) (version 2) | ecosystem: Environmental > Aquatic > Non-marine Saline and Alkaline >... | reverse complement strand
CGATGCCGCTGATGGAAGAAATGCACACGATGCGGCCGTTTTCTTTCAGCAGCTCCTGCTTCATCAGCTCTTCGTCAATGTGCTCCTCGGCCGTCAGGTTCACGGCAATGGTCATATCCCAGAAGTGCTCCGGCATATTGCCCAGGGTCTTGTCACGGGTAATACCGGCGTTGTGAATCACCAGGTCCACACCGTCGAAATGCTGCCTGATGAAATCTGCAATCTGTATGGGGGCATTTTCATCGGTAATATCGCAGGCCAGCGCCTTACCGCCAATAGCGTTGGTGACCTTCTGCAGCTCCTCCATGGCCGAAGGAATATCCAGGCCGATCACAGTCGCGCCATCCCGGGTCAGGGTTTCGGCAATGGATGCGCCTATGCCCCGGGACGCACCGGTAACCAGCGCAACCTTGCCAGCTAGCGGCTTGGCCGAATTGGTCGGCGCAACGTCGGGCGTTTTACCCACTCTTGCCACCTGCCCGGACACATAGGCCGAACGCGGCGACAGGAAAAACCGGACGCTTGAATCCAGCGCCTTCTCGGCACCCGTTGCCTGCCAGAGCAGGTTCGCGGTGGCGCCCTTCTTGCCGATTTCTTTGGCCACACTGCGCACAAAACCTTCCAGTGCCTGATGCGCCGCAGCCTTTGCCGGTGCCCGGCAGCTTGAAGGCTCCTGGCCAATCACCAGAACCCGGCCGTGGGCCGCGAGCTTTTTAATGGTGGGGTGGAAAAAATCGTAAACCGCCCGCAGGTCCTTGGTGTCTTTCATGCCGGTGGCATCAAAAACCAGTGCGGAAAAACGCTCGTCAATGTCTGCCGCCAGCGACAGGGGTGTGGCCTTGTTGCCCACCTTTGCCGAATCGGTCAGAGTGTCTATGCCGGTGGCACGGAATACTTTGGCCGGGCTTGCGCCCAGTGTCTGGCCCAGATGACTCACCGCTTTGCCACCAGCAGCGGCCCCGATCAGAACATTGCCCTCAACAAAGGGCTGGTCGCCCCGCTTCCAGCGCTTCAGCGGCATGGGCGCAGGCAGGCCCAGAGACTGGGCAGCGGCTTTGCCAAAGGCCGTATTCACGAATCTGAGGTATACATCAGACATAGCGTTTTCCTTTTTAAATACGATTAAGGCTTATAGAGTAAAGAAATGGTCAGGGTTTGAATTGACTCAATCCCCTGTGGCAGATGTCAATGTTGCCAATGAGCCAGGCCGGGTTAGCGCTAGACTGCAATCCATCGCATTTACATCGAAAGACAGGACATCATCATGGCACAGGCTCCGAAAAGCACCCAAAAGAAAACCTCAACTGCGACCACAAAGAGGGCGCCGAAATCTAAAGCCCCCGCCTCCACCAACTCGGGCGTTCGTCGGGTCGCCATCATCGGCGGCAATCGCCTGCCTTTTGCGCGCTCCAATACGGCGTACAGCAAAGTCAGCAATCAGGAACTGCTGACGTCCAGCCTGCGAGGACTGGTTGACCGCTTCGGGCTACAGGGCCATAAAATGGGCGAAGTGGTGGCCGGCGCCGTGATCAAACATTCCCGGGACTTTAACCTGACCCGGGAAACGGTACTCAGCAGCGGCCTGGCACCGGAAACCCCGGCCTACGACATCCAGCAAGCCTGCGGAACCGGCCTGGAAGCGGCCATCCTGGTGGCTAACAAGATTGCCCTTGGCCAGATCGAGTGCGGCATTGCCGGTGGCACAGACACCACCTCCGATGCGCCCATCGGGGTCAGTGAAGGGCTGCGGCAAATTCTGCTGGACCTGAACCGGGCCAAAACGGCCGGCGAGCGCCTGAAAATACTGTCCCGCTTCCGCCCGCGCCACCTGGCGCCGTCCCTTCCCGAAAACGGCGAGCCCAGAACCGGGCTGTCCATGGGCGAGCACTGCCAGATCACCGCGCATGAATGGTCTATTCCAAGGGATGAGCAGGACCAGCTGGCCTACGAAAGCCACCAGAAACTGGCGGCGGCCTATGATGAAGGCTTTTTCGACGACCTGATGACGCCGCTGGCGGGCCTGACCAAAGACAACATCCTGCGCCCGGATACCACCCTGGAAAAGCTGGCAACGCTCAAACCGGTCTTCGATCGCGAAAACGGCACACTGACCGCCGCCAACAGCACCGCCCTGACTGACGGTGCCTCCTGCGTGCTGCTGGCCAGTGAAGAGTGGGCCAAGGCCAACAACATGGAGATCAAAGCGTACCTGACTTTTTCAGAAGTGGCCGCCGTCGATTTCGTGGACAAGAAAGAAGGGCTGTTGATGGCCCCGACCTACGCCGTGCCGAGAATGCTTGAGAAGGCCGGGCTGACCTTGCAGGATTTCGATTTCTACGAAATCCACGAGGCATTTGCAGCGCAGGTGCTGTCCACCCTCAAGGCCTGGGAAGATCCTGCTTTCTGCAAAGACAAGCTGGGGCTGGCCAAGCCGCTGGGCAGTATCGACCGCAGCAAGATGAATATAAAAGGCAGCAGCCTGGCTACCGGCCACCCGTTCGCCGCCACCGGCGGTCGTATTCTGGCAACTCTGGCCAAGATTCTGGAACAGCAAGGCAGCGGCCGCGGGCTGATCTCCATCTGTGCCGCCGGAGGGCAGGGCGTAACGGCTATTGTGGAGCGGTAAGCTTCCGAAAAATCGGAAGTTTCCTTTGACAGGGCCTGCTCTGATCCCTATCATGCGCGGCAAGTTGATCGGGGAAACCCGGCAACAACCAGGTTGATGCGGGGTAGAGCAGTCTGGTAGCTCGTCGGGCTCATAACCCGGAGGTCGTTGGTTCGAATCCAGCCCCCGCTACCATATAAAAGAAAGGCAGATCAGTTACTTACTGGTCTGCCTTTTTTGCGTTTGGGTTTGAAAAAACCGTGTAACCCCCATTTAGGTAATTTACTCAAGTTCCTGTTAATTCAATGGTCTGCTAAAAACCTACCATCAATGACGTCAAATTATTGGCAAATTAAGGCGCCAAGAAATGACGTTTCTCACAGCTTAGCCAGCGTCGATTTTATAGAATTTCACAAATTCGACGAAAAACCGGTGTGAAAAGCTATGAGACGCGTCATCAAAATGTCAAAGGCATGGATTGCCGCGTTGGTATTAGGAATCGCCCTGGCTGGCTGCGGCGGTGGCTCTTCAAGTGACTCTGGTTCGAAGGCTGCAACCAATTCAGGTGTATTACAGAATTCCGGGCAGACCTCGGATAGTCAGCAGTCTATTAAGCGTGCGGCAGCCCTGAGCTGGAATGCGCCTCTTGAGCGACAGAACCACGAAACGCTTAAAATGGCGGATCTGTCCGGTTACGTCATCAGTTACGGCCAGGATCCAGCGAATCTGGATCAGACCGTACGCGTCGATAATGCCAGCACCATGGAGTACACCGTGGAAAATCTGGCAGACGGTACCTGGTACTTCAGCGTTCAGGTAGAGGACAACAACGGCCTGATCAGCCCGCCGTCTGACCTGGTTAGTAAGAACATTCAAAGCTGAAAATCTGGAATGCGGGGAGTCAGGTCAGTGAAGGCATCATTGGCAGCTTAAGCGTGAAGGCGGAGCCTGCTCCCAACCGGGAATCTACTGAGATGGTCCCCCGGTGTTTTTCCACCACCACGTTAACGAACGACAGCCCCAGCCCGGTGCCATGGTTTCCGGAGAGCTCGCTGCTTTTCTGGCGGCGATACCGGCTGAACAGGTGCGGCAGTTCATGCTCGGCAATGCCTTCGCCCTCGTCGCTAACGGTCAGGCATGCCTCATGGCCTGCGCCGAATACCTGCACCGCCACAGTCGAGCCAGACTGGCTGTACTGGACAGCGTTGGTGATCAGGTTGATCACGGCCCGCTCCAGCAGTTCGGCGTTACCTTTCAGCCACAGGTCTTCCTGGCCGCTAAGCGCCAGGTGTATGCCTTTTTCTACGGCCTGTTCACTCACGCTGTCGCGGGCATTTTCGACAATGTTGAGAAGCTCGCATTCATAAAACCGGGTTTCGGTAAGCTGTTCCGCCCGGGCCAGTTGTACAAACTCTTCTGCCAGATGATAACTGCGGCGGGCCAGCATGCCGAGCTGGTCCAGCTGAGCGGTTTCAATCTGGCCATGATTACGCTTGAGCTGTTCAATCAGGGCCAGCTGCGACACCAGAGGCGAGCGCACATCGTGGGAAATGAAGTCGATGGCTTCACGGTGCTGACGCTGTTGTTCCCGCAATTCCGAGATGTCCGACACATTGGCAATGATACCGTTCTGGTCGCTACCGGGCAGGGCAAAAGGTGCGAAATGAATCAGAAATGCCTTGTCGGCCAGCCGCAGGTCTACCGTTCGGGTCTGTGCTAGCGTCAGAGTGTCGGAGACGGTTTCGTACCAGGGCGTGCCTTCACGAGGGTCATGGCCGTCCAGAAGCCTTGCCAGCGGCAGGCCATTCAGGCTGGGCATGGGCTCCCCAAACCATTCTTCAATGTGGCCGTTGGCAAACCGGATGACTCCCAGCTCATCGGTCACGATGATGCCATCCGGCATGCTTTCGAAACTCCGGTGGATGAACTGCTGCATCTGGCTCATCTGCGCGGTTGCTTTGCGGACCCTTTCAATGCGGGCAGAAATATTCTCACGCGGGTAATTGTGTGGCGCGTCGGTGTTGGTTTCTGCCAGAGGTAGCCTCTGCAGATAGCGCTGAATCGCCTCGCGGCTGAGATCGTTCGGTAACTGCAGCCCCAGGGTGTAGGGGGTACCATTGCGTTCGAGGCGGATCCAGCTCTCGTTGTTGCGGTGGACCCACTGCCCGGGGGAATCAAGCTCCGGGGTGTCGGCCAGGCTGAGGCCTTCGGCATCAATGATGTCTTCATTCTGTGCGACCAGCCAGCCCCGGGGTTGCAGCAGCGCACGAAGGTGGGACATTAGCTGGGCTGGATGTCGGCCTGAAGGTTTGGGGAGTGCCATCGATGGGCCCATGGCAAGTTCGTCGAGCTGTCGGTTAAGAAAACGAGTGGTCATGGCCAGGCGCAGGGCGCTTGAAACCGGGATGGCCAGAGTCGCGATAATCAGCGCATGGGCTATCGAGATCCAGAGAGTGGCGAACAACAGCAAGCCGGCATGGGTGACGACCAAAGCAAGCGCAATCAACAGGCACAGTGTCAGTGCGCGGGTCGGTCGCATTCTTGGTAACGCAAACGCCAGTACGATCAATGCAATCGCCGCTAATACCAGTGAAAGGCTCAGCGGAGCCCGGCTGATCAGTTCGTCGTCAGCGAGGGCGGAGTAGGCCTGGGCATGAAATTCGACGCCTGACAGGGGTTGCCTGAGGCCTGAGAAGGGCGTCGGGAGAATGTCTCCGAAACCGGCTGCGGTTGCACCGACAAAAACCGTCTTATTCTGAAATTGTTCATGTGAGGGAGGCTGGGACAATACATCGCTGTACGAATAAGCGGTGACCGTACCAGCCGGACCCGCCAGCGGAACCGCACGATAAAGCTGGCGTACGTTGGTATAGGGGGCCGCGTCCGGATCAGGCCCGGCAGAGATCGTGCCGCCCGCCGTTGCCAGCGCCAGGCTTGGCCAGAGAAGGTTACCAAGCCCGTTGCGCAGGTAAGTGCCGCGTGCGATTCCGTCTGCGTCCAGCTCGACATGGGCGTGACCGATTCCTGCTGCTGCATCTGCCAGTGCCGGCGAGGGAGGGTGCGCCGTGATCAGTTGGTTGCTGGACAGCGGGGAGAGGTGCAACGGCAGAATGACCTGGCCGTGAGAGCGCATGGCGGAGGCCAGTATCGGATCATTCGGGGTGGTCTCCGAAAACAGAATATCAAAGACGATGGTTTCCGCGCCCGCCATGCCGAGCCGCTCAATCAATCGGGCGTGGACATCTCTGGCCCAGGGCCACTGCCCGAGCTCGTCCAGGCTCTTTTCATCAATGGCCACCAGCGCAATGTCCTGGGATATCTCGGCTGGATAGGCGGTAATGAGGGAGTCGTAAAGCCAGAAGTTCAGGCGCTGTGGGGCATCAAAGGCGTGTAACAGCCACAGCATAGCGAGCAGTGGCAGGCCCAGAGTCCATGGGTTTGTTTTGATTGGCAACCAGTTCCGTGTCATGGGGCCTACTGTGGGCTCAATTGCGACCTTGGGCCAGCGCTATTCAAGGAAGAGTTCGCGTCCTGGCCCCCAGCGGCTTTCCAGAGGGCCGTCTGAAAGGGCCTTTAAGCGCAGAAAGTAACGCCTTCCGGGTATCAGCCGCAAGGCGGCGGTGGTGTCGGCTAGCTCCGCTTCCTTGATGATGTTTCGGAAGCCCGGCTCTTCAGACAACTGCAGTCGGTACCCTGAGGCGGTGTCGACTTTTCCCCAGAATACGCGCACCTGTTTGTCAACGTAGTTCACGCTGATGATGCGTACCGGGGGCAGAGTGCCATTGATGATCAGCGTGCGGACTTCACTGGTGGCAACGGAATTGCCGCCGGCCTCGGTGACCACGCGCCAGTAATATTTGCCGGGTGACAGCGGGCGAGATGGTAGCGCCCGCTGGTCAGGTGCCCACTCGCTGGTAGCGATGACGTTGCTGAAGCTTTGGTCGTCGGCAATTTCGATGTGGGCCACTTCGTTCTGGCCCCTTAGCTGCCAGCGGAACTCTGGCATATCATCGTTTACGGCTTCCCCTGACGCGGGCATGGTCAGCTCGGCCGCGCGGGCCTGCAGATCCACCTTGAAATCCACGGTACCGGGCATGCCTGCAATCCCGCGACTGTCCAGCGCCGCCAGTTGTACCTGATAGTTGCCGTTGTCGAGCAGGTCGAGGTTGTAGTTGATATCTTCCAGATTCGCACTTTGCAACCACCGGCCGGTATCGGCTTCGAATACGTTTACCCGGTAACGTGAAGCGCCATTTGGCTCCCAGCTCAGGGTTTCCGGTAGTTGGGTAAGCTGCGTGGGCATCGGATTGATAGTCGGCGCCGGAGGCAGTCTGCGAATATTTATGTCATCGGAACGGCCGCTGGAAACGCGGGCGCTGTAGCCCCGGGGAATCACTCGGGTTTTCCCTGTTGGGCCAAAGGCCACCCGGCCCTCGGTCACTCTCAGGTCCGTGCCTGTGGCGTCTGTTTTCAGGGTAAACATGGTGCCGCGCACGGCGGCCACGGCGGAAGGCGTCTCGATCTCAAACCTTGACCCATCTTCAACAAAGGGCTCCACCCGGGTTTCAAGTTCACCATCGTTCAGGCGCAGACGCGTATCCGCCATGCCTGACTTGCCATAACGGGTCAGCCGGTTGAAGGCGAGACGGGAATTTGGTGATAGCCTCATTGTTGAGCCGTCAGCCAGTTCGATGGTGGTACTTCCTGAGTGGGAAATGACCTCATCACCGACGCGGATCAGGGTTCCGGATGTCAGGGGGCGCTTGCTGCTGTCGCGCCCGGAGAAAATCATCACCTGACCGGAAACCGAGGATGCCCGGGCCGGGTCCGGTTGTTGCTGTAGCCAGGACAACGGTATTTTTACGGTATCGCCACTCTTCAGCTGGGACGAATTCACAAGATTGTTGTGCTGAAGTATCCGGGAGGATGAAATGCCGCTGGCCAGAAATCGGTTGGCGATGCCCTGAACCGTCTGGTCGGCCTCAATGGTGTAAGTCCACTCGGGCACGCTCGGGCCAGCGAAACCAGACGAGCCTGCCTCGGAACCACGGCTGATTGACAGCTCTGCCTGGGCGGACGCGCTCAGAAGCAGGCTGGCCGAAATAAGGCAGCGGACTAGGGTCGATCTGATAGTGCCTTTCTTCATTTCAAGCCTGTTTAACCTCTGAATGCCCGATGGCGGGGTCCTGCTGGCTAACCACCGCTTTGTCCGCTGCCATTGCTTCCAGGCGATAGCCACGCTGATAGATGGTCTTGATGCGGAACCCGTTTTCAGGGTTCAGGCCAAGTCGGCGTCTCAGTCGGCTCATGTGGGTATCAACCGTTCGTGTATTGATGTCGCTGGCCATGCCCCAGACGCGCTCAAGCAGCACTTCCCTTGTTAACAGCCGCCCCTGGTTCTGGAACAGGAACAGCGACAGATCAAAGTCTTTGTCGGTCAGCGTCAGTGGCTCATCATGCAGGGCAATGGTCCGCTGCTGGGTGTTGATCCGGAACGGCCCATAGGACAGAATTTCTTTCTCGTTATCCGGATTGGTACGCCGGGCCAACGCATTGATACGTGCAACCAGTTCTGCCTCGCGCGCGGGCTTGGACAGGTAGTCATCAGCGCCAGCATCCAGAGCCAGAACGATATCGGCTTCGCTGTCTCGTTGGGTCAGAAATACCACGGGTATTTTCCAGTTAAGCTGCGCGCGAATCTGCTCCAGAACCTCAATGCCGGTGGTGTCCGGAATCTGCCAGTCCAGGATCAGAAGGTCGTAGCTGCGGTGCAGCACGGCGCTCAGAAATGCCTGACCCGACGGGAAATGATCGCACTGATGCCCACGTTCAAACAGAATGGCCTGAATGTGTTGCGCCTGTTCCCGCTCATCTTCCAGAAGTGCAACGCGCATTTGCCACCCTCGCCGATTTTTTGCTGATGAAACAATAGTATGACAAAAAATGAAAGCCGCTTCAGTGTCGTTATGTAGCCTTCGGTAAACGAACGGCTGGCCGTCCGTCCAGGTCATTCACTGTTTGTCGGCAGGCAGGGAAATTACTGCAGCCCCAAAACCAGCCTTTTGTGCCTTTTCGCCGGACCAGCGGCGAAAAGCAGTGGGGGCAGGGAACCGGGGCGTCGCCGCTGCCATCGCCGGGGCTGGTGTCGTCGATCGGCCGGGTGCCGTTGCAGTCAGGAAACCGGGTACAGGCTTGAAAGGCTCCGAATTTTCCTTCCCGTTCACGCATGGGCGACCGGCATTTGGGGCAATGAACGCCGCCGGTTGCCTCGTCGGGCTGCCCGGCTCGGCCGGGTTCGGGCTCTGCCATAAGCTGGCGGATCTGGGTTTGCAGGTCTGCCAGGAAGCGCTTGGGGTCGCCTTCGCCGCTGCGTATCTGCTCCAGCGTGGATTCCCAGATGGCCGTCATGTCCGGAGCACTGACAGATTCGGGCAGGGATTCAATCAACGCCTGCCCCTTGATAGTGGACCGGATATGGCGCTTTTCCCGAACCAGATACTCGCGCCGGAACAGCGTGTCGATAATGGCGGCGCGGGTGGCTTCGGTGCCAAGGCCATCGGTTTCCCGCAGGGTTTTTCGCAAGTCCGGGTCGCTGACAAAACGGGCAATGTTGGTCATCGCAGAGAGCAGCGTGGCATCTGTAAAAGGCTGGGGTGGCTGGGTTTTACGCTCCTTTATGGCGACTGACTCGCAGAGAACCGGGTCGTCGGCCGACAACCGGGGCAGAGGCGCCTTTGCGGCCTTCTGCTGGTCCTCCCGCTGGCGGATTTCGAGCTGTTTCCAACCGGGTTCTGCGACGGCGGTTTCGGTTGCCCGGAAATCGTGTTCGCCGATTTTCAAGGCCAGGCGACCTTCGCGATGGATGGCATCGGCAGCGAATTGCATCAGGTAATGGCGGCTGATGAGGTCGTAGATCTTTTGCTCTGCCTCGCTCAGCTTCCCGGAGCTGCGTTGGCGGGCGGTCGGTATGATCGCATGGTGGGCATCGACTTTCTTGTCGTTCCAGGCCGCCGAGCGCCGGGATAAATCCGCTGTTTCACAGGCCTGATCAAGATCCGGAGCTACCTTGCGTATTGCCTGTACCACCGCATCGCGCTGATCAAAGTGTCCCTCGGGTAGATACCGGCAGTCTGAACGTGGATAAGTGATCAGCTGATGGCGTTCATAAAGATTCTGGGCCACATCCAGCACGTCTTTCGCGCCCATCCGGAACAACCGACCCGCTTCAATCTGCAATGCCGACAGCGACAGAGGCAGTGGCGGAGCTTCGTTGCGGTCCCGGAATCTGGCTTCGGTTATCTTGCCGGGCCGACCCTGAACCGCGGCTGCAATCTGTTCGGCAACCTCACGACTGAGAAGACGACCTTCTTCGTCAAGGTGGTCCTGATCGGCGTCTGACGGCATCCATCGGGCGGAAAAGTGCTCTGCTGGCACCTGTTCGTCGGTTGCGTGGCACGTGGCCTCAATACGGAAAAACGGTTTTGGCTCGAAGTTCTCGATGGCCTTGTCGCGGGTGACGACAAGGCCAAGAACCGGTGTCTGAACCCGCCCCACAGAAAATACGCCCTGTTCCCCCTGCTGCTGATAGGACAGGGTGTAAAACCGGGTGAGATTAATGCCGTAAAGCCAGTCCGCTCTTTGGCGGGCGAGGGCAGAATGGGAGAGCCTGCGGAACTGACGGTTGTCCTGGGGCGCGCCGATGGCTTTGGCGACGGCGCTGGGCGTCAGGTCGTTGATTAAAATTCGCTCGACGGGGCACTTGACGCCGGCATAGCGGATGACCTCGTCCACCAATAGCTGCCCTTCGCGGTCGGGGTCACCGGCATGAATGATCAGTTCTGCCTTTCGCATCAGTGACTGAAGTATTTCTAACTGCTTGCTGACGCTGGCCTTGGGTGTAACCTGCCATTGGCCCGGGAAAAGCGGGAGGTCTTCACGGCGCCACTTTTTCCACCGCGGATCGTACTGGCCGGGTTCGGCGGGCTCCAGCAGATGGCCAATGCACCAGCTGACAGTGCAGGCGTCGGCTCCCTGGCCACAGCGAATCCAGCCTTGGCCTTTCTGGTGCGGAGCAGGCAGCGCCGCGGCAATAGCGCGGCCCAGGCTGGGTTTTTCGGCGATGTACAAACGCATAGGTTTCAGCGGGTCAAAAAGGGCTTAGGAAGATGGCGCTTTGCCCCAATCCTGTCAAGCAAACCGGGCCCCTGCTGTAGTAGACTGGCGGCATACGCACTGGAACAGGAGTGACTTCGGTCATGACGATTCAACACACGATTGAACAGAAGCTGGGGCAGGCTTTCAACGGTGATTATTTTGCTGTCGAGAATGAAAGCCATAAGCACAGCGTGCCGCCCAATTCGGAAACACATTTCAAGGTGACGCTGGTGTCTGCGGACTTTGAGGGGCAAGGCAAGGTCAAGCGCCATCAGTCAATTTACGGCCTTCTGGCGGCAGAGCTGTCCGGCGGCGTTCATGCATTGGCACTTCACCTGTATTCGCCAGCCGAGTGGGCCGAATCCGGCCAGGCGGCGCCGGAATCCCCCGACTGCCTGGGGGGCTCAAAGCACGATCCGGCCTTTGCCGCAGGGGGCAGCCAATGAGCCAGTTTTTTCAGATTCACCCGGTAACGCCGCAAAAGCGACTGATCAATCAGGCGGTGGAAATCCTGAGGAAGGGTGGTGTAATTGTGTACCCGACAGATTCTGCCTATGCCATCGGCTGCCACCTGGGCGACAAACAGGCGGCAGACCGCATCAAACGCATTCGAAGGCTGGATGACAAACACAACTTCACCCTGATGTGTCGTGACCTTTCAGACGTCGGCGTGTTCGCGAAAGTGGGTAATACTCAGTATCGCTTAATGAAGCAGTTCACCCCTGGGGCCTATACCTTCATTCTGGATGCCACCAGCGAAGTGCCCCGCCGTCTGCTGCACCCCAAGCGTAAAACCATTGGTATGCGCGTGCCCGACAACCCCATCGTTCAGGCATTGCTGGCGGAATTGGGCGAGCCGATCATGAGCAGCACGTTGATATTACCGGGCGAGGAAGTTCCGATGACGGATCCGGAAGATATCCGGGACCGGCTTGAACACGAGCTTGATTTGATCATCGATGGCGGTTTCTGTGGGCTTGAAGCCACGACTGTGGTGAACATGACCGGACCTGTGCCGGAAGTGACCCGGGTGGGAAAGGGCGATCCGGGGCCGTTTCAGCTTTAGGGCCCTTCTTTCTATATCATCTATATCAGACTTTATCAGGCCCAAGCTAAATCAGCCCCGGGGCTTCAGGCCTGAGCATTCAGGCTGAAAGCGTAGCTTTTGGGTGAACTGAAGGCCTCGGTGCCGACTTCTGCTACCGACCGGCGAACGGAATCGTAACGGTGAACCAGATCCTGCAAGCCGTTAAACTGCTGGTTTTCACTGGTGATGGTGTCCAGCAGGGAGTTGCTGACGCCGTAAGCCTTATTCAGCTTCAGCGCGTTATCCATAAAGTGAAGCGTCGGTTCACTGGCGCTCAGCCTGCTGAAAGCCTCGCGAAACGGTTGACTGTTATTCAGGTCTGTTTCGATACGGGCGCTGCTGTCCGGGGGCAGATTCCCGCCGAGACGAACCCCGCCGTTTTCATCTCTTGAAACATCCATCTTTATGGCAGGGTTCAGTTGATACTCGGCAAGTTTGTGCCGCAGGGTTTCCCGCACAAAGGCAAGATCATGCCCCACGGTTTGCTTGTAATCGGCCATGGCCAGATTTCGTGCCTTGATTTGAAGCGGGTCGGTTTCCTGGTCCCCGGACGGCGTAAAACGGTCGTCGCTGGCAGAGGTCGCGGGCTCGGCAGATGACTTGCGAGCAGTGCCAGCTGCGGTTTTGCGGTCAGTAGCGGCGTTTCCTTCCGGAGAAGAAGTGGCCGGGCGCTTTTCCATGGCCTGCTGGAACTGGGCACCCGCCTGGATCAGCGACGTCAGTAGGGACATGGATGTTTCCTCCAATCAACAGTTGAAGCTAGTAAGGCTTATAGCTGACTCTTGCAGATTTCAGGCCAACACTGCTTTATTGCTCGTAAGCTGAACAACTCAGGACTCGGAAGAAAAGTTTGCCGCCCACTCCAGGGCCTGTTGGTGCGGTATCGGTCGGGTGTAGTAAAACCCTTGCCCTACCTCGCATCCCATGGCAATCAACCGGTCCTGAACCTCGCGGGTTTCGATGCCTTCGGCGACAATCCGTCTGCCGAAGTTATGGGACAGGCCAATGATGGCACCCACGATCAGTTCGTCGTCGGGGTTATCCAGCATTTCTGTCACAAAAGAACGGTCTACTTTGATTTCATCCACATTCAGCCGCCTGAAGTAGTCCAGAGACGAGTAGCCGGTTCCGAAATCGTCGAGTGAGATCTGAACGCCGAGTGCCTGGCACGCTGTCAGATTGGCGATAACCTTTTCGGTGTTATCCAGTGTCGTGGTTTCAAGAATTTCCAGAACCAGCCGGGATCTCATAGCGCTGCCTTTGCCGGCAAGTGCAGATTCGAGGTCGGCCATAAAGCGCTCGCTAAGGAAATGCGAGGGGCTGAGGTTAATGCTCAGAGAATAGGGCAGCCCCTCGCGGGACCATTGGTCAAGCATTTCCATCGCGTCTGCGATAACGAACCGGCCTACATCAGCCGCAAATTCGGTGTATTCCAGGTGGGGCAGAAAAGCCCCCGGAGCCAGCAGGCCGTCTTTGGGATGGTTCCAGCGTATCAGCGCTTCGAAGCCCTCGACGGTATGGCTGCCCAGATTGATTTTGGGCTGTAGGTACAGTTCGAACTGGCTTTCTTTTAACGCACGTGGCGTCTGTTCAAGCACCCGGTCACGTTCTTTCCTGAGCACATGGGACTCCAGGTCAAAATGCCTGAACTGGTTTTTGCCGGACTCTTTTGCTGCATACATGGCCTGGTCAGCATGTCGCAGAAGCAGATCAATATCGACGTTGTCGTCGGGGTAAACAGTGACGCCCATGCTGCCGGATAGCTCGAACACGTATTCCCTGATGGTAATAGGGACCCGAATGGCTGCCAACATTCGCTCGTAGACCCTGTCGTTCTCAACATCACGTAAGATTGCGACAAACTCATCGCCCCCCAGCCTTGCGATCACATCGTGCTCTCGCAGCGACTCTTCCAATCGTCCGGCCACTTCTTTCAGGACAAAGTCACCCGCTGAATGGCCAAGGCCGTCATTGATATCCTTGAAACCGTCAAGATCAATAAAGCAGACCGATACAATCCCCTGGCGCCGATCAGCCTCAACAATTTCCTGTTCAAACAGCTCTGTCAGTCGCCGACGGTTTGGCAGGCCAGTTAATGAGTCGTAGTATGCCGCCTGCTCAAGGCTTTTTTTGTGCTCGTTTTTCTCCCGGTGCAGGCGTTTGCGCTCGATTAACTGCCCGACTGTCTGCAGCAAAGGCTCGAGTTCCCCCGCCAGCGTGTCAGAATAGCCACCAGCCCGGTTAGCCAGACCAACCAGGCCGACTCGTTCACTACCCGCATAAATGGGTACGCCGAAGTAGGACGAGATTGGTGGATGCCTATCGGGCAGGCCGCCGCGCCTGGGATCTGACGGGAAGTCGTTAGCAATCACGTACTGGTCTGCAGTCATGGATGCGCCCAGCAGATTATCGTTCTGCTCGAAAATCATGCCCCGGCGCTTAACCTGTTGATATAGCGCCTCTGTTTCGTGGTTCCAGGCGATGTTAGTGATCGCGCCGATTTTGAGGTAAGGGGTGTCGTCGGGGTGGTAAAGGATTTCCCCGACAAATCCGAACTGGCTTCCGGTCAGGGCGAGCAGGTCATTGAGAACAAATTCAAGGGCGGTGCTCAGGCTGTCATGGGTCAGGAAGATGTTCTGGGCCCGGTGGATGGAACGGTTTAAATGAGAAACCTCGATGGCATCCTGGTTGTCGCCGGTGAGATACGCCCGTTCGATTTCATCTTCTGCCAGGCTGGCTATGCTCCGGAGCAAGTCCAGATCCATCTCCTGAACCTTGCGGGGACTCTGGTCAATAATGCACAAGCTGCCAATTTTGAAACCGCCGGGTTCTCTGATTGGCATACCCGCATAGAAACGGACATAGGGCGGCCCAGTGACCAGCGGATTATCCTTGAAACGGACATCGCAGGTCGTATCCTCCACGATGAATAGTTTGTCCTCGCGAATGGTGTAATCACAAAACGCATCGGCTCTGGGAGTTTCATCCACCTCCAGGCCCTGCTTTGACTTGAACCACTGCCGGTCATCATCAATCAGGGAAATCAGGGCGATAGGCACCTGATAAATCCGGCGAACAATGTTGGTCAGACGGTCAAAACGCTCTTCAGGGGCGGTATCGAGAATGCCCAGTCGTTTGAGTGCCGTCAGCCTGCGCTTTTCTGTCCAGCTTGCTGTCATAACGGCGTGCCTTGTTGTTGTCAGGCCTAGTGTTGTCGCCTTGAGAGCTTTCGTCCAGTGTTCGTTGCGATTACCGGGCGCATTGTCCCCGCACTTCAGCGAACGTGGACCGGCGAAAGCACTCTTACTCTTACTTTCAATAGCTGGTTTTGATAGACTATGCGCCCGATTTCATGGGATACACCATTTCCATCAACGATACTGAAACCAGACTGTGACGATTCTTCCACCTTAGCGTTCAAGTTATACCCTCCTTTTTGTACTTACGTGTTGAGCAAGGTCTAGATCTTTGGCCAGTGTGTCGCATTGAGTCCCCGGATTCCTGTGTCTCAGCATTTCGTTAACGGAACTGCGGTTGTCGAACAATGCCCAAAACGGTTATTTCCGGTTTTACCCACAACTTTCTTGGTAATGCGCCGGTCTGGTACAAACAAACCATTCTGCTTTTTCTGCTGATAAATCCGCTGGTTGTCTGGCTGATTGGGCCAGTTGCAGCAGGCTGGTTGCTGGTTGGGGAATTCATTTTCACCCTGGCCATGGCTTTGAAATGCTATCCATTGCTGCCCGGCGGGCTGCTGGCGGTTGAAGCACTGTTGATTGGCCTGGCCACTCCGGAAGCTGTTTACCACGAAGTGCTGGTAAACCTGCCGGTGATTCTGCTGCTGATGTTCATGGTGGCGGGAATCTACTTCATGAAGCAGCTGCTGCTGGTTGCGTTTACCCAGATTCTGGTGGGGGTTCGTTCCAAGTCAGCTTTGTCACTGCTGTTCTGTTCAGTCGCTGCTTTATTGTCTGCCTTTCTGGATGCGCTGACGGTAACCGCTGTGATTATCAGCGTGGCCGTCGGCTTCTACTCTGTTTACCACAAGGTGGCTTCAGGGCGTGGGTATCAGCACGCAGATCACAACGCCCATAGCGATGAGTATTTGATAGAATTGCACCGGGAAGACCTGGTGCAATTCCAGGCTTTTTTGCGCAGCCTGCTGATGCACGGTGCCATCGGAACGGCGCTGGGTGGCGTGGCTACCATGGTGGGTGAGCCCCAGAATCTTCTTATTGCAAAAGTAGTTGGCTGGGATTTCGCCGAGTTCTTCCTGCGCATGGCGCCGATCAGCATGCCGGTTCTGGTGGCCGGGTTGGTAACCTGTTGGGCTCTGGAAAAGCTGCGCTGGTTTGGTTACGGCGCCCGCTTGCCGAAACCGGTACGCCGTGTGCTGGA
>Ga0306907_1000519_pt1 | contig 16347 bp, 17 predicted proteins | sample AntRauTorcE11898_FD_190415 | JGI IMG/M metagenome (GOLD analysis project Ga0306907, IMG submission 190415) | Saline lake microbial communities from Rauer Islands, Antarctica - Metagenome Torckler E11 #898 (v2) (version 2) | ecosystem: Environmental > Aquatic > Non-marine Saline and Alkaline >... | reverse complement strand
CGGATGGCGGCAATGCGAGCGCGTTCGCGCCGGATGGGCTGATCCCGTCAACAGCGCGCCTGGAGCGTTTCTTCTTCTGGCCCTTCGGCGTGCCCAGCGCCGGCGCGATGCGCCAGTGGGGCACGCATGCCGTCGCCTTCGTCGGGCGGCGGCATTTCGATGACCCGCGCCTGCTTGAGAACCTGCTCGAACCGGAGTAACGCGATGCCGATCCGCCGACTCCCGTTCATCGCCCTGGCGCTGTGCGCCCTGCCCGCGTTCGCGTCCGAGATCGAATTCACTCCCGCCGAAATCGCCGCCTGGCCACAGCGCGAATTCGACGGCACGGTCAGCTATCGCTTCGTGGAGAACGGGCAGCCCGCGGTCGAGGCCATCGCAGAGGATGGCGCCACGGCACTCTACCGGGAGATCGAGATCGACGTCGGCGAGACGCCGTGGCTGGAGTGGAGCTGGCGGGTCGATGAATTGCCGCAGGGCGAAGCCAGCGAACGCAAAAAAGCCGGAGATGATTACGGCGCCCGGATCTACGTCGTCCAGGAGGGGTTCTTCGGCAAGCTCAGCGCCCGCGCCCTGAACTACGTCTGGTCACGCGAACTCGAGGCGGGCACGCGCTGGCCCAACGCCTTCACCGGCAGGGCGCGCATGATCTCGGTCGAACAGGGCGACGAGCGGCTGGGCGAATGGGTCACCTACCGGCGCGATCTGCGCAGGGACTGGAAAGCGGCATTCGACGAAGCGCCGGGGACGATCCATGGCATCGCGATCATGACCGACAGCGATAACACCGGCAGCCGCGCGGCTGCCCGGTACGGCGGCATTCGTTTCCGCGCTTCCGAGTAGACGAGCGTCCCGGATTCCGTTTCACTGCATCCGGGCTACGACGCGTTCACACCGCTGCCGGGCAGGTTACACTCACTCCCCGTGAAAAATTGATGGAGCATTCATGCAGCTTGCGAGCATGTGGGTCGGAGAGGTGGAACGCTGGGGGATCATCAACGGGGAGACGGTGCACCTGGCACCCCGGGATGGTGTCGCTCCGGCAGGCCTGCGTACCCTGATCGAGGCGGGCGGCGGATTGCCGGACGGCACGGACTGGGAGACCGTCCCGCTCGCGACGACCGAACTCCGCGCGCCGATCCCGGAACCGCGGCGGAATATCATGTGCCTTGGCCTGAACTACGCCGACCACGCGGCGGAGTCGCAGGGGACCACGCCCGATCAGGTCGAGTTGCCCGAGTCTCCGGTCGTGTTCACCAAGGCCACGACCACGGTCACCGGCCCGCACGCCGATATCCCGGTGGATTCCCGTGTCACCCGCCGCCTCGACTGGGAGGTCGAACTGGCCTTCGTCATCGGCCGGGGCGGGCGCTTCATCGCGCGCGACGAAGCGATGGAACACGTATTCGGCTACACCGTCGTCAACGACCTCTCGGCACGCGAGCGACAGAAGCACCACAAGCAGTTCTTCCTCGGCAAGAGCATGGACGCGAGCTGCCCCATGGGCCCGTGGATCACGACCGCCGATGAGATTCCCGATCCGCACGACCTGGTCATCCGCAGCACGGTCAATGACACCGTCAAACAGAATTCCAGCACCCGGAACCTGATCTTCGATATCCCGCGGATCATCGAGGAACTGTCGACGGTCATGACCTTGCTGCCGGGCGACATCATCGCCACCGGCACACCGGCCGGCGTGGGTTTCGCGCGGACGCCGCCCGAGTATCTGCAGGCCGGCGATGTCGTCGAATGTTACGTCGAAGGGCTTGGGACGCTGCGCAACACGATCCGCGCGTAGCACCGGCGCGTAACCACCCGGCTTTTCACCGGGATTCGAGCTTCCCGTCGGCCACGATCACACCGTTGTTATCCGCATAGACCCAGTCGCCAGGGCTCACCGTCACGCCACCGAACGTCACCGGAACGTCACGATCGCCAACGCCGCGTTTCTCGGTCTTCACCGGCACCGCCCCGATCGCCTGGATACCCAGTTCGGTCACGGCCAGTTCTTCCACATCGCGCACGCAGCCGTAGATCACCGCACCGGCCCAGCCATTCTCCGCCGCCTGCGCCGCTACCTGGTCGCCCATCAACGCCCGGCGCATGGAACCACCGCCATCGACGACCATCACGCGCCCCTCACCGGGCGCGGCAGCCAGATCCTTGACGACCGAATTGTCCTCGAAACACTTCACCGTGACTGCGGGACCACCGAACGCATCGACGCCACCGAAGTTGGCCAGCATGGGTTCCAGCACACGCACGCGCTCGGGGTATGCGTCGCAGAGATCCGGGGTCGAGATCGTGTTGCTCATGAAGCCTCCATCCATTCGTCAACAGGGGCGCTTACCAGTCACGCCATCAGGCGGCCTGTCGCCATTCATTGATCGTGCTCGTCGCCGCCATCGCCGGCCATGTCGCTCAACTCCAGATGAAGCGCCTGCACGGAGATACGGATTTCCTGAATCGATAACGCCAATGACAGCATCATCAACGCGAGGCTTGCGCCGAACGTGTACTGCGCCGCTGTCAGTAGACCACCGAACAGCAGGAACATGCACAGCACGCACAACAGCAGACTGGCAGCACCCGCCACCTGCATGTTCCGGATCAGCAGGACCCGTCGCCGAAGGTTCGCGATCTGGCGCCAGACGATCCGATCCGGGCGCTCGACATACTTAGCGTGCAATTCCCTGATCAATGCCGCCAACCCGAGAAACCGGTTCGTATAGGCCAACAGCAACAGGGAGATCGCCGGAAACAGGAGTGAAGGTGTCGCGAGTGTAAGGTCCATCAAACGCGGGCCCGCCCGGCCCAGTCGAGCGCGAACTGACGGGCGACGCGGCCACTGCGTGATCCCCTTGCCAGCGCCCACTGCAGGGCGGCCTCGCGGGCGGCGTCATCGAACGCCAGGTCGCCGTCGAGGCGCTGCAGCCAGGCCGCGACGATTTCCAGATAATCGTCCTGGCGGAACGGATGAAAGGACAGCCAGAGGCCAAAGCGCTCGGACAGCGAGACCTTTTCCTCGATCGCCTCGCCGGGATGGATCTCGCCGTCGACGGCGCGGGTATCACGATTGTCTTCCATGAACTCGGGCATGAGATGGCGGCGGTTGGAAGTGGCGTAGACGACGACGTTGTCGGGCGCCCCGGCAACCGAGCCTTCGAGGATCGCCTTGAGCGCGCGATAGCCGGCATCGTCGGCATCGAACGCGAGATCGTCCGCGAACACGATGAAGCGCTCTTTGCGATCGATGAGGGGCTCGACGATGTCGGGCAGATCGACGAGATCAGTGGCGTCGACCTGGATCAGGCGCAGCCCGTCATCCGCATACGCCCGCAGCAGGGCCTTGACCACGGAGGATTTACCGGTGCCGCGAGCGCCCCACAGGAGGGCATTGTTGCTCGGCAGACCGCGCAGGAACTGGCGCGTGTTGCGGTCCAGTTCGGCCTTCTGGTCATCGATGCCGTGCAGATCATCCATGCGCACGGTCGCCGGGTGACGCACCGGTTGAAAGCCGCCGCCGCGCTGCCCGATGCGGCGCCAGCGCCACGCCACGGCCTCGCCTTTCGGTGTCGAAGGCGGCGGCTGCGGCGGCAGGGCCTGCTCGATCCGGCCCATCAGTTCGTCGGCGCGATCCAGGATTCGGTGCAGGCGGTCGGTGTTGAAAATCACTTGGCGTCTCCTTTCGTCTCACGCCAGTGTAGCCGCGCTGTCATCCGTGACCCAACGATGCGACGATGCACGATCGCGCGCCGGAGGCTTCCATGACCGCCACACCCACGTTTGCCGATCTGGGCCCGAGTGTTGTCCTCGACGCGGTCGAATCGATCGGTTTCGTGTGCGACGGCCGCCTGCTGCAGTTGAACAGCTTCGAGAACCGCGTGTATCAGGTCGGGCTCGAGGACGCTACGCCGGTGATCGCGAAGTTCTATCGACACGGGCGCTGGTCGGATGGGCAGATCGCCGAGGAACACGCATTCGCCGCCGAATGCGCGGACCACGACCTGCCCGTGATCGCACCGCTGGCACACGGTGGCGCGACGCTGCACCGACACGCGGGTTTCCGCTTCGCGCTGTTCCCGCGCTACGGCGGCCATGCCCCGCCGCTCGACGACCCGGAAGCCCATCGGGTGATCGGACGGCTGCTCGGACGATTGCACAACGTCAGCGCGACGGGCCGTTTCTTCGAGCGCCCCCGCATCGATGTCGAGCGCTTCGGACGCCAGCCGAGCCGGGCCGTGCTGGACGGCGATCTGCTGCCGGCGTTTCTGCAGGAGGCCTACGGCACACTGGTCGACGACCTGCTGGAGCGCATCGAGACGACCCTGGAACAGATTCCTTTCACACCGCTGCGGCTGCACGGCGACTTCCACCCCGGCAACATCATCTGGCGCGATGACGCAGCCGCGATCGTCGATCTCGACGACGCCCGCTCGGGGCCCGCGATCCAGGACCTGTGGATGTTTCTGCCCGGCGAACGCGACGAGCGCGAAGCGGCGCTCGGAGCCCTGCTCAGCGGCTACACGTCATTCCGCGATTTCGATCCCATGGAACTGGCGCTGATCGAACCGCTGCGCACGCTGCGCCTGATCCATTACGCCGGCTGGATCGCGACACGCGCCGACGAGGCCGCGTTCTGCCAGGCATTCCCGTGGCTGTTGCAGCCCCGCTGGTGGGAAGACCACGTGCTGACGCTCAGGGAGCAGCTTGGCGCACTCGATGAACCGCCGATCGCGTGGCAGCCGTAGCGGGCTCCTCCCCATCCGTGCCCGCGATTCGTCGACCGGATCCGGCGGGCGCATCCCGAAATACGACCACCGTGTCGTAGCGGCTGAGTACCTGCTGGTCGAGCAGCGCGAACCACTCGCGCAGGAGCGGATGCAGCCTCGCGGTATCGTCGAGCACGAAATGCCCGGGCGCGATACCGATGTGATCGAGGAAGTAGAGCAAGGCCGCAAGCGGTTCGAACTGGTATTCGCCCAGCACCTGGATGTTGCGCATCGCGAGGTCCTCGCGGTCACGCGCCTGCAGCCGCAGATGGCCGTATAACCACCCCTGCTCGTCGGCGCAGTGCAGCGCACCGTAGAGCACGACGTGGGTCGCGCCGGGGCGGAAGTTGCGCCAGAAATTGCGCGCCAGCGAGTAGTCGCGCGATCCCTCGCCCGCCTGGCGCGCGCGATATTGTTCGCCGGTTTCCTCGATCCCCTGGATGTGCACATCCGGATTGGTGAGACGTGCATTACGGATGACTGCGCCGATATCGGCATTCAGCAGCGGCGTGTACTCCTGGCCCGCGGCCACGCGCCGCTCGATACGTCGAAGTTCTTCCGGGCGTGCCTCGAGGAAGAGGCGTTCGACCGGATAACGATCGAAAAAATGCCTGGCGAGGAAGGCGCGCGTATCCGGCTCGTGGATCTCGCCGATACAGAGGATGGCGTAATCGGCCCGGCGCAGTTGCCGCAGCCAGCGCTCCGGCGACACCACCATCCGCGCAAGGGAGATGAGAACGGCCTCCTGCTCCGCCGGGGCCAGGCGCGCGAATTGATCCAGTGCATCACGCCCGACGCGGCGTGCCCGCGGATAATCCACCGTGGCACCGGTCAGCCGCGCTTCCGGTGGCGCGGGGAATTCGGCGCGATACCACTGATAGCCACCCACCAGGACCACGACCACCAGCGGCCACGCGAGAACGATCAGGAAGAGTCGGATCATTTGCGGGCGGGCTCCGTCGCCCGGCAGCCGCGGATACACCATCTATAAACCGGCGGCAGCGCCGTCGCAAGTGTGGTCTCAGTCCACCTCGACCCAGGCCGGGACCCAGCGCCGGGCGTCGCGCAGCTCGTCGTGGTGACGGCGCCAATCGGGATCAAGCCGCGCCAGCAGTGCCCAGAAGTGGCGCGAATGGTTCAGATGGCGGGTATGGGCGAGTTCATGGAGCATGACGTGCTCGACCAGCCGCCCCGGCAGGAACAGCAGACGAAAATTGAGGCTGATCGTGCCGCGCCCGGAACAGCTCGCCCAGCGCGTGCGCTGACCGCGCACGGCGGTGCGTTCAAAACGCAGATCGTGATGGTGGGCCAGCTCGTCCAGCCGCGGCACGAGGGCGCGTTTCGCCTCGGCCTTCAGCCAGCGCTCCAGCTGCGCCCGCGTATCGGCGGGATCGGTGACGCCCTCGAGCCGCAAGTGATCGCCCGCATCGACGATCCGGCGGCGCTCGGCCGGGACGGTCTGCACCGGCAGCCTGCGATCGAGCGCGCGCAGCTCGAGCCGGTCCGGCAGCGCGGCCGCATCCGTCGGCGCGCTGGCGGCGGCTTCGGCAGCCACTCGATCGCGTGCACGCCGGATCCAGTCGCGTTTGTCGAGTACGAACCGATTGATCACCGCGGCGGGTGTGCCCGCGGGAGCGACGACCACGACGCCCTTGCGGGCGGTCACGTCGATACGCAGGCGCCGGGCCCGGCGCGAGGTACGGATCTGGATTTCACCGTCAGCCATGCAGTGGTCCGGAACTGGCGCTTTTTCGATCATACCGGAACCGCTGAAATGATTCGCGCCGGCGGGGCTATGCGGTACCCTGCCCATCCCTCGTGGTCCCGGCGCGGTATCGATCCGGGACCCTTTGACACCCGCGTACGGAGGCACCGATGGCGACTGTTACCCTGCAGGGCAACCCGATTCACACCAGCGGCGATTTGCCGCAAAAAGGCAGCAAGGCACCGGATTTCCGCCTGATTGACCGCGAGCTCAACGAACGCTCACTGGCCGACTACGCCGGCAGGCGCAAAGTGCTGAACATCGTACCGAGCCTCGACACCCCGGTCTGCGCCGCCCAGGCGCGGCGGTTCAACGAGGAAGCGGCCAGTCTCGACAATACGCACGTGCTGGTGATCTCGGCCGATCTGCCGTTCGCCCAGAGCCGTTTCTGCGAAACCGAGAGCATCGAGAACCTCGACACGCTCTCGATCGTCCGCTCGACGGATTTCGGTGAGGCGTACGGCGTCGCCCTGACCGAGGGGCCTCTGGCCGGTATCTGCGCACGCGCGGTGATGGTGCTCGACGAGAATGACGTCGTGCAGTACACGCAACTCGTCCCCGAGATCGCCGACGAACCCGATTACGAGGCGGTTTTGAAGGCGCTCGGCTAAAATGCCTCGGCAGCAGCACGCGTAGGCCGGTTTGCGACCGAAGGGAGCCAGCCGGCCTACGAGCCTCCGGACCGTCCCATGAAACCCGCCCTATCGGGGTTGTGAAAAACCCGACCCTGCCTCAGCCCGCATCCGGCTCGCTTCGGTTGCCTTGAGCGGCATGGACTCCAGCCTGCCGCCCCCCCATAGCCGGTGCAGGGCGGGCGTCAGTGCAGCCGGATCGCCGGTCGTCCAGAAGCGCTCTCTCCCCGTGCGATCCGGCGGGGAATCGAGGGCGCCCGTTTCAAGGCGGCGCGCGAGCTCCCGTGCCACCGCCGCGCCGGTATCGATCACGGCGATGCCGGGGCCGACCAGCGCCTCGATCTCGGCGCGCAGGAACGGGAAATGGGTGCAGCCGAGGACGATGACGTCCGCACCCCGATCGATGAGCGGGCCCACGGCGTCCGCGATCCTCGTTCGACGCTGTTCCGGATCGTCCGTTTCAACGGCGTCTACCAGTTCCGGCGCCGGCCGGGTGATCACCTCCATGCCCGCCCCGTAACGATCGAGCAGTGCCGAGAAGCGGGCGCTGGCCAATGTGCCGCCGGTCCCCAGCACACCGACGATGCCGTTACGGGTCGCCGCCGCGGCCGGCTTGACAGCCGGCTCCATCGCGACCACTGGCAAATCGAACTCCCTGCGCAGGCCCTCGGCGGCCGCCGCCGTCGCGGTGTTGCAGGCGACGACCACCGCCTTCGCGCCGGCTCCCACGAGCGCGTTGGTGAGGATGCGGGCCCGCTCACGCACGCACCCGACCTCACGCTCCCCCCACGGCAGCCACGCGTGATCCGCGCAGTAGATCAGATCTTCCGACGGCAACTCCGCGCGGATCGCCCGCAACACGGATAGCCCACCGAAGCCGGAATCGAATACACCAATCGGGGCGGAACGCGTCATGCGCGTATTGGACCGTCAAAGCCACGCGCCCGCAAGCGCCCGCAACGGGCTGAAGAGCGGATCCAGCGCATCTCCGGCTCTGCGAGCCCCCCATCGCCTCATCGGTCGATCACGGCTCTGTTTTGACTGGGCCCGGTGTTTGTGCAATCGTTCATTTTATTGAACGACCTGTTTTCATGGTTACACCGGAGACACGCAATGCCCTGGCCCTACAGCACACCCCATGTCGCCCCGCTCTATCCGGAACTGCCGTATCCGTATCGCGGCATCCGCAAACTCAGCGTGTACTGCCGCTGCGATCGGGCCTCGCTGGCGGCATTCCTGCCGCCCGAATTCGAACTGCTGGGGGATGTCTGCGAGGTCTTCGTCATGCAGGCACCGGATGCCGGCGCTCTCGGCAGCTATGACGAAGCCGGCCTCGTGATCCCGGTGCGCTACGACGGCACCGACGGCGCGCACGTCAGCCTCGAATACGTGACCACGGACGATGCGCTCTGTGCCGGGCGCGAGATCTGGGGCTATCCGAAAAAGCTCGCCGCGGTCACTTTCGACGAAGGCCAGGATCGCAGTGTGCGCGGGCACGTAAGCCGCCGCGGACAAACGCTGATCGACGTGCAGTTCACGCCCGCCGACCGCCAGTTCGACAAACCCCTCATGCAGCCGCGCCTGCAGGTCAAGCTCTTTGCCCGCGCCGACGGCCAGGGCCTCGACTACTACCAGATCGTGCGCAACGACCTGCAGGACCTGACCCTGTGCGCGCGTTTTACCGGCGATGCCGAACTCCAGCTCGGCGGCAACGCGGACGATCCGCTCCATCGGCTCGGCGTTCGCCATATCGTCGGCGCCGAGCTGGTCGTAAGCGATTTTCTCCTGACCCATGGTCGCATCCTGGCCGACCTCGCCCCTCAGCGGTAACGAGGCCGTAACAGGTCGTTTGTACCCAAAGCGGAAACCCGCAACCAGAGGAAAGCCAGATGGACAACATCCCGATACCGGCCCTTGTCACATTCGCCATCTACCTCATTGGCATGATCATGATCGGCGTGTACGTCTACCGCCAGACGCACACACTGGGTGATTTCGTGCTCGGCGGGCGCAGCCTCAACAGTACGACCGCCGCACTCAGTGCTCACGCCAGCGACAGCAGCGGCTGGTTGCTGCTGGGCCTGCCGGGGTGGGCGTATGCGGCCGGCATGGATGCAATCTGGATGATCGTGGGCCTCGCGATCGGGATCTATATGTCATGGCTGCTCGTGGCGAGCCGGTTGCGGGTGTACACGGCCAAGGCGGATGACGCCCTGACCCTGTCGGCGTTCTTCGAATACCGTTTCGAAGACCGCTCACGCATGCTCCGTCTGCTGTCGGCGATCATCATCCTCGTGTTCTACACGCTCTACGTCTCCTCCGGCCTCGTGGCCGGCGGCCTGCTATTCGGCAAGGTCTTCGGGATGGACGCCACGACCGCCATGGCCGTGTCCGTCGGCGTGATCGTCGTCTACACGTTCATCGGCGGTTTCCTCGCCGTCAGTTATACGGACGTCGTGCAGGGCATGCTGATGGTCGTCGCGCTCGTCATCGTGCCGCTGGTCGCGGTCGCGGCCATCGGTGGGTTCACGCCGCTGTTCGACGGCATCGCGGCGGAAGAACCGGCGCTGCTGGCGATCGGCCGTCAGGCGTCGTTCAACGCGGAGAGCGGGATCTGGGAAGCCGGCGGCGCCTTCGGCCTGATCGCGATCGTCTCCAGCATGGCGTGGGGGCTCGGCTACTTCGGCCAGCCGCACATCCTCGCGCGGTTCATGGGCATCCGCTCGGCGGCGCATATCCGCTCGGCGCGCCGGATCGGCATGACCTGGGTCATCACCTCGATGCTGGGGGCGCTGCTGGTGGGTCTGGCCGGCATCGTGTACTTCGACACCCCGCTGGGCGATCCGGAAACGGTCTTCCTGGAACTGATCGACGCGCTCATCAACCCGTGGATCGGCGGCTTCCTGCTGGCGGCGGTGCTGGCGGCCATCATGTCGACGGCCGATTCGCAGCTGCTGGTGGCCTCATCGGCACTGACCGAGGATTTCTACCGCGCGTTCATGAAACAGGATGCCGCGGACAACAGTCTCGTGTGGATCGGTCGCTTCACGGTCGTCGCGGTCGCGGTCGTCGCATTCGTACTGGCGCTCCAGGGCGGCGGCGTGCTCGACCTGGTCGCCTATGCGTGGGCCGGTTTTGGCGCGGCATTCGGCCCACTCGTCCTCCTGTCGCTGTACTGGCGCGGTGTTACCCGCAACGGTGCCCTCGCGGGGATGATCGTCGGCGCCGGCATGGTGGTCCTGTGGCGTCAGTTCGGCACGCCCATGGGGCTGTATGAAATGGTCCCCGCCTTCGTGCTCAGCGGTGTCGCCATCGTCGTCGTCAGCCTGATCACGCGTGCTTCACTGCCGTCGAAGCAGGCCACCGATCTCGTCGGCAGCGCAGACGACTGAGTCCGGATCCAATGTAAGGCCCCGGCGGCACGAATGGCGCCGCGGCCCGGGGAGTAAGCGATGGAACTGTTCGATCTGACCGGCCGCACCGCACTCGTGACAGGTGCAGCCGGCGGGCTGGGTGGCGCCCAGGTCGAAGCCCTGATGCAGGCCGGGGCGCACGTGGTCGCGACGGATCTGGAGGCCGAATCGATCAAGCGCAGACTCGCGCGGAGCGGACTCCCGTTCCGGCGCCTGACGACACTGGAACTCGATATCACCGATGAGGATCGGATCGCGGCCTGCGTGCAGCACTGCGAACGGGAATTCGGCGGCATCGACATCCTGAGCAACAACGCGGCGGTCTCGCTGCCAGCGCCATTGATCGATTACGCGCTTGCGGATTTCGACCGGACCATGGCCGTCAACCTGCGCGGTCTGTTCGCCATGAGTCGTGACGTGGCCGCATCGATGACGCGCATGGGCCGCGGCGGGAGCATCATCAATATCGCATCGATCGGGGGCATGGTCGTCGACGGTCCGACATCCGCCGCCTATGACGCGAGCAAGGCAGCGGTGATCCAGTTGACGCGCAACCTGGCGGTCGAACTGGCCCCGGCGGGCATCCGGGCAAACGCGATCGCACCGGGCTACATGTTCACGGAAATGACCGCGCGCTACACCTCGGACCCGGATTACATGGAACGGCTCACGACCTCGAAGATCCCGCTCGGCCGTGTCGGCCAGCCCCGGGAAATCGGCGGCGCCACCGTCTTCCTCGCATCCGATGCCGCATCCTACGTCACCGGCCACACACTGAACGTCGATGGCGGCTGGGTCGCCATCTGAGGCGATTCCGACGGCGCACGCATTGCCCGGAGTCAATCGGTCCCGGCGGGATAGTCCATGATGAGCAGGGCCCGGGAAAGTCCGTTTTTCGACCAGTACAGATGCGGTTCATGACCCGGGAAACTCGTGTGGCAACCCGCGGTCAGATGCACGGGGCTATCGACCGGCCCCACCTCCGCCGCGCCATCCAACAGCAGCAGATGCTCGGTCCCTCCGTGCGTTGGCGAGTAGATCGGCTCGTCGGTCAGGGGGATGACCGTCTCGTAGAGTTCCCAGATCGACGCGGTGCGGATACTCCCGATGAACCGCATCTCGAGGACAGGCCCTTCGAGTCGCGGCGACTCGCTGCTTTGACCGCCGTTACGCGTAAAAAAATCGCTCGGCGTGACATGCAGTTGCCCCGCCAGGGCCGCCAGGGTCATGATCGTCGGATTGCCCTCGCCGACCTCCAGTCGAGACAGGGTACCCTTGGCCACGCCCGCCCGACGCGAAAGTTCGGACAGTGAGAGCCCACGGTGACGACGGTAGTAGCGGATGCTGTCCGCGAGCTGCCGCGAGAATGTGGCCGGCTGCACCGGTTCGACGGCGTCCTCGCGCCCGTAAGTCGTGTTCGGATCGGCCATGAGAGGGAATCCGTTGCTGAAACGTGTGTCGAGGACTGCATGATACACGCGCGCGAAAAATCGCAGCGCTCCGTCTTCGTGCCGGCAACGGACATCGTCCCCCGATAGAGTGCACGACCACCGGCATCGAATGCCTCGGCCATCGCCGCCCCCCTGGGCAGCCGCCGCATCGACATCCTCATCCGGGACGCCGGGGTCGAATACATCAATCCGGGCGGAATGCGTCATGCGCGCCGTGGACCGTCCTGCCCCCTCCGTCCGCACGAGCCGGAACGCATGTCGGCGTTCCCTGAACAAATCCACTGCATCCAGATCGGCACCGGCGACGTATGCCGCCCTGAATCCCGGCGGTCAGACCCTACAACGCCGGGAACATCGCCAGAACTGGAGCACATCATGAGCAAAGATCGGACAATCCTTACGCAGGAGATGGACCAGCCCCGCAAGCCCGCGCGGCGCCGTTTCCTCCAGAACAGTGCCGGAGCCGGTATCGGGTTCGCCGGCAGCACGCTGCTGGCCGCATGCGGCGGCGGTTCCAACTCGGCGGCGGCCCAGACGGGGCCAAGCGACCCGGATATCCTGAATTTCGCACTCAATCTGGAATATCTCGAAGCGGAGTTCTACCTCGCGGCGGTCGGCCGCAGTTCCCTCAGCAACACCGGAGGCACCGGCACCGAGGGTGCCGTAAAAGGCGGCAAGCCCGTACCATTTGCGACTCCGGCCATCCAGGAATACGCGGAAGAGATCGCCGAGGACGAAAGGACGCACGTCGAGTTCCTGCGCAGCGCGCTTGGTAGCGCGCGGGTCGCGCGCCCGGCGCTCGACATTTCCGCCGCAGGGCCGTTCACCGCGGCCGCCCGCGCCGCTGGCGTGATCGGCGCGGGCGAGACCTTCGACCCGTATGCCAACGAAGACAACTTCCTGCTGGGTGCGTACATCTTCGAGGACGTCGGCGTGACCGCCTACAAAGGGGCATCCCCGCTGATCGAGAACAAGACCTTTCTCGAGGCCGCCGCCGGCATTCTGGCCGCCGAGGCCTATCACGCCGGCATCATCCGCACGGCACTGTACAGCCGCGGTCTGAGTACGGCGTCCCTGCACGACGCCGCCAATAAAATCTCCGATGCCCGCGACAGCCTCGACAATGACGACGATGTCGACCAGGGTATAACGGCGAATGGCGAGACCGGCAACGGCGCGACGGCCAACATCGTCCCGCTCGATGCAAACGGGATCGCGTTCAGCCGCACGCCGGGCGACGTACTCAATATCGTCTACCTTAATGGCGGAGCCGTAAGCACTGGCGGATTTTTCCCGGACGGCGTGAACGGTAATCTGTCGACGAGTTCCGCGTAATCCTTTGCGGTCCCTGACCGGACGCCGGCCGGAGCGCCGGCGCCCGTGCAGGTAACAAAACCGAAAGGGAACAGGCGCCCGCGCGCATCGTGCGCAGGCGACGAGAGAGGCGATGCAACCGGACGATGACCAGTTACGAAACCTGTTGTATGGCGTCAGCCGTGGCGAGGAGGAGGCGTTCGCAACCCTGTACCGCCACACTGCGGCGCGACTGTATCCGGTCTGCATGCATCTGCTCGGACAGCGAGAGGCCGCCGAAGAGGCGGTGCAGGATGCCTTTGTCCGTATCTGGCACCAGGCGGACCGTTATTCGCCCGATCGGGGCACCGTGCTGACCTGGATGATCGGGATCGCGCGTTACCGCGCGATCGATCAGCTACGGTACCGGGCTCGACGGCCCGAAACGAATCTCGAACGCATCCCCGAGCAGGCATTGGCGGATGCGGCGACGGGGCCCCTCGAACACTCCGCACTGGCCACCGATGCCGACGCCCTGGCACGCTGCATGGGCGACCTCGGCAATAACCAGCGGTCGGTGATCCGGCTCGCTTTCCTCCAGGGACTGACCCACGACGAGATCTGCCGGCAACTCGACAGCCCGCTTGGTTCCGTCAAGAGCTGGATCCGCCGCGGCCTTCAGGCCCTCAAGCGGTGTCTGCAGCGATGAATTACGATGATCCGGAATTGCGCGACCGGCTGGCCGCCGAATATGTGCTCGGTACACTGCGCGGTCGCGCGCGCGACCGTTTCGAGCGACTGTTGCTGAGCGATCGCGCGCTCCACACCGATGTGCAGCGCTGGGAGCGTCAACTCAATCCGATGGCGCTGGCCCTGCCGCCACGGGAACCCGCCCGGCGGGTCTGGCGCGGTATTCGCGCGCGCATCCGGCCCCGTCCCGCGCGGGCCGGGTGGTTCTGGCCGACAGCCACAGGGGTCGCCACGGCAACAGCCGCCGTGCTCGCGATCTACTTGGCGGTAACACCACCCGTCACACGAACACTCGAACCGGACTATGTCGCCGCGATCGGCGCCGAGGCCGATGGCCCTGCATGGTCGATCTCCGCGCATGTGGACGAGCGCCGCGTATCCATCCGCGCGGTGCGCGCCGCGGATATCGAATCCGGGAACGACCTCGAACTCTGGCTGCTCCCGTCCGGCGGCGCAGCACCCATTTCGCTCGGGCTGCTCCCGGAGAGCGGCAAAACACGATCCCGGATTCCGCAGGACGCGGTCGCCGCCGTGGCGGATGCCACCGGCATCGCGATCTCGCGCGAGCCGACCGGTGGTTCGCCGACCGGTGCACCGACCGGGCCGATTCTGTACCAGGGGCGCCTGATCCCGCTTTGAGGTTCACGCGTGGAGACGACGGCGATCCGACCGGAATCGCGCCGTCGGCTCTGCGCGATCCGCGCCACGGAGAGGCCTTTTCAGTTACGCGTCCCGATAGAGTTCGCCGCCGCCTTCACGGAAGGCTTCGGCCATTTCGGCCTTGCCCTCTTCCGCTGCCGTATCGACATCCTCGCCCCGCGCGGCGGCGTATTCGCGGAGCTGCTGCGTGATCTCCATCGAACAGAACTTCGGTCCGCACATGGAACAGAAGTGGGCCGTCTTGGCGCCTTCCTGCGGCAGCGTGGCATCGTGATATTCGCGTGCCCGTTCGGGATCGAGGCCGAGGTTGAACTGGTCCTCCCAGCGGAACTCGAAACGGGCCTTCGACAACGCGTTGTCGCGGATCTGGGCGGCCGGGTGACCCTTGGCCAGATCGGCGGCGTGGGCGGCGATGCGGTAGGCGACCAGACCTTCACGGACGTCGTCGCGGTTCGGCAGGCCCAGGTGTTCCTTGGGCGTGACATAGCAGAGCATGGCGCAGCCATACCAGCCGATCTGCGCGGCGCCGATGGCGGACGTGATGTGGTCGTAACCGGGCGCGATATCGGTGGTCAGCGGCCCCAGCGTGTAGAACGGCGCCTCCATGCAATCGACCAGTTCGCGGTCCATGTTCTCCTTGATCAGTTGCATCGGGATATGGCCCGGACCCTCGATCATCACCTGCACGTCGTGTTCCCAGGCGATCTTCGTCAGTTCACCCAGCGTCTCGAGCTCCGCGAACTGGGCCCGGTCGTTCGCGTCCGCGATCGAGCCCGGGCGCAGTCCGTCGCCGAGCGAGAACGACACGTCGTAGGTCTGCATGATCGCGCAGATCTCGGCGAAGCGCGTGTAGAGGAAGCTCTCCGTGTGATGCGCCAGACACCACTTGGCCATGATGGAACCGCCGCGGGAGACGATCCCGGTGACGCGGTTGGCCGTCAACGGGATATGCGCGAGGCGCACGCCGGCATGGATCGTAAAGTAGTCCACGCCCTGTTCGGCCTGCTCGATCAGGGTGTCGCGGAAGACCTCCCAGGTCAGATCCTCGGGGCGGCCATCGACCTTCTCCAGCGCCTGGTAGATCGGCACCGTGCCGACCGGGACCGGCGCGTTGCGCAGGATCCATTCGCGCGTCTCGTGGATGTTCTTTCCGGTCGACAGATCCATGATCGTGTCGCCACCCCAGCGGGCCGACCAGACCATTTTCTCGACTTCCTCGGCGATCGAGGAGGTCACGGCCGAGTTGCCGATGTTCGCGTTCACCTTCGTGCGGAAGTTCCGCCCGATGATCATCGGCTCGAGTTCGGGGTGATTGATGTTGGCCGGGATGATCGCGCGCCCGCGGGCGACCTCGTCGCGGACGAACTCCGGCGTGATCGTCTCCGGCAACTCGGCGCCGAAGGCCTCACCGGGATGCCGCGCGAACAGATCGAGATCCATCACCGCCTCGCGGCGGGCATTCTCGCGGATGGCGATGAACTCCATCTCCGGGGTAACGATGCCGCGCCGCGCGTAATGCATCTGGCTGACGTTGGTACCGCTTTTCGCCCGCCGCGGTTTCGGCACGTCCGGGAAGCGGATCCCGCCGAGCTTCGGATCGACGGCGCGCTC
>Ga0306907_1000515_pt1 | contig 16396 bp, 15 predicted proteins | sample AntRauTorcE11898_FD_190415 | JGI IMG/M metagenome (GOLD analysis project Ga0306907, IMG submission 190415) | Saline lake microbial communities from Rauer Islands, Antarctica - Metagenome Torckler E11 #898 (v2) (version 2) | ecosystem: Environmental > Aquatic > Non-marine Saline and Alkaline >... | reverse complement strand
CGAGGCGCGGCCGCATCCGGCCGAATACCGCCGATTCCAGACACGAGAGACGCCCCGGCTTGATGTGCTCGATCGTCTCGATCATGGCGGCCGCGTCGTAATCGGCCAGGGCATCGTGATTTTCGAGGTAGGAGCCGCGCACGAATCGCAGCCGTGACTGCGGCCCCCGCTGCCACGCGGCCAGGGTATCCCGGGCCTCGATCAGTGATTCGCCGGAGAGTTCGAGCCCCACGATCTCTTCGAACTGCGGCTCATCCAGCAACCGGGCCAACAGCGATCCTGAACCGCAGCCGAGGTCGAGCACGCGTCGCGCCCCTGCCTGCTTCATGCGCTGTAAAACATGCTCGAGCCGGGCCTGATGCAGCGGGAACTCGATCGGATCATCCGTGCCGGGCGCGAAAGGCGTTTGCCAGGTCATGGGCTCACCACACTCACGTTGATCGCGAATATGCAGACAAGTACACCCTCAGTGACCCCGCTCGCCATATCGACCCCGCGTGCTGGCGTAAAAGCCGCGCAGTTTACCGCGACGGTCGTTCCGCTTCACGTCCCGCTCGGCCAGGACCGATCCCCTGCAACATGATGCTGGCATCCCGGGAGGTTTATGGCGTCAGGGCATATCCCGCCTCGGTTCGCCCCCAACCGAACGCGTCCGCACCCGGGTCTCGCGCCAGATCGTGTACAGCCCCGCGCCTACGATCAACGCGGCACCGCTCAGCATGAGCATATCCGGGCGCTCACCGAACACCAGGGCACCGAGGATCATCGCGAATATCAGCCGCGTGTAGCGGAACGGGACCACGACGGCAACATCGCCCGTACGTGTCGCGGCCACCATCGCGTAATAACCAAGCCCGCCGACCACGAAGGCGGCGCCGAGACGCGCGAGATCGGTCGTCCCCGGCACGGCGGGCGGCGTCCCCATGAACAGCATCATGAGCAGTCCGGTTGGCACAACGACCGCGAATCCGTACAGGGCGAGCTGTCCGCTCGTGACTTCGACCGGAACATGGCGCACCGCGAGATCGCGCAGCGCCAGTGCCGCGACCGCGATCACCGCCAGCAGCGACTCCGGTGCGAATCCCTCGAGCCCCGGCCGAATGATCACCAGGACACCCGCGAAACCAACCCCGATCGCCGTCCAGCGACGCCAGCCGACGGGCTCATGCAGGAACAGCGCGGCGCCCAGCGTGACCGCGAGCGGCGCCGCCTGGAGAATCGCGGACGCGCTCGACAGCGTTGTCAGTACGATCGCGGAGACGAAACTGGCCGTGGCGATGATCTCGCCAAGGCTGCGCAGGAGAATCGGCCACGACAACAACGCCCGCGACCACACCCGCTGCCCACGCATCAACGTCAAGGTCGCAAAACTGATCGTGCCGCCGAGACCGATCATCACGACCACCTGTCCCATGGGGAGCGCGTCAGCCATCTGCTTGATGAGCATATCCTCGAGCGCGAAGCCCGCCATGGACGCCACCATCAAAAGGCTGCCGCGAATGTTCTCCATCGATTTCCCTCCCCATACACACAAACGGCCCCACCGCCGATAAACGACGATGGGGCCGATATGGCCGATTGGCGAACGCGTTTACAGGTCGTATTCCGCCTTGACCGCTTCGAACGCGGACTCGCCATCGACGGTCGTCACGCCATCGAGCCACTCACGGACCCGCTCCGGATTCGCCGCGATCCACTCGCGTGCGACCTCTTCTTCCGAGCGCTCCCGGTAGCTGTGCTCGTAGATCCAGCGGCTCTGGGTCTCCGGCTTCACCTGATACTGGCTGAAGAACCGATTCACGTTCGGTAGCCGTTCCGCGAGATCCGGCGGCGTCAGTGTATACACCGTCGCCTCCGTATGCGCGATCTCGCTGTCGTCCGGGGCCTCAAGATAGTGAAGATCGTACGTGATGTTCATCCAGTGCGGCCGCCAGCCGTAGAACGCCACCCAGTCCTCGCGACTGGTCGCACGCCCGACCTGAGCCAGCATGGCGGTCGTCCCGCTCGATACAACCTCCCAGTCGCCGAGGTTATGGCGATTTTCCTCGATCGCTTTCTTGACCCCGGTATTCCAGGTACTGCCGGATTCGATCCCGTAGATCTTGCTTTCGAACCGATCGGCGTACTCGTTCAGGTCGGACATCGACTCGACACCGGCATCCCGAACATAGGTCGGCACGGCGACGCCGGACAGGGCGCCTTCAAGGTTCGCGGTCAATCGCGTGATCTTCCCTTCCTGCACCAGCGGATCGATCATCGAGGACGAAACCGGATACCAGCCCCCGAGGCCGACATCCAGATCGCCATTGGACAGCCCCTGAAGCGTCAGCGGGGTATTGAGCTGTTTCGTGTCGGTTGCATAACCGGCGGCTTCCAGCAACTGGGCCGAGACCTCGCTCTTTACAGTCACCCCCGGCCACGGCTGGACGCCGAACCGCACTTCCTTCGGGTCTTCGGCCTGGGCGGCGCCCGTTGCGGCCGCCAGGGTCAGTGCGCCGGCCGCCAGGCCGCGCACGAGATGATTCGAGAAATAACGCCTCGAATGAAACTTCATGAAAATCCTCCCATCGTTCCCGCGCGATCCGCGCTGCAGGCAACAGCGGACCGGCAATCGGGATGTGGTTTCTGATCCGTGACAGGAATGCCACGAGGAGGGGCCATCCTGCGCTGTGAGGCGCGCAAAATTTAGCGCGAACCGACTAATTCTTGGCCCGATCCGCCGGTACCGGGGCCCCCAGCCAACACCAACCGCCCCGGCATGCATCCGTCCTTCCTCCCGCGGCGAAACAAACCAACGTTACTGGTCGCGGAAATCAGAACGCCCCGGGCAGTAACGTTCGCAACCATTCGATAAATGACCATCGCAAACGCGGCGAGTGCGGGATCCGCAATTGCAGGAGCTGCAATTATGCGCAGAAACGCACTTACGATAGGCATCATCGCCGCGACCACTGGCCTTCTGGCGGCCTGCGGCGGCGATGACGACGACAACGGGTCGGCCGCTCAGGCCGAGGTCCGAGCCATTCATGCGTCCTCGAACGCCCCTGACGTCAACATCACCTTCGACGGCGACGTCGCGGTCGAGGATCTGGCGTTCGCCACCGCGAGCGATTCCCTTGGCGTCGATCCCGGCACGTTCGCCGTCACGGTCGATGCCATCACTCCGAACGGCGACACCCAGGTCATTACCGCGGATGTCCCCTTGGAGGCCGATCAGGAGACCACGATCATCGCCCTCGGCAACGTGGGCGGAAGCGGAGATCTGGCACTCGCCCCACTCGTCGTAACCGCACCCGATGCGGATCCGGCCGCCGGCGAGGTCCGCGTCCAGGTAGTCCACGCGTCGGCGGCCGCCGCCGCATCCGGCCCGCTCGATGTCTACGTCACGGCACCGGCCGATGTACTGGCCGATGCCGAGCCGATCGGCACGTTCGAGTTCAAAGGGAGTCTCGAGCCAGTGACCGTACCCGCGGCTGATTACCGGATCCGGGTCACACCGGAAAACGACACCGGAACCGTCGTGTTCGATTCCGGCACGGTGTCACTCGCCGGCGGTGCCGATCTGGTCATCAGCGCGATCGACAACGTCGGGCCCGAGTCCGCGCCCGTACGGCTGCTGGTCGCCCCCGAAGGCGCCGACTCCTTCCTGCTGCTGGATGACGATGCGGAGACCGCCGTCGGCGTCGGCCATCTCTCCGCAGATACCCCGAACGTCGATGTCGCGCTTGACGGCAACTTCAGCCCGCCCGCCTTCGAGAACATCCCGTTCCCGTCGGTAACGGATTTCACCGAAGTCCCGGCCGGCACCTATGACATCGACGTGGCCGCCACCGGCAACACGGCCTCGGCGGTGGATGCAGACGGAGTCGAACTGACGGCCGGTGAGCGTTACACCGGCTATGCCGTTGGCCTGATCGGCGGTAGTCCATCGCTGGACCTCATCTTCAGTCAGGACGACATCCGCTCCGTCGCCACCGAAGCCCGCCTGCGCGTAATTCACGCGGCGAGCCAGGTACCGACAACTGATAGCGCGGTCGACGTCTACCTCACGCCGGCGGGCACCCAGGCGGCAGATCTCGCCACGATCGACCCGACCATCGAGGACTTCCTCTACAAGGACATCAGCGCCTTTCTCTCGGTCGCGCCGGCAACCTACGAGGTCTTCGTTACCCCCGCCGACACCAACGTCGCAGCCATCGGTCCCGTGACCGTCACGCTCGATGCCGGCGACGTCACCACTGCCATCGCGCACGACGACGAAAACGATATCGGTGGATCATTCGCACTATTACCGGTCGACGAGACCGCACGCTGAAACCTGAGCAATAGCAGAGCCGTAACGCGCGACGGGCGGGCCCACGCGGTCCGCCCGCTCCTGCTGTGCCGCAAACTACTCAAGATCACGAAGCCAGGCCAAATAACAAAAGAAAAGACTTGACCCCGGTCGCTACGGTCCTCCGTCGCTAGACCCCGGTCGCCTACGACATACCCGCTCTCAACCCGGCGGCCTCGATTGCGATCGTCGCCACGGCCTCATCGGCATCCGAGGTATCACCACTGACACCGACCGCGCCGATGATCTCACCGGCCTCATCGAGCACAAGCACCCCGCCGGCCACGGGAACCGCACGGCCACCGGTCGCGTCCGAAACAGCCCCCAGGAAAGCGGGACGGTCCTCGTTCGCGGCCCCGAACGCGCCGCTGGACATACCCACGCCGAGCGCCGCCCAGGCCTTGCCCCGGGCCACCTCGAAACGGGCGATGCCCGCCCCGTCCTCGCGCTCGACGGCAACCGGATGGCCGCCCGCGTCGAGCACAACCATGGTCATCGGCTTGAGATCGCGTTCCCGAGCGGCCGACTCCACCGCACGCACAATCGCACGGGCCGTTGCCAACGGTAGACGCACTGCATGACGGTAAAACGTGGACATCGAGAGAAATCTCCGGTCGAATCAACATCGTGTGGCGCACCGATCAAACGTCAGCCTTCTCACCGCCAACCGGTCCGTAGAAGATCACCCATGTTGCGAAGTCCTCCGTGAAGTGCTCGAACCGATGCTCGACGCCGGCCGGGACGAACAGCACCTCTCCGGCCTCGAAGGGCCTGCGGGTATCGCCATTGACGAACTCCCCGAATCCGGAGATCACGACGTACACCTCATCCTGGTCGTGGGGTTCCTGATTATCCACTCGATCCGGCGCATAGAGCTCGATCTGCAGTGTCCCGTGCGCAAACAGCTCCACGAATGGCTGCGGTGCCACCTCGCGGAGCCGTGACATCGCGTGACCCACCGTCAGTCGGTCCGGGAGCGGCACGCTTTGCACATTCTTCTCCTCGACCATACTGCCTCCCATACTGAACGAGTCCGGCGGGAGTCCAAGCGACGAAGACTGCGGCGCGGCCTCGGCTCCCTCAGTCGGCCACGAGACCGACCTCCATCACGATCTGCCCATCATCATTCACCACCGCCGCCTCGGGCTCCGCGAGGCGCACGCGGTCGGGTTCGACGGCGGCCGCTTCCTCCGAGCCCGTACCTGCCCGGATCAGCACATCGCGCACGGCCGCGGCACGGGCGTCGCCGAGCGCGGCGAGATCCGCTTCGCTGACGGTCTGCGCGGCGATCACCTGCTCGGCCAGGTGCTTGCGGTAGGCCACCCCGTCGAACCGCGAGTCGCTCTCGGCCAACTCTTCATCGCTGCGGGTGAACTGCTGGCGCACCGCATCCAGGCTGGTATCCGGGTAGAGTCGGGCGAACATCGCCGCCACCACGTCCCCGGTCGGTTCCGCGGTCAGGCTGGGCGAGGACGCGTCGCGATCCGCCTCGCGCAGGCGCTCGGCCAGCGCCTCGATCGCCTTGCGTCGCTGCAGCACCAGGCGGTCCCGCTCCATGTTGTACGGGCCGGCGAGCTCCAGTGCCAGTCCCGGGCGGTTCGCCAGCGCCTTCCGCAGCAGCGCGACGCGCTCCCGCTGCGGTGGCGTCAGATCACTGCGCCCCGCGGGGAAGGCGACCCGGCCCAGATCCTCGTCGTCGGCGCCGACCAGGCCCGCCAGGAAGCTGAAGGGCGAGCTGACCACGCTGGCAATCGCGTCCGTCAGTGCCCTGCGGATCGCGCCACCGAGCTGGAATTCCGGGCTGCCGACGTCGCCCGTAACCGGGAGCGACATTTCGATCACGCCCTCGCTGTTCTTGAGCAGCGCCACGGCGAGCCCCAGCGGCAGATCCGTTGCGCCCTCCTGCTCGATTTTCTCGCCCAGTTCCAGCCCGCGCAGGGAGATGCTGTTGCGCCCGTCGAGCCGGCCATCGGTGATCGTGTAACCGAGATTGAGGTCCATCCGGCCGTCCGCGATCCGGCGCCCGGCGAACGCGACCGTGTACGGCGAGTAAGGCGGTATCTGCATATTGCGGAAAGTGACTTCGAGGCGGGTCTCCCGCATCGGATCCCAGGCGTCGACGGTCCCCTCGATCCGGGCCAGGCCGTAGTCATCCACCTGGCCCTCCATATCCACCCGCGTCGGCTCGTCGGAATCCGAGGCGAGCGTGGACAGTTCACCCTTGAAGTCGTGGATGCGGGCCGAGAACGGCAGCGGCAGCGAGCGGTCCGAGAACCGGACGTCGCCGTCGGACAGTACGACCCCCGCGATGTTGACGTTGAACGGCGCGGCCGGCTCGTCTCCATCCCCGGTCTGCTCCGGAGCGCCCTCGTCGTCCTTGGCGGCGGGCCGTTCCACCAGCAGGTCGCCAACGTTGGTGCTCTTGTTCTCGCGGATCAGCACCCGCCCCGTCAGTGCCTCGATCGACACGGGCGAGGTCTCGACGCGACGCTCGCCGAGGCTGAGATTCACGCGCTCGATCGCCAGCGCGCGCCAGCCCAATACCGCCCCGTCACCGGAATCCGGCACCAGGCTCAGCGCATCGACGTCGACACCACCACGATAGGCCAGCGGGTCCTCGCCACCGACGGAGAGCTCACCCTCAAGGCTCCCACTGCCGCTCTCGATGCCCATCCGAACGAACTGTCGCAGGTAAGGCTCCACGGGGGCGAACGCCAGCCCGTCGACCCGCAGGTCGCCATCCAGCGCGAAGGCCGGCGACAGCTGCATATCGCCGTCGAACCCGATCTCGCCCCCGGCCGCGGACCGCGCCCTTAGATCGACCGGGAAACGGCTGTTCTCATGCAGCCTGGCGTCCTTCGCGCCAACCCCGACATCGCGCAGCTCGAACCCGGCGGTCGTCGACTCATCCAGGTGATCGACAAAGCCGAGCGTCGTCGCGGACAGCGCCAGCTCGCGGATCACCACGCCGGGCATGCCGCCGCCCTCCTCTTCGGCCTGCTCCGCCGTGTCCGCCGCGTCCCCGGACGCCTCGCCCGCCAGCCGCGTGAACCGGGTCTCACCCGACGCGAAACGCTCCTCCCGAACCGCCAGCCCGTCGAGGCTCACCTTCTGAAGCGTCCACGCCCGCTCCCACAGACTGGCAAGGGTGAAGTTCACCCACAGGCGATCGAAGGCCACGAGATCGTGACCATCGCGGTCCGCGAGGGCGAGATCCGCGATTTCCAGGCTGAAGGTGTAGGGATTGACGTCGATATCGGCGATGCTGAGCTCGCGCCCGAAGTCATCCCGCACCGTGTCGACCGCCATCGTGGCAGCGGCCCACGGCAGGACGAGGAAGCCGACGACCGTGTACAGCGCGACGAGCACGAGCACCCAGAAGCGCACCCGGCGAACGTTGATCCAGCGGCGACGCAGATACGACCAGAGTCGTGAAGAGGAGTGGCGATCCATGGAGAACAGTTCAGGCATGGAAAACAGGGTAACAACTCATCCGTCCACACCCGAGCCGTTGTTACTCCGACTCCACGACGCCCGAACCGGCATCCTTCGCGCGACCGCGGCGCTTTTGCAGCACCCGCAGCCAGAACCAGAGACCCACGGCGACGACACCACTGGCGATGATCCCGTTGAAATCGGCCGCGAACTCGGCGATGGCGGGGAGGCTCTCGGCAAACGCGTACCCGAGGCCGACATACAGCCCAACCCATACAGCCTCCCCGGCCGCGCCCCAGACACTGAAACGGACCCAGTGCATGCGCCCCGCGCCCCCGGCGAAGTTGACGTAGGGCCCAAGCGGGCTGATGAGCCAGCGGCTGAGAAACACCCCAGGCCCGCCCCAGTCATCAATCGCCGCGCGCGCCCTTCCCAGCAGAAAGGCGCGGCTCCGCCGGCCCGCAGCCCATCGCTCCAGCGGCCCCGCGCAGGACCGTCCGATGAAGTATCCGGCCTGATCGCCCGCAACGGCGCCGGCGTACGCGGACAGGCAAACCGTAGCCAGGACAAGATCCCCGGAAGCCGCGAACGCGCCGCCCGTGAGCATCATCAGGGACGCCGGCACCGGCATGGCCAGACAGCTCAGGAAGGTCACGATCAGCAACGCCGCACTGCCATAGTTCGCAACGATGACGAAGAGCGCTTCCATCAGTCCTGCCCGCCCTCATGCGCCTGCGCCGCCGCGTCGATCCGCCGCTGGATCTCCTCGAGCGTCAGATCGGACGTCTCCATGATCACCGCCAGCGTGCGGCGCTTGCCACCGCCTGCATCCAGTTCCAGCGCCTCACGGACCACATCGGCCGGCAGATTGTACGAATGCGCCACATAACCCGGCGTCATCCACTCTTCCAGTCTCTGGCCACGGTGGGCGGGATCGGCCCAGTACACGGTGAAGAACAGCAGCCGCCCGGCAAAGAACACCGTCACGGCAACCGCCGCGACAAAACCCAGAAACAGGAAGCGATGTCTCCGCCAAAGGGTGCGCGACGCGTTCAATATGGAAGTCAAATCCGTGTCTCTCATGGATGGGCGGAACTTTCGGGCATTTCGCCTGCAAAGAGAATGCTAGACTGACCGGCTGTTATTCAAGGAGGTGCGGGATGATTCAGGCAGTCGGCAGCAGTGGAAGCGGAGGATCCGGTCCGCCCGATCTGGAGGCCATACTCAAAAAATTCACGAGCGGCGGCTCGCCCGGGAAAGCGGGCAAGGGCATCGCGAGCATCGTCGTTCTGGCCTTGCTGGCATGGGCGGCGTTCTCGTCATTCTACACCGTCCAACCCGAGCAGCGCGCCGTCACCAAGCGCTTCGGCTCGGTAATCGGCATAACCGATCCCGGCCTTCATTTCAAGATCCCGTTCGGCATCGATCAGGTGCAACTCGTGGCGACCGAACGCGTTCTGAAACAGGAATTCGGTTTCCGCACCCAGGGTACGCGCCAAGGCGGACGTACGACCTACAGCGCCGGTGAATTCGAGGATGAGTCACTCATGCTCACCGGCGACCTCAATATGATCGACGTGGAATGGGTCGTGCAATACCGGATAGCGGATCCCATCAAGTTTCTCTACGAAATGCGCGAACCCACCCGGACGCTGCGCGATATTTCCGAGTCCGTGATGCGCCGCATCGTCGGCAACATGCTGGGCTCGGAAGTCCTGACCGTCGGGCGGGTGGAGATCCAAAAGACCGCCGGCGACGAAATCCAGAACATTCTGGATGGTTACGATGCCGGCATCCGAATCAGTACGGTTGAAATGCAGGATGTTGTACCTCCTCCGGCGGTGCAGCCGGCCTTCAACGAGGTCAACGAAGCCCGCCAGGAACGCGAGCGCATGATCAATGAAGCGCAGAAGCGCGTGAACTCGGAAATCCCGAACGCGAAAGGTGCGGCGCTGCGCACGGTCGCCGAGGCCGAGGGCTACGCGACGGAACGCGTAAACCGCGCCCAAGGTGAAAGCGCACGATTTTCGGCGGTCTTGAAGGAGTACCAGTTGGCACCCGAGGTCACGCGTACGCGGCTCTACCTGGAGACCCTGAACGAGGTACTGCCCGGCATCGGCCAGGTGCTGGTCGTACAGGATGGACAAGTCGGTCCGCTCCCGTTGCTCGACGTCAATCGCACGGGCAAACGCGCCACCACCGGAGGTGAATCATGAAAGGCGTTGTCCTCGCGGTTGTTGCCGCCCTCGCACTGCTATCCGGAAGCCTGATCTTCTACACCGTAGACGAAGCGGAACAGGCGATCGTGGTCCAGTTCGGCGAACCGATCGGCGATGTCATCAGCGAGCCGGGCCTGAAGATGAAGATGCCCTGGCAGAACGTGCGCTTTTTCGACGATCGCCTGCTGGTCTGGGATGGCGACGTAACCCAGATCCCCACACTCGGACGTGAATTCATCCTCGTGGATGCCACGGCCCGCTGGCGGATCAATGACCCGCTGCTGTTCCTCACCAGTGTGCGTGACGAGAGCGGTGCCCGGTCGCGCCTCGATGACATTATCGACTCCGTCGTGCGCGACATGGTCTCGTCCACGGAGCTCGAGGAAATCGTGCGCTCCAAGGACTGGGACGTGGATGTCGAGGAACTGGAAGACCCAACACTCGCTGAACGCAGTGACGTCAATCTGGAGAAACAACCCCAGCTGGGCCGCGAACTGCTTGAATCCGGTATCCTCGAGCGCGCCAGGGCCTCGATGCCCGCACTCGGCCTCGAGTTGCAGGATGTGCGCATCAAGCGGGTCAATTACATCGAGTCGGTGCGTCGCCAGGTGGAGAGCCGCATGATCGCCGAACGCCAGTCGATCGCCGAGCGGTTCCGCTCCGAGGGACGCGGGAGAAGCCAGGAGGTCCTCGGCAACATGGAGCGCGATCTGCGGCGCATCCGCTCCGAGGCAGCCCGCGAGGCGGAGGAAATCCGCGGCAACGCCGATGCGGAGGCGACCAGTATCTACGGACGCTCGTTCGGTGAGGACCCGGAGTTCTATTCCTTCTTCCGCACGCTGGAGAGTTACCGCGCGCTGGGTGAGAACAGCACCCTCATGCTCGGTGCCGACTCCGACTTCTTCCGCTATCTCGAGCAGTCACAAGCCGAGTAACCCGGAGCCAATCCATGCACGCACGCGCCGACCCGGTGGTGCGTGCATGGTCAAGCGTCGCGCGATCACGAATCGCCTGGAGGGGCGGCCCCGACTCTGGCCCGAAGTATCTCTAATTGCCCGCTGAGTCTTGCCGCACCACTCCCTCCGCGAGCGGCGCCCACAGCCGCACAGTCGTGCCGTGTCCGGGCGACGACTCCACCTCCATAGACCCGCCCAGTGCCTCGAGCCGTTCGTAGATTTCAAAAAGACCTACGTGAGCACAGGACCCGGAGAGCGCCCGTTCGGCTTCCGCATCAAAACCGATCCCCTCGTCCGAGACGGTGACGCACAGCTCATTGGCGCCCTCCCCAGCCACGGTAACTCGGGCTTCGCTGACTCCCGCGTGCTTGACGACGTTGAGCAAGAGTTCCCGTACGGCCTGGAAGAGCAGGGCCTTCACTTCCGGCGCGGGCTCGGCCGACCCGTCCGCCTCCACGTGCAAGTCCAATCCGTATTTCTCGTACGTGCGGGTGCTCAGCCAGCGCAAGGCCTCGCCCAGCCCGCCGGTATGGAAGATCTGGGGACTCAACTCGTGGCTTAGCGTGCGCGTGCTCGCGATCGCTTCGTCGAGCAGGTGGCTGACTCGATCCACCTGCGCTGACAATGAAGTGAGTTCTGCGTTCTTCAACATCCCCAGCCGCACCTTCACGGCGACGAGCAACTGCTGAACATCCGCGTGCAGGATCTCGCTGAGCCTGTGACGCTCGCGCTGCTCGGCCTGGCTAAGCTGCAGCGCCAGTTGCTGCAGGCGCCGCTCGTTGGCCTTGAGCTCGGTGATGTCCAGATTGATCCCGGCCCACGCGGTCACGCATCCATCGTCGCCCCGGACCGGGCGTCCACGGGCGAGAATGGTACGGTATTGCCCATCCTTTCCGAGTATCTGCAGCTGACGGTCCCGGTGATCCCGCGTGGCGACGGTCTCGCGCCACTCTGCCGAGAAGCGTTCCTTTTGATCGGGCGGCAGGCAATCGGTCCAGCCAAACTCGGCGGCCTCCTCCTGGGTCATGCCGACGAGATCGAGGAAGGACTCACTGAAGTAGCGAACGCCCCCATCCGGATTGGTAAGCCAGATGCCGTAATCGATCTGTTCGCCGATCGTGCGGTAGATTCGCTCCGACTCGGCAAGCTCGGCCGTTCGTGCCGCCACGCGCTCTTCCAGCTCCTCGGTCAAGCGCTGAAGCCGCAGTTGGAACTCCTTCTCCTCAGTGATGTCCACCCAGGCAGCCAGCGCCCCGTGTGTCTTCCCGGTTTTATCTCGCAGCGGAATCGCGTCGCCGTACAGGTACCGTCGGCTTCCGTCAGCGTGCTCGACGATGTGCTCGTAACTGCGCACCTCCGCGCCCGCCGCGGCGCGTTGCATGGGGAGTTCGCCCCCCGATAATTCTCTTCCCTCCGCGTCAAAAAACCTGAAACCGGCGGCCGCTTCGCTCGCGGGGGGCGTTAAGGAGAAGTTCGAGCCCTTGGGTATACCCAGCAGCTCGTAAGCGACCCTGCTCCCGGTGACCCGACGGCACTCCGGGTCGCGGGCGATCAATACGGCGGCCGGAACCGCGTCCATGAGGGCCTCGAGCTCGTCCGCCCGCGCTTTCTCCCGCCGTGCCACGTCGCGAAAGCGAAGACCAACCAGCGCAGCGGTCCAGATCGCTACTATGGAGATGGCAAGGTTTTGCCCAACGAGCCACCGCTCGGGCTCCGCGAACGCAGTCGCGACAAACTCGACCGCGGCGGCCGCGGTGCAGATCGCCGCGACGCCCATGATGACCGCGCGGCCGGGCGCACGCAGCGCGTACAACACCCCGGCTGCGTACAGCACCTCGAGCGCGACGACCGTAGGCATCCACAGCAGGTCGACGACGAAAACCGGTACCACCAACGCAACGGCCACAAGCGCCACGACGGCGTCCGAGTTCACGCCACCAATTGAGTCCGAGAAAGGGGTTCGAGCTGCCACACAAACACTCCTCGGCGTCCGTTATCTGCACGCTCGCGATTTATGCACTCTGCCCGCATGACGCCCATCCGTCTGCGGGAGTCACGGACCATCGTGCCTTACTGATGCTATTTGCGCCACCGAGAGCGCATGAACGGATAGATCCCGAGGCCATCCGCCACCTGCTGGACCTGAATTCCCTCCGGCAGACTCATCTCCACGGCACGGGCTTTGAGGTCCATCGAATACCTTCATTTTTTCGGGCCTTGATTTCTTCTTGGCATCTGACACCTCCGCTTCGTTAGCTGGAAGTGTCCACTAAACCGGGGGAACTACACGTCACCATTCAGCGGCTTGTTAGGCTTTAGGCTCGGTAAGCCGCTCGTACCAATCCCGGTAGGGGGTGTTCTTGACCAAATGGCGGTTGAAATCCTTGGCGTCATCTTGCCACCACACAGGCCCGCGCTCACCCAGAGCCACCTTCGCCGCATTCACCGAGCGGCGCGCTGCGGCAAGGCGGGCGGCATCGCTTGCTGCCTTGGCCGCCTTGACCTCACGGCGAGCGGTCATCAAATCCTGAACATAAGCGGCGCGCTCGGGCCCGGGGAGATTCGGATTGGCGACCCGCCACAGCCGGCCTCGGACCACCATGTACCGACCATCGGGAGTCACTGGATATTTCATGTGGACCTAACGGCGGCCATCTGCCGCGCGAGGTACGAGCGTCGGCTGTATGGCATTGTTGGGCTCGTATTTCACCGCCATTCTGACCGTTCCTCTCGGTGCTGCATCCTCAGAGGATGCGTCCATCACGAGATGCCAAGCTCCCGTAATCGTTCCAGGTAGTAATAGTAACCTCAGATGCCCGAACCAACGCGACAATGTCACTCCACTCGTCTCGATACGACCGCGGCGGAAACACGACAAGGTTCGCATGGCCCGGATCGACTGCACTGGGATACAAGATCGCGTCGGGCGATTCATCGTTCCCAAGTCGCAGGACCTGCGCTATGTACTCGCACACGATCTGGGAGGGAACGTACTCGACGTGTTCTCGCCCATCTTTCGAAACGGGTAGGGAAATCGCATCGACAAATGAATGCAGAAATATTAGCGCGTCCCGCTCTCGCCTCATCTCGATGTTGAAGACCGAGGGAATCTCGGGCAAGCCGGTTAGATCTACCGCCAACAAACGATTGCGAATGGAGAAGGTTGCGAGGACATAGGTTGCCGGTGGGGCGTCCGATATTTCCAGCACCGCCGTTTCCGCATCCAAGGCGAAATATCCATAGCTGATTCCCGGCGGATTCATTCGACCAGCAGTGGCCAGCTCAGGAGGTGGCGGACATAGCTCGGAAAACTCCGCACCGATCGAAGCGGCCGTATTTTTTCGCGCACGATAGACCACCGTATCCTGGAACAGCTCTTTCCATAGCGAGAACTCCTCAATGTATTGACCGATTAGCGCCAGAAGGGCTTGAGGGCTATATGTCGACCCTGTCTCTGACCCCGGATCCATAGGTTTAACGAAAAAATATCTGCTACGGTGTTTCGTTGTTTTGACGAAACTGCCCCAAGCATGTATCAATCGATCGTGCTCGTGTTCGCCGAGCCAAAACCCTCCTGGGGCGGGCACCCATGCGATGTCGTGGAACGAGTTGGCTATATCTTCAAATAGGTCGCCATCAGCGAAGGTACCGAGAGATAGAAGTGCATCCTGAGTGTCGGTGATCAGCTCCTCGCCCACCCATTCACCAGAGTCTCGGGGTAAACCGGCCGCGCCCGGCTCTTCGTAGTACTGGAAGAATGCTCCAGCGATATATGGCAGTACTTCGTCTAACGGAGCGGCGATAGGCTGACTACTAGTCCGTTCACAGTACGAGCATGCGTGTTCGGTGACGTTATCCTCTACGACTTGCTGCAGAAATAAGTCTTCAAGGCAGTGCGCGCAGACGTGCGTGTCGGGTGCGGACCACCCACGCTCTTGCGCCTCGATCCATTCCTTCTTTGCGCGTCCCATATCGAGCTAACTCCCTGCGCTTGATGTAACGTGCTTATACGACGGAGTCGTGATTGAAGACCGCCCAACGATGTGCTGAGGCGCGCCGCGCCACGCTGCCCACTACAGGCAGACACGTGTCGCGGCGCCGCCTCCAGCTACTTGTTATGTGTGTCGTTGCTTCCACAGCATTAACCCGCGCACCGAATACAACCCAACGGCGAGACCTAGCAACACCGTCCCTGCTTGATACCCCAGAGCCGTTAGCCCGGTTAGATTGCCGAACCGCCAATCGGACACAACCAGTGGGCTTCCGAGAGCGAACTCGATCAACTCCATTGAGGCATCGACTAGAAGTGCAGCAGAAAGCACCACTACCACCGAATGGCCTACAAAGTGCCACTCACAGTACTTGCTATCAATTCGCCACATAACGGTAGCGCTCAGCCGCCGTGAAACCGTGAAGCGGTTGAGCGGTCGGCTGCAGCGCCTTGTTGGGCGCTACAGCGCAAAAAATCGCGCCTCTAAGCGAAATCCAAGGTGCCTTCCACTGGATTGTTCGCGATAACATCGTCGTACTCCGCGAGGAGCTTAAAATACGGGTGTCCATGCGGCTGGTCGACTTTCTCACAGAACCACTTGCGCTCATACGGCTCCCCGGAAAAATCGAAATGGCAGTAGATGTGAGGAAAGTAGTAATATTCATCTCCTTCTAAATTTACTGCCGCAATTGAGTCGTACGGAACGTCGCCCATCAGGAATGCCGTGATATCCGACTTCTCCCCATTGACATAGTCATTGAAGCGAAATCCATCGCCACACCTAACCAGTCCGCCTATTCGTAGACCCAAAACAATGCCCCGCTCATACGTATCCAAGAGTGCTACGCGAAACCAAGGCGAGATACCGCTCTCACGTTCTTCAATGTCCGGGTACGTATCCATACGATCGACATGGCGGACGATTACATCTTGGCGCAGATTCCTCGCCCGGCAATCATGTATTTCTTCCCGGAATACCTTTCGCAATCTCTCTCGATGCTGAATCCGCTCGCTGTTGGATGCAAAACGCCCGGTGATATTGCGCTGCGAGATGCGACGGGTCACATCAATAGCCACGCTCACGAGACAGAACATCGCAAACAGCGGCTCCCAACCATCGTTTGGGTAAAAAATCCAGACGATGCCGGACGCGGCCGCGCCGACAAGCCCGATAATCTCAATGTAGATAAGCCGGCTCATGTACCTTTACTTGCCGCACAACGATTTGCTGAGGCGCGCCGCCCGGAGCGCCTGATTACAGGCAGCCACGTGTGCCGGCGTCGCCTCCAGCTAATTGTTGGACGCGCGATTGCCATGACGGTTGATCGATAGCGCAATTTCTCTACTCCGGACGGCCAACTCGGCGCCGACGCCGCTGGACGCGAAACCGCATGTACCGACCCAGGCCGTAAGTTGTAGCTCCGACAAGGCCCAACCATAGCTTGACTTCCATGGGCCCCAT
>Ga0306907_1000513_pt1 | contig 16519 bp, 13 predicted proteins | sample AntRauTorcE11898_FD_190415 | JGI IMG/M metagenome (GOLD analysis project Ga0306907, IMG submission 190415) | Saline lake microbial communities from Rauer Islands, Antarctica - Metagenome Torckler E11 #898 (v2) (version 2) | ecosystem: Environmental > Aquatic > Non-marine Saline and Alkaline >... | reverse complement strand
CGATGGTGTACGCCGGCGGCGTGTAGTCGGCCAGCCGGATGGGCTTCGGCGTCGCCTGGTCGTTCTTCATGCGGGTGCCTCCGGGGCGGTGTTCGGAGTTTATCAGCGTTATGGGGCGCGGTTGGGGCGCGCGGCCGTAGGGGGCCAATGATGCACGTGTTGGGGGCTTGCGTCGCGGGGTTCAGGGTCGAGGCGGCAGGCGGCAGGACGGAGAATGTAGGCCGGTTTTCCCCGGCGCCCGTCGATTTCGGCATCCGACGCGATCCGCCGCCGGGGAATGCCGGCGTTGCGCGGTGATATGCATGGGGCGGTATCGATTGCCGTGGACCGCGCAAGGCCGGCCTACGGGGTTGGGGCTGGGTGATTCGCGCGGGGTGGGGGTTGCGGCTTATGATGCGCGGTCGGTCGCGGCGGCGCGGCGGGTACGGTTGCTGGATTCGGGGAGGTTGCTTTGGTTGCTGTGCAATACGCTACGGATCATCGGCGGGGGACGTTGCTGGCGGCGAGCGGGGTGCTGGTTGTCAGTTTAGATGCGTTGCTGGTGCGGCTGGCGGAGGCCTCTTCCGGGGATATCCTCTTTCTGCGTGGGCTGTTCATCGCGATTTCGCTGACGTTCATGCTGCGGCTGCTGCGCGGGCGCTGGACATGGACCGCACTGCGCGAGGGCGGCCGGCCGGCCTGGTCGATGTCCGTGACCATGGGGATGACGCAGATCCTGTTCGTGGTGGCGGTGATGCACACCAAGGCTGCCAATGTGGTCATCATCCTGACGGCCGCGCCGTTGTTCGCCGCGGTTCTGTCGGGGATATTTCTCGGCGAGTGGGTGCGGATGCGCACCTGGGTGGCGATGGGGCTTTGTATTGTCGGGATCATGCTGGTGTTTGGCGGTTCCGTCTCGCTTGGAGACTGGGTCGGGGATGCGGTCGCGCTGCTTTGCGCGCTGATCGTTGCCGGGAATTTCACGCAGTTGCGGCGGGCGCCGCAGGTGAACCGGCTGGCCGTGGTGAGCGCCGGCGGGTTGTTCGCGTGCGTGGTGTCGCTTCCGTTCGCGGCGCCGTTTGCGTTGTCGGAGCAGACGCTGATCGTGGTGGCCGTGATGGGGTTGATCCAGATGCCGCTGGCGCTGGTCATGATGACCGAGGCCACGCGTCACCTGCCCTCGGCGGAGGTGTCTCTGTTCCTGGTGCTGGAGGCGATCTTCGGGTCGTTCTGGGTGTGGCTGGTGCTGGGAGAGGAGCCGCCCGGGGCGACATTGATCGGCGGCGTGATCGTGATCGGGACGCTGGTGGGGCATTCGTGGCTGGCGTTGCGGCGCGAGCGGGTTGCGTAGGCGGCATCGTAGGTTGGGTTGAGCGCCAGCGATACCCAACGGGTCGAGATGTAAGCCATCGACATGATTCGTGCAGTACCGGCGCCACGCTCGTCGTGTTGGGTTTCCTTCGTCAACCCAACCTACGCGATTCACATAGGCGCCGGCCGGCCTTTCCCGGCGGCCGTTGCATTTCTTTCGTGCACAGCCGTATCCCGCCGGGGAATGCCGGCATTGCGCGGTGAGATGCACGTGGCGGTATCGGTTGCCATGGACCGCGCAAGGCCGGCCTACGTGTTGGGTTCGTAGCCTGACCTGAATAGAGGCGGCAGGCGGCAGGCGGCAGGCGGCAGGCGGCAGGCGGCAGGCGGCAGCATCGTAGGTTGGGTTGAGCGCCAGCGATACCCAACGGGTCGAGGTGGAATCCATCGACACGATTCGGTGTGGTCCCGGCGGAACGCTCGTCGTGTTGGGTTTCCTCCGTCAACCCAACCTACGCGATTCCCATATAGCCGCCGGCTGGCCTTTCCCGGCGCCCCGGTTCGACTCAGGCGAGTTGGCGCTCAATGTCGTCGGGGTCCCAGTCGCGGAAGACGTGGGTGTCGTTGATGTCCCAGGCGATCCAGCATTCGGTGCCTTCGCTGAAGCGGTGGTCGCTGTCGATGTGGAAGATGGACTTCACGCGGATTTCGATGCCGCTTCGGGTCTCGACGACGTAGGTGACGTTGTCGCCGAGGAATACGGCCTCGCGGACGGTGGCGCGCATGGCGTTGTTGCCTTCCGCGGGGACGCAGGCGCACAGGCGGACCCGTTCCGGGCGGATCATCATCAGGACTTCGTCTTTGACCTGCACGCCTTCGGGGCGCGGTACGCGGATGCCGTGTTCGCTGCCGGCGACATCAAGCACGGCGACATCGTCTTCGAGGCCCTTCACGGGTGCGACGATGAAGGTGGAGGCGCCGATGAACGAGGCGACGAAGCTGTCCTGCGGGCGGTGGTAGAGGTCTTCGCCGGAGCCGATCTGGACGATGTGGCCGTGATTGAACACGGCGATGCGGTCGCTCAGGCGCAGGGCCTCTTCCTGGTCGTGGGTGACGTAGACGATGGTGGTGTCGACCCGGTCGTGCAGCGAGCGGATTTCCTGCTGCAGGTCTTCGCGCAGTTTGCGGTCGAGCGCGGACAGCGGCTCGTCCATCAGCAGCAGTCTTGGCTCGTAGCTCAAGGCGCGCGCGAGCGCGACGCGCTGCTGCTGGCCGCCGGAGAGTTCGGACGGCTTGCGGTGGGCGAATTCTTCGAGCTGGACCAGCTTGAGGGTGCGTTCGACGCGGTCGTTGATGTCGCTCTTCGGGTATTTGCGCACCGAGAGCGGGAAGCCGACGTTCTCGCGGACGTTCATGTGCGGGAACAGCGAATAACGCTGGAACACCATGCCGACATTGCGCCGGTTCGGTGTCAGTCCGAGCACGGACTGGCCGTCGATGCGGATGTCGCCCGATGTCGGTGAGTCGAATCCGGCGATCATGTACAGCGTCGTCGATTTGCCGGAACCGCTGGGCCCGAGCAGGGTCAGGAACTCGCCGTGGCCGATCTGCAGATCGGTCTCGGCCACGGCGACGAAATCGCCGAAATGCCGCGAGACCCCGTCGAGTTCGAGCATCGCTTCGGCGTGATCGGGTTGGCGTTGGACCGCTTCACTCATTCGAACTTCTCCGGATTACTTATCCGCGCTCGTGTCCGGCGGGCGGCGGAACCACTGGATCAGTGCCGCCGCCAGCAGCAGTACGAGGGTCAGGGCGACCATGAGCGCGGCGGCGGCCGCGATGACCGGGCTGAGGTCGAGGCGCAGCGCCGACCACATCTTGACCGGCAGGGTCTGCAGGCTCGGGCTGGACATGAAGATCGCGAGGACGACTTCGTCCCACGAGATCAGGAACGAGAACAGCGCGCCGGCGCCGATGCCGGGCATGATCGCCGGCAGCGTGACGCGCCACAGCGCCTGCGAGCGGGTGGCGCCGCAGACGATCGCCGCCTTCTCGATATTCTGGTCGAAGGAGCGCAGCGCGTTGGTCGTGCAGATCACGGAGAACGGCAGCGCCAGCACGAGGTGGCTGAACACGAAGGCCGTGAAGGTGCCGGACAGCCCATAGCGCAGCGATGCGCCGTAGAGGCCGATGCCGATGATGATCAACGGCACGATCAGCGGCGTGGTGAACAGCGCCGCCAGTGCGTCGCGCCCGGGGAAACGGCCGCGGACGACGGCGAACGAGGCCGGTACGCCGAGCAGTACGGACATGACCGTCACCGCGATCCCGATCTGGAAGCTGTTGACGATGGCCTCGAACCAGGAGGGCTCGTTGAACAGTTGTCTGTACCAGCGCAGCGTCCATTCCGGCGGCGGGAACGCGAGCCACGGCGAGGAGCCGAACGACAGCAGGATGATGAAGACGATCGGCAGCAGCAGGAACAGGCCCACGAGGAGGTTGGCCCCGTAAAGCGCGTAGCGGAAACGGCCCATCGCCTTGAGATCGAGCAGCATCGCGTTCGCCCCTCAGGTGCTCGCCGTGTTGCGCTGGAAGCCGAGCACGGGCAGATAGATCGCCAGCGTGATGACCAGCAGGATCACCGCCGCGGCGCCGCCGATGCCCCATTCGAGGTAGTTCAGGACCTGCTGGACGATGTACTCGGCCAGCATCATGTTCCTGGTGCTGCCGAGCAGCGCCGGCGTGACGTAATAGCCGAGCGACATGACGAACACCATCGTGCCGCCCGCGGTCAGGCCCGGTGCGACCAGCGGCAGGAATACGCGGGCGAACACGACCGGGGCCCGCGCACCGCACACGGAGGCGGCCTGCAGGACCGTCTTGTCGATCGCCGCCATGCTCGTCTGCAGCGGCAGGACGATGAACGGGATCATGATGTAGGTCATGCCGATCACGATGCCGACGAGGTTGTTCACCATCGCGATCGGCTGATCGACGATCCCGCTGGCGACGAGCATCTTGTTGATGACGCCGCTGTTCTGCAGCAGCACGAGCCAGGCGTAGGTGCGCGCCAGCAGGCTGGTCCACATGGAAAGCAGCACGACCGCGAAGATGATCCGCGCGATCCGCCCCGGCGCGATCGTGATCAGCCACGCCACGGGGAAGCCGAGCAGGATGCTGAAGATCGTCACCAGGATGGCGACGAGGAACGTGTTGCCGAGAATGTCGTAGAAGGTGCCGCTGCCGAGCAGCTCGGCGTAGTTCTGCAGGCCGAAGACGGGATCCGTCACGCCCCGCAGAAATACGCCGAACACCGGCAGCAGGAATACGATCGCGAGGAACAGCAACCCCGGCACGGCCGGGCCGAGCGAACGCCAGCGGCGTCCGTCCGGATCGGCCTTGGCCGGTGCGGCCTGCCGGGCGGCGCCCTGGCCGATCGGGCCAGGGCGTTCCTCCCGTGTGTCCGCCATTGTGGCGTCGGTCTCGCTCACTGGAGAACGAACTCGTTCCACTTCTCGGAGATCTCCGGACCTTCCTCGGCCCAGAACTCAAGGCTCATCGAGACCTGCTGATCCGGATGCGCCGTGGACAGATGCGGCCGGATCTCGCTGTCGACCATCGCATCCGACTTCTTGTTGATCGGCGTGTAGGCCGAACGGTTGGCGAAGTCGGCCTGGCCTTCGGCGCTGACCGCGTAGGAGATGAATTGCATCGCCGCTTCACGGTTCTCCGTGCCCTTGGGCACAACGAGGAAGTCCGCGTGGGTCAGGTTATCGTTCCAGGTGTAATCGACCGGCGCATCCTGCTGGAGCAGTTCGAACACGCGGCCGTTCCAGCAGAAGCACATGGCGGCTTCGCCCGAGGCCAGCGCCTGCTGCGATTCCGCGCCCGAGCCCCAGAACGTGAGGTGATCCTCGATCGTTTCGAGTTTATCGATCGCGCGGTCGACGTCGAGCGGGTACAGGTTGTCCGGCTCCACGCCGTCGGCGAGCAGAGCCATTTCGAGCACGCCCGCGGTCGGCCACTTGTAGACCATGCGCTTGCCCGGGTACTCCTCGACGTTGAAGAAGTCTTCCCAGTTCTGCGGGCCGCCGTCGCTGTACTTGTTGGTGTTCCAGGCGAGCACGAACGAGAAGAAGAACGAGCCCACGCCGTGCTCGCTGACGAAACGCTCGTCGAGCGGTTCACGGTCGATGACATCGAAGTCGAGCGGTTCGAGCAGGCCCTGCTTCGCGGCGCGCAGGGCGAACTCGCCCTCGACGTCGACCACGTCCCACTGCACGTTGCCGGAGTCGACCATCGACTTCAGCTTGCCGTAGTTGGTGGGGCCATCCTGGATCACGCGGATCCCCGTCTCTTCGGTGAACGGCTCGGCCCAGGCCTTCTTCTGGGCCTCCTGCGTGGTACCGCCCCAGCTCACGAAGGTGATCGCGTCCGCGGCGCTCGCCGCCGGCGCCATCGCCCCCAGCGCCAGGGTCATGCCGAACGCGCCCAGCAGCGCGTGCTTGTGGTTCTGTCGTGTAGTCATGGTTGTCTCCCAACCGCGCGTCTTCTTGGGTTTCAGTCCCGCTTCGCCCCGACACGCTTCGGCGAAACGGGCGTCGTGACCGGGCGCACCCGGTGTGACGGTTCCATACGGCCTTACCGCATGACGAACGGGTCCGGAATCGGGTCATCCGATGTGCGGACCCAGACCGCTTTGGTGCGGGTGTATTCGAGGACCGTCTCGGCACCGCCCTCGCGGCCCAGGCCGCTCAGGCCGTGACCACCAAACGGGGCCATCGGCGAGACGGCGCGATAGGTGTTGACCCAGACGATGCCGGCGTTGATGCGCTTCACCATCCGGTGCGAACGCGCGAGGTCGCGCGTGAACACGCCGGAGGCGAGGCCGTAATCGGTGTCGTTGGCGATCGCCACGGCCTCGGCCTCGTCGTCGAACGACAGGACGCTCAGGACCGGACCGAACAGTTCTTCGATCGCGCTCGGGGAGGTGGCGCCGTCGCAGTCGACGATGGTCGGCTCGAAGTAATAGCCGCGCTCGACGCCGTCCGGCCGACGGCCGCCGCAGACGATCTTCGCGCCGGCCTCGATACTGCGCTCGAGCACGTCCTCGATGTGGTCGCGCTGCGCTGCCGTCGCCAGCGGGCCCATCTCGGTTTCCATGTCGCCGGGGTCGCCGATGCGGATCTCCCGCGCCTTCGCGGCGAGGCGTTCGACCAGGGCGTCCTTGATCGAGCGCTGGACGACCAGCCGCGAGCCGGCCACGCAACTCTGCCCGGAGGCGGCGAAGATGCCGGCGACGATGGCGTTGGTCGCGCTGTCGAGATCGACGTCGTCGAACACCACGACGGGCGATTTGCCGCCGAGCTCGAGCGTCGTATGCGCGAGGTTCTCGGCCGTGTTGCGTACGATATGGCGGGCGGTGTCCGGGCCGCCGGTGAATGCGACGCGGGCGACCTTCGGATGGCTGGTCAGCGGCTTGCCGCAGTCCTCGCCGAAGCCCGTGATGATGTTCACGGCGCCGGGCGGGAAGCCGGCCTCGTGGATCAGGCGCGCGAACTCGAGCATCGGCGCCGGCCCGTCTTCGGAGGCCTTGAGCACGACCGGGCAGCCGGCGGCGAGGGCCGGGCCGAGCTTCACGGCCGAGAGCATGAACTGGGAGTTCCAGGGCACGACCGCCGCGACCACGCCGATGGGCACGCGCTGCAGCGTGACGTCCATATCGGGTTTGTCGATCGGCAGGTGGCGCCCCTCGAGCTTGTCCGCGAGGCCGGCGAAGTAGCGGTAGTACTGCGCCATGTAGCGGATCTGGCCCGCGGTCTCGCGGATGATCTTGCCGGTGTCGCGCGTCTCGATCTCGCCGAGGCGCTGGGCGTTCTCTTCCAGCAGATCACCGAGGCGATACAGCAGCCGCCCGCGCTGGGTGGCGTTCAGATCCGCCCACTCGGGATTCGACAGCGCCCGGTGCGCGGCCGCGACCGCGCGATCGACGTCATCGGCATTCGCGGCCGGAATCTCCGCCCACGTGGCCTCCGTCGCCGGGTCGATGCTCTCGAAGGTCCGCTGACCGTCTTCGAAGCGGCCGTCGATGTACTGCTGGAAGCGGGTCAGTGTCATCTCATCCCCCCTGCTGCCCGGCGGCGGCCGGACGGGCGTCGGCGAACGCCGGCATGACCTTGTCGATGAACAGCTCCAGCGAGCGCTTCTTCTCGGCGTGCGGCATGCCGCCGTCGATGTGGAAGCAGTACTGGTCAACGCCCCAGTCGGCGTAGCGCTGGATGCGCGGGATGATCTCGTCAGGCGTGCCGATCATCTGGTTGCGGCGGATGGTCTCCGGGTCGTACTCGTCGCGGTTGGCCACGTCCTCGTAGGGCACCGCTTCCGGGAAGCCGTTGCGCACCTCGCCGATGTTCTTGAACAGGTTCTCGAAGTGGCGGCCGAAGCGGATGAATGCGTCGACCGGGCGCCGCCAGTCGTTCGGGTCGTCGAGGACGACGGTCTGGCGCGCGATCATCAGGCGCGGGCGCGGCACCTCCGGGTACTTCGCGCAGGCCGCGTCGAACTTCTGCCCGAGGTCCTCGACTTCTTCGTCCGGTTTCGAGAGCGGCGTGCCCATGACGTTGCAGCCGTTGGCGACCGCGAACTCGTGTGTCGGCTGCCCGCGCGCCGCGATCCACAGCGGCGGATGCGGCTGCTGCATGGGCCTGGGCACCGACGTCGCGGAGGCGAAGTCGTAGCACTCGCCGTGGTGCTCGTAGTCGCCCTGCCAGAGACCCTGAATCGCCGGCACCAGCTCGTTCATGTACTTGGCGCCCTCGTGCTGGGAGATATTCAGCATGCGGTCGAATTCGTACTGATAGGCGCCGCGGGCGATGCCGAGTTCGAGCCGGCCGTTGGTCATGACGTCCGCCATGGCGGCCTCGCCGGCGAGCCGAATCGGGTTCCAGTAAGGCGCCGTGACGATCGCGGTGCCGAGCCGGATGTTGCTCGTCTGCGGCGCCATATAGGCGATCAGTTCCAGCGGGTTCGGCGAGATCGTGAACTCGATCGTGTGATGCTCACCGAACCAGGCCGTCTCGAATCCACCCCGGTCCGCGATCTGCACCAGCTCGGTCATCTCTTCGAGCAGTTGCCGGTGGGAGATATCCGGGCTGAACCGCTCCATGTTGACCAGTAATGAGAATTTCACTTTATGCACCCCTGTCTCGTTTCGGTGGTTCCGGTCCGGCAATGTGAAACACCACTATCCTTGCGAATACCATCAATCCTGCGACATGCCATACCACCGTCATTGCGAACGAAGTGAAGCAATCCAGTGCCTGTATGGCGGTTATCAGTCCGCAAACGCGTCACGGATGTCCCGAAACCGTTCCATTGCCGGACAGCCCCGGACTTCGTGATACGCATTCCGATACCCGATGCACTGCAGGCACTGGATTGCTTCACTTCGTTCGCAATGACGGTGGTGTGGCGTTGTGCAAGCCGGACGTTCATTCCCGCGACCCCAGCGTGTGTACCTGGCCGGCCTCGAAGTCGCCGACGTAGACGCCGAAGCGGTCTTCGACCCGCTCGTTCACGTAGCGCCCGAGCATCGAGCGCAGTGCGCTGTCGGGAAGCCGATCCCAGGGGATCTCGTCGAGCGGGATCATGCGTACACCGGCGCCATCGCCGGGCGCGACGCGGACCTGGCCGCGGTAGTAGACGTTGAGCGAGCCGCTGTCGTCGTGCTCGAACACGGCGAACAGGAAACCGATCTCGGCATCGACCTGCAGTTTCTGCAGGCGACCCAGCAGGCTCTTCGGATCGCTCGCCGGGCCGAGCCGGGCGCCGACGGGCAGCGAGAGATTCCCCTGGTCGTCCTCGATCAGCATTACATGCCCATCGCTCTCGAGGATGCCGCCGACGCAGGTCTTCTGGCCGGGGGACGGGATCGCATCCTGTTCGAGGCCGGAGGTCAGGTACGCGCCGCGGAAGTAACCGAGCGGATTCGCGGGCGTGTAGTGAAAGTCCTGCACCTCGCCGATGAGGATCAGGTGATCGCCGGCCTCGACGCGTTTGTGCACGCGGCAGTCCACCCACGAGAGACTCCCGTCGATCACGGGGCTGCCGGTCGTGCCGCGATGCCAGCTCACGTAGGAGAACTTGTCCGCGGTCTTGCCGGCGAAGATGCCGGAGACCTCGCGCTGTTCTTCGGCGAGCACGTTGACCGCGAAGTGTTCGGTCTCGGCATAGACCGGATAGCTGAGCGCGTTGTGGTCGATGCACACCAGCACGAGCGGCGGATCCAGCGAGACCGACGTGAACGAATTGGCGGTGAAGCCGCGCGGGCGGTCCTCGCCGTCGATCGTGGTGATGACGGTGACGCCGGTCATGAAGGTGCCCAGCGCCTTGCGCAGTTCACGCGGGTCGATGGCCTGTTCGGACATGGGGGTCGGCTCCGGCTGTGCATTCGCGCGCGTCATGATGATTGGGCCTCCATGTCGGCGGCCGAGTCATCCGCGGCCTGGCGAATGAAACGCTCGATCAGCGGGTTTACGCTGTCGGGCTCGACCCAGGCCATCATGTGGCGTTCACCCGGGACGACCGCGAGTTCACCCCGCGGGCTTTCGGCGGCCATGCGGCTGGACATCGCCGGCGTCGAGTTCGGGTCATGCTCACCCGTGATGAACAGCGCCGGCACCGCCAGCCCCGGCAGGCGCCCGGTGAACGCGTCATCCGCGCTGGCGAAGCAGCCATAGACGCGGGCGTACCCGGCCGGGTCCACGGCATCCAGCCACTGGCGCACGGCGGCGATACTCTCCGGCTGCCGCGCCCGCTGCTCGGGGCCGAACCAGCGGTCGAGCGTTTCGTCGAGAGTGGCATCCGCGCTGCCCTCGGCCAGGCGCCGGGCACGGTCCTGGACCGCGGCGCGCTGTGCGGCACTGCGCTCGTACACGGCGTTCAGCGCGACCACGTCCCGCACCCGATCCGGCGCATCGAGCGCGAAATCGATCGCGACGAGCGACCCCATCGAGTGGCCGGCCAGGTGCGCGCGTTCGATGTCGAGTTCATCCAGCAGCGCGCGGAGCTGCCGACGCAGATCGGCGAGTTCGACCCGCTCCGGGGGCAACGGGCTGTCGCCGTGGCCGAGCATGTCGTAGGCGATCACGCGATACCCCCGCTCCGCGAAGTACGCGACCTGCGGCGCCCAGACGGCGTGGTTCATGCCGACGCCATGCACCAGCACCAGCGGCTCACCGGCACCCGCCTGGATCCAGGCGGTGCCGTCCATGGTGTGATGCACGGCGGCCGTGGCCACGTCGGTGTTATTTGCCGGCGCCACCGAGTTCCTCCATATCCTGATAGCGGTCGCCGATGCGGTGATGCGGACGCCCGCCGATCGACGCGCCGAGCGCGACGACGATCTCGTCGGGCGCGGGCGCGTCACTGATCGAGAACTGGATCGTCAGGTAATGCGAGCGCTTGCCGGCGTCGTGCTTGTGCATCAGCGGGATGCTGATGGGCGCATCCGGGCCGCCGCGGGTGTTGGTGAAGCTGAGGAAACTCTCGGCACCGACCGCCGTGCGGTAGATATTGCCGAAGCGCAGGGTATGGACGAGGCCCGAGCCGTGCTCGACCTCGCCGGCGGTGCCGACGACGGCGGCCTTGCCGTAGGCCTCCACTGCATCGCCGGAACCGGCCATGCGCAGGATTTCGTCCGTGAGCAGTTGCCCCAGGATCGGCGCGAACGCATGGATCTCCGGCTTCAGGTCTTCGACGAAGCCACGTCCGGCCCAGGGGTTGTCCAGCACGGCGGCCGCGGCCAGCAGGCGCAGGGGCGGATTGGCCTCACGGCCGCCCTCGATACGTTGCTCCTCGGTCCAGCTCACGGTCTTGCGGATTCTCGGCTCCATTGCCGCTCCCATCATTGCGGCGCCTGCGCGGCGCGTGTCCCACACCGGGGCCGATACCCCGGTTCTTCGCCGGCCGGGCGATATGATGTAAGATTGTATACCAGCATACGATCTGTCAAGAGCTCGTCTGAGAACAGGCGGATCGAACCGGCTTGCGGCATCCCGCGATGACGCATTCAATAGGCGGGTTTACACGGATCAGCGAGGGAGTATCGATCGATGGCGGAACAGGGCGACGGCGATTCCATGCGCATCCAGCGCACGGGGAAGACCCTGCGGCAGCTGGCGCTGGAGAAAATGCGGGACGCGATCCTCCGCTTCCGCTTTCGCCCCGGGGACCGCCTGACCGAACGCGAGCTGTGCGAGCGGCTGGGCGTGAGCCGCAGCGTGGTGCGTGAGGTCCTGCGCCATCTGGAGGCCGAAGGCCTGGTTGAGACCATCCCTCACCAGGGGCCGGTCGTTGCACGATTCGACCCGGCCAAAGTCGAGCAGATCTACGAGATCCGCGCCCTGCTGGAACCGATGGCCGCCGCCGCCTGCGCCGAGCAGGCCGATGCGGCAGCGGCCGAACGCCTCGACCGTGCCGTCGACGCCATCGACCGCGCCTTCGACGGCGGGGATCCGCCCGCCATCCTCGAGGCGACCACCGCCTTCTACGACGAGCTCTTCCAGTGCAGCGGCAAGCTGGTCGCCTGGGAGATCGTCCGCTCGCTCAACGCCCGCATCAACCACCTGCGCGGCATGACCATCTCCTCCGAAAACCGGCGCCGGGCCGCGATCCCGGAGATGCGCCGCATCCAGCAGGCGATCGCCGCGGGCGATGCCGACGCCGCCAGCGTAGCCACGCGCGACCACGTCCACCGCGCCGCCGACATCGCCCGCGAATTCCTGCACCGGGAGTTCATGACCGGCGAGACCAGCGTACCCGCCAGCGACGAGTAAGCGGGCGTTCGGGGCACCGCTCGCGCTCAACCCAACCTACGGTATGGCCGACAGAGTCGCGACGGCGGGTTGGCGTCGCGTGCGATAATGCGGGTCTGCCACGGGAGGTGCAGGATGCACGCCGAAGCGATCGTTCACGCCATTTTCATCATCTTCACCGGTGCGGCGATCCTCGCCACGCTGGCGCTCTATGCGCGCCAGGCGTTGCCGGTTGCCTACATCGCGCTGGGCCTATTGAGCGGACCAGTGCTCGGCGAGCTGGGCATCGGCCTGGGGCTGGTGGCCGATCCGGCGATCATCCGCGGGATGGCGGAGGTCGGGATCATCTTCCTGCTGTTCCTGCTGGGGTTGAACCTCGAACCGCAGGAACTCAAACGCCTGCTGCGCGAGGTCACGGTGGTGACGCTGGTCACCTGCGTGGCCTTCTGGGTTGTGGGGGCCGGGATCGGGCTGCTGTTCGGTTTCCGGGTGCTGGAGGCGGCGCTGATCGGTGCGGCGATGATGTTCTCCTCGACCATCATCGGACTGAAGCTGCTGCCGACCTCGGCGCTGCACCAGCAGCGCATGGGCGAGATCATCATCTCGATCCTGCTGCTCCAGGACGTGATCGCGATCGTGGTGCTGCTGCTGGTCCAGGGCTGGGGCGGTGAAGGCGATCCGATGGCGAATCTGCTTCTGTGCTTCGTCTCGGCACCGCTTCTCGTCCTGTTCGCGTTCCTGTTCTCGCGTTACGTAATCACGCACCTGTTCTATAAGTTCGACGCGATCCGTGAATACATCTTCCTGCTGGCGATCGGCTGGTGCATCGGCCTCGCGGAACTGGGCCATGCGGTCGGCCTGTCGTACGAGATCGGCGCCTTCATTGCCGGGGTTTCACTCGCCACGAATCCGGTCGCGCGCTTCATCGCGGAGAGCCTGAAGCCGTTGCGCGATTTCTTCCTGATCATGTTCTTTTTCGCGCTCGGCGCGAGTTTCGACCTCGAGGTGCTGCCCGACGTGTTCTGGCCCGCGCTGACGCTCGCGGTGGCGGCGCTGGTGATCAAGCCGTGGGTGTTCGACCGGATGCTGGAGCGCGAGAAGGAGGCGCATGACCTCTCGCGCCAGATCGGGGTGCGGCTCGGTCAGATCTCGGAGTTTTCGCTGCTGGTCGCGATCGCGAGTTTCGAGAGCGGGCTGATCTCGGCATCGGCGAGTTACACGATCCAGGCGGCAACGATCATGACGTTCATCGGTTCTTCGTACTGGATCGTGATGCGGTATCCGACGCCCGTGGCGGTTACGGAGCGGTTGCGGCGGGATTGAGAGTGCGCGCCTCGTGCAAACGCGCCCACGGACTCACACCCAATCGCGAGCAAGCTCGCTCCCACAAAAGCCGGATACCGGTTTGTGGGAGCGAGCTTGCTCGCGATTGGTCAGGGAATGTACACGGCCTCCCGGATCCCATCACGTCTCGATCGGCACGATGTTGTCGGTGCGCCGCGGGACGCGCTGGCACTCGGAAAAGATGCGGGCGGTGCAGCGTTCGCAGATCTCGCGTTCCAGGCGCTCGAAGATGCCGGCGATGGCGTGTTCCTTGTGCGCGAAGATGTGGTCGCGCCCGAAGGCCTGGGCGTATCCACTGCGGCGCAGGAACGCCATCTGCTCCAGCCGCACGTCGCAGAGGTAGAGTCCGCCGCCAAGCGCTTCCAGGCGCCGCGCCTCCGAGACGAGCATCTGTGCACCCGCGCTGTCGATATAGCTGATGTTGCTGCACACGATCAGTATGTGCTTACGCGCATCCGAGCCTTCGGATAGCCGCCCGAGGGTCTCGGAGATCGGTTGCACTGAGCCGAAGAACAGGTGGCCGTCGATGCGCAGAATCTTGAGTTGCGGGCACTCGGTGAGCGCTTTGCGGCGGAGATTGGCGAAACGCCGTTTGGGGTTATTCGGATCGGGCGCAAGACTGAATATCGAAGGATTCGCCGCTCGATTGAGGAACAGCACGAGTGACAACAGGACACCGGCGAGGATCGCGAACTCAAGGTCAAGGAAGAGCGTGGCGAAGAAGGTGACCGCCAGCACTACCGTGTCCTCGCGGCTCGCGCGAACCGTTTCGCTGATGTGCCTGCGGTCGATGAGGTTCCAGGCGACGAGCATCAACATTCCGCTCATCGCGGCGGTCGGCAGATACCGGGCCAGGGGACCGACGCTGACGAGGAGAACCATCAGGAACAGTGCTGAAAGGATCGCCGACAGCGGGGTCCGGGCGCCCGCCTCGTAGTTGATTCCCGACCGCGTAAACGAGCCGGAGCTGGGGTAACACGACGAGAACGCGCCCAGCACATTCGACAGACCCTGGCCGATAAATTCCTGGGTCCCATCAATGCGCTGTTGCGAGCGCATCGCGATCGCGCGGCCGATGGCAACGGCCTCGATCAGGCCGAGCAGGGCGATCGCCAACGCCTGGGGCGCCAGTTGCCGGATGGTTTGCAGGTCGAACGACGGCAGGCTGGCCTGAAATGGCGTGGTCGGGACCTCGCCGATGACGTCGACCCCGTGCGCGCGGGCGGAGACGGCCAGGCCGGTGACCGTGCCGGCCAGCATAGCCAGCAGCAGATATGGCCAGTTCGGGCGCAGGGCGCGCACGGCGACGGCGACGACGAAACTCACGAGCGCGATCCCCATGACACGCGGTTTCGCGGCATCGAGGTGCATGATTGCGTAGTGCCACACGGTGAGGAAGTTGCCCTCACGTGGGATGTCGATCCCGAGCAGGTTCCGCAACTGGCTGGTAACGACGAGGATCGCCGCGCCCGCGGTGAAGCCCGTCAGCACCGCGGGTGAGACGAAGTTGACCAGCGTGCCCAGCCGAGCCAGGCCGAAGGCGAGCTGAATGAGACCCGCCATGAGCGTGAGCGTGACCACGAGCGTGACGTAGTGCGCCGTCCCCGGCTCGGCGATTGGCGCCAGCGTTGCGTAGACGACAATCGACAACGCGACGGTCGGTCCCGAGATCATCTGCCAGGATGAGCCGAACAGCGCTGCAACGATTGCGGGGACAATGGCCGTGTAGAGGCCGTACTGTGGTGGCAGACCGGCCAGCAGGGCGAAGGCAACGCCCTGGGGCAAGACGACAACCGCATTCGTCAGGCCGGCCCAGGCATCGGCGCGTGTGGTGGCCTTGTCCACCCGCGGCCACCAGCGCAGGAATGGCAGCAGCCGGCGCCATGGAAACGCGCGCGGACTCATGCCTCGTTCCTTGATGCGACGGTGTCGGCCATGCCTCTCCCCGGAATGTACAGCCCGATTATGCCGTTTCGAGGCGCATTACGCGCGGTCGAGGAACCTGAGAGGAGACGGCTCCGCGCGTCACAAATGAAAAGGCCGCGGAAACCGCGGCCATGCGGGCGATCCGGATCGTGGTCCGGTCATTCCCTTGTTCAGCAAACGGAAGCCCGGCCGATCCGGCGCCGAGCCCCCTGTTTCCGTCCGATTCAGCCGCCGAACTTCTGGCGTACGGCGTCGATGCCGGAGCCGCCGTTGGCGCTTTCCACCCCGCCGACCCACTTGGCCACGGTATCCATGTTGCTGCTGATCCACTCGGACGCGACTTCCTCGACCGGGCGCTCGTCACGGGCGAAACCGGCGATCCACTTGCTCTGGGCCGCGACCGGGACGTCGAATTGCTTGAGGAACTTCGACGCCTGGGCGTTTTTCTCGGGCCAGCCATCGGCAACGATGGTGTAGATCGTCGTCTTCATGCCGGCGAGCTTGCTCTCGGGATCGGCCTCGAGGAAGCGGATGTCGTACTTCAGGTCCATCCAGTGCGGCTTCCACCCGTGGAAGACGATGGCCTCGTTCTTCCTGGTGGCGCGCTCGACCTGGGAGAGCATACCGGCGACACTGCTCGGCACGAGCTTCCAGTCGCCGAGACCCATGTAGTCGTCTTCCACGGCATCCTGGAACGCGCGCGTCATCGCCGCACCGGAACCGATCGCATAGATCTCGCGGTTGAATTTATCGCCGTGCTCGACGAGATCCTCGACGCTTTTCACGCCGCTCTCGTACGTGTACGCAGGCACGGCGAGCCCCTGGATGGCGCCCTCGAGATTGGCCGCATGCTGCACGGCGACGCCGTCGTCGAGCAGCGGCTGGACCATGTCCTTGTGCGCCGGCATCCACGCGCCGAGGGAAACGTCGACGTCATCGCTGCGAATGCCCTGGTAGACGAACTGCGGGCTGAGTTCCTGCAGGCTCGTCTCGTAACCCATGGATTCCAGCACCTGTCGTGCGACCTCGGTCTTGACCGTCACACCCGGCCAAGCCTGGATGGCGAAGCGCACGGGTTCCGCCGCGACGGCGCGCATGGGCAGCAACGCCATGCCGGCGACGAATATTGCGGCCATCAGGCAATG
>Ga0306907_1000506_pt1 | contig 16692 bp, 10 predicted proteins | sample AntRauTorcE11898_FD_190415 | JGI IMG/M metagenome (GOLD analysis project Ga0306907, IMG submission 190415) | Saline lake microbial communities from Rauer Islands, Antarctica - Metagenome Torckler E11 #898 (v2) (version 2) | ecosystem: Environmental > Aquatic > Non-marine Saline and Alkaline >... | reverse complement strand
CCACGCTGAAGTTGACACTCTGATTCGTTCCGTTGTCGGAACCAAGGAAATAGGTGCCTTGGCCAACTGTGGCGGCATCGGTGTCTACACCGAGTTCGACGGTTACGTTGAGTTCTCCTGCACTTGGATTAAGGGTGTTCTCGTCGAACCCAACAACGACGTCACTGTCAACTATTGCAGCACTGACACCCGAACTGAAGTCGGTACCAGTGGAATTAGTCGCAGTTACTGAAGTAGTGTTGAATGACAAGCCAGCATCTGGACTAAACGTGACATTTGGATTTGAGCCCCTTGATGTGTTGTAGTCACTACCATTTTGAGCTGTAAACGATACGTTCTGCGTCACCGGGTCATCCGTCGCAACAGCAACGTCGTCAGCATCTAAGACGTTGTTGCTCGGAATGGCTGCCGCTCCACCCGCAAACGCTGCGGACATGGAAACGACAGACAATACCATAATCGCGGCCAGGAACACGGCACGTCCCTTTTCACGATATGTTGAATCTGTGTTACTCATATTTTATTAGTTATGTGTGTTTGATTCCCTGCCACGCGGCACGGAGACCGCTACACCAGCAGTAGTAGACACTGCATACCCCATGCGTGCCATTTGCCTAGACCGTAGCGGCTCCATAACCATGGACAGGGGCACGTCGTGATTTTCTTATGGGCGGATTAAATACTTTGTCCTTCATTCTATCAGGTTCTGTCTGACGAGTGTCTTGCACGCTGAAAACCCGTCTCTCGAATCAATCGCCGTTGGGAGATTCGCCTGTAGTTCGACGCACTACGCACTATGAGTAAGCATCTCATACTGTCGCTAATGGTCTCCTACTCGTGACACGATATCCGGTCGTAGATGGTCGTCCGGTGGACGGGTCTCGTTCTCTCAGTCTTGATCCGCGTAGTCGCAGCTGTGACCCGCAAAGCATGATAGTCAGTTCAATAACGCAAAATAGCTTCCGTCTAGTCAACACAATAGTCGTATCTATATTACAATTAAACTAATACGAATACTTATTAGTAATTGGATAATTCAGTATCGGTATGCATACACGGGTTTCCATTGCGGTTATTATGGGGCTCTTACTTGTGGGCGGCGCTGCCGTCGCACCTGCCGTGACCCAGCCAGCTCCGGAGTCGACGGCCAGCGGTGCGACCGTCGAAATCGACAGCGCACTACAGAATACCAGCGGCACCCAAACGGTCATCCTCCAACTGACCGAGCATCCAGATCGTGAGCTTCGGGCGACGAGCCACGCGACCCGAATTAATGCGATGCAGTCACACGCCGCCGACAGCCAATCACCCTTCGAACGGTTCGCCGAGGGTTCCCCCCACGTCGAGATCGACCGCCAGTTTTGGCTCACGAACGCGCTGGTCGTCACCGTCGACACCGACCGCGTACCGCTCGAACGACTCGGCACGGTCGACAACGTCGAGCGTATCCACGCCAACTACGAAGTAACCATTCGGGGTACGACAACAGCGCCCACTACATCCACACACTTAACTGGACCACCACAAGCGGGGATCGACCGGCCGTCGATCAGATCAACGACAACCACGACACAGTCAATAGCCACCGTCGACACCACAACTGGAGTCAACAGCTCCACGTCGCTACACACATCGCACACAGTAGGCTCGATGTCGACCGACGGGACGACCTTTACACGTGCACTCGAAGTGATTGGTGTCCCAACCGCGTGGGAAACGTTCGATCACCGCGGCGATGGCGTTCGTGTTGCCGTTCTCGATACTGGTGTCAATCCAGATCATCCCGATATCAACATTGACGACAATAACTGGGTCTGTGAAATAGATTGTACCACGGCTGGCCCCCACGACGTCCACGGCCACGGAACACACGTCAGCGGAACCGTTGTAGGTGGCAATAACAATGATGTCGGTCTCCAGATCGGCGTCGCACCGGACGCGACACTCATGCACGCGAAGGTCCTCGGCAATGATGGGAACGGAAACTTCTCTTCAGTTCTCGATGGAATGCAATGGGCCGTTACCAACGACGCTGATATAATCTCGATGAGTCTCGGTGCACAGATCTACGATGATGCCTTTATTGACGCAGTCCGCAACGCTCAGGACAGTGGTACCATCGTTGTTGCAGCCGTTGGGAACGGCGGACCCGGCACCGCTGGGACTCCGGGCAATGTGTACGACGCAACAGCAGTCGGCTCGGTAGATATTGAACCGGCGTTTCCTGAGGGAGTGAACACCGGTCGTCATGATGACACGGTATCGAATTTCTCAGGCGGTAGAATAATCGATAAAACCGAATGGGATAACCCACCCGCAGAGTGGCCTGACAGCTATGTCGTTCCGGACGTCACCGCTCCGGGATCAATCATCTGGAGTGCTGATACGAACTACAATACGGAGACGTGTAGTAACGTAGCAACGAAAGACCTCACCTGCCTGGAGGGAACTAGTATGGCAACGCCTCACGTCGCCGGGACAGTCGCACTCATGCTTTCGAACAGTAACGTCGACCGCTCGCCGAGCGAGATTAACACGGCCCTCAGAACCACCGCCGTCGATATCGGTGCGACAGAAACAAGACAAGGATCCGGACGGATCGACGTGCCTGCGGCGGTCGCGGCAGTCGAAACACGTCCAAACTTCGTTGTGAGCATCACGGACGCCCCAACAACAGTCACAGCGGGGCGACAGCTCACCGTCGATTACACGATCAAGAACACGGGTAATGAAGCAGGGTCCCAATTAATTAGATTCCTGATCGACAACGAGGTAATTGGGTCGACATCAACCGGCACACTTGACCCTGGAGAAACGATCAGTGGCACATTTAATTATCAAACGACCAGCGCCAACCAAGGTATGCAGACATTCACTATCGAAAGTAGCGATGAGACCACAAATCAGACAGTCAAAATCGTCGAACCGGCCGTCAAAATCACCAACGTGAGCCTTGATCCGACGAACGTCGCCGCCGGAACGACCACTAATCACACGCTGACTTTCGATGTGTCGAACGTCAGTGATGACGGCCAGAAAGATACGTTTACAATAGCTCTCCCGCAAGAACTCACGCTGACAGCTCCCATCACCGATGAAAACGTCACGGCGACGGATACCAGCGGAATACTGGTTAATATTAGTGCGACTAATCACGACAACAGACTTACCTTCACCATCTCACCGGATACGGACGCCGAACTCCGGGATCTGACAGTTAATAGTTCGTTCAGCACACAATCTAGTAATCTGGAGGAAGAGGCACGGTCTAGTTAAGCCAGTTTGAGAAGTGAGCAGTTCGTAGTTTGAGTTGTCTATGCTATCCCCAGAATTGCTCAGAGCGACGTTGGACAGGGCAAATCTTGAATGTTGGGAGTGAAAGCGGACGGCGAGGCCCGTCAGGGCGTTCGTCGTCCGACTCTACGCGACCGGCTGTTCGATCTAAGAGACACAAGCAATTCTGCGCTATTTGGCGTTTAACGCTCTCATAAGGCGATCTTTCAGTGGGTAAATCGAGTAGCTAACAGCGTTCCCGACCCGTCTGAGACGCAGCCGAAGCGGGTCCCGGTAGACGAAACCGCTGTCAAAATCAATGGCAAGTGGTCTTGTCTGTATGCTACAATAGACCTCGACAGTAAATTGATTCTGGGTGTCGATCTTTCGGAACTCACGGTACCGATCCAGCTGCTTCGTTTCTGCATGGACTCTCTGAGAAACACGACCTCTCCGAAGCCGCGTTTCTCGTCGATGGCTCCGGCTATCAGACTTCCTTTACCCGATTAGGATTGGGCGGTCGGCGTGATTATACAGACCGAAACCTGAGCTAAAAGTGGTTTTATACACTCAGAGTGAGGATCAACCTCTTCCACAATTCGTGGGTGGGCAGTCTGTCGAGCATTCGCCGCTGGTGTTCGCAGTTTACACATCATTACAACCGCCAGCGATCGCATCAATCACTAGATGATCGACTGCCAGCTGAGGAGGTCGCTAACTAGACAGTGCCTCACAAACCAACCATTAGATTAGGTGACAAACTTCAATAAACCGGTTCGAAATTGCACAATGATTTTGAGAGAACGGACTCTTGCTGTCATAAGATACATGCGACTACAGCCAGAAAACACCCATTCTATCGACCGACGGACGTCGACATGGTGGCGCGATACCAATCGACCACTACCACTATTGACTACGAACGCCGAGCCGTGGGCCTCACACACGAACCGAGTTGCCACGTCGGCGATTGGCCAATCCGAGACACGATGAACACCCGACAGCTCGTTCTCGGTGCTGTACTGGTGACAGTACTGCTCGCGGTTGCTGGCACCGCCGCAGGTCAATCGGAGGTGTACGTCCGCGGCGAACCGGATCTCGAAGTGTACACGCCGGATGACACGGTTCCGGCCGGAGCGGAAACCGAATTCATCCTCCAGGTCGACAACGAAGGCGATGTCGATGCTGGCCAAGGAACTAATCGGAACCTAGTAACAACCGCCCGAAACGTGATCGTCGATGTCGAAGCCAACGACGATGCACCGGTGACGGTCCTCTCGGAGAAACAGTCGATCGGTTCGATCACAGACGAACAACCCGTAGATGTGCCGCTCCGGATCGAGGTCCCCGACGACGCCGAACCTGGCACCTACGATCTCCACATAGAGATCGACTACCGGTGGAGTAATCGAGTCAGTGAACAGACCCAAGAGCGATCCACCTCGAAAGACTTCACCGTCGAAATTGAAGTCGACGACAACGCCCGCTTCCGCGTCACCGACATCGACAGTAACCTCCGTGTTGGAGAGGAAGGCGAAATAACGGGTGAAGTCGAGAACGTCGGCGGCGAGGACGCCACTAACGCCGAAGTCCAGTTCCCGACCGAAGCAGAGAACCTGTTCCCACAGGAGACCGCCGTCGCCGTCGGTGACGTCCCAGCCGGGGAGTCCGCCGAGTTCCGTATCCCTGTCGAGGTCGGCAGTGAGGCCGAAGCCGTCCCCAAACGGTTCGAGCTGCCCGTCTCGTTCCGTGACGAAAACGGTATCCGACAGACCGACGACGATCCCGAGTTCCTCGCCGACATCGGGCCCGAACGGGATACCTTTGGCGTCGAGGCGGTTAACCGCACGATCACTGCCGGGAGCGGGACCACCTTCGAGGTGACGTTCACCAACAACCGCGAGGAGACGCTGACCGACATCGAACCCAAACTGTTCACCGACTCGCCGTTCAGCAGCAGCAGCGACGAAGGGTTCGTCGAATCGCTCGATCCCGGCGAATCCGAGACCGTCCGGTTCGATCTCTCGGCGTCCGGCTCCGCGACGGCGAAAACCTACCCGGTGACCCTCGACGTTCGCTATCAGAACAGCGAGGGCGAAAGCCGGATCACCGATAGCTACCGGCTGCCGGTCGAGGTGCTCGAACCCGAAGAAAGCGGCGGGCTGGGCTCGCTTGGCACCATCGCAATGCTGGTCGTCTCGCTGCTCGCAGTCGGCGGCGGCTACGTCTGGTATCGCGGTCAATAACTCTTCTATTCGCTTTCGGCAGCCGCCCGGAGTTCGGCGAGCCGCTGACAGTCTCCGATGCCGGCCAACACCACGAGCGCGAGGATCTCGTCAGTGTCGGGTGTCGGAATGTCGCCACCGCGGATCTCGACGCTCCCCGTTTCTTGGGCGAGCCACGACCGGGCATCGGCGATCGCCCGCCGATTGAGCCACTCGGGTGGACCGCCCGTTACCAACAGTCCCCGTTCGACCGCCCCGCGGTCGACATCGACCGTTAGCTTCCCATTAACGGCCCGTCGGACGGTTGTTTCGATGGCTTTGATCGCCGTTGTCTCGTCGAGGTCGACCTCCTTTGAGAACAGTCCCAGTCCGAACCGGGATTCGGTCGGCCGCTCGATTTCCTGTGTGGCGTAGCCGAGGGCGACGATCCGACCCTCCGTGAGGGTATTGATCACCTCGCTTGCGTCGACCACACTTTCGGCGACTCGCCCGCTGCGGTCGGCTTCTCCGGCCTCGAACAGCGCGACCAGTCGGGTCGCCAGCGTCTCGTTGAGTCGGTCTCGAACCGCGGGTTCGACCGCGGACTCGGCGGTTTTGGTCCACAACGCGTTGTCGAAGATGAACAGCGCGTCGGTCACTTTCAACACGGGGTCGACCGCTTTCCCGGCGTTGGCTGCTCGGTGCTGCTGGTCGGTGGTCTCGGTTCGGTCCGTCTCCGGCAGCACCCCAACGTCGTAGATCGGTACTCCGTACACCGCACGGAGTTCGGCAGCGAGTTTCGGCAGTAGCGTCGCCCCGGTACCTCCAGCGAGGCTGGTACACAACAGGAATGCATCGCCACGGGAGGTCGAAAGTCGTCGACCGCCCGAAACAGCTCGGTCAGCTCCTCGTCGGCAGCCTCCCATCCTCGGTTGCGGTGGCCATCGAACCCCCGGCCGGAGCCGGTGAGTGTGCCGTACAGATGGCGGTTGTCTTCGGGTATCGTTTCGAGGTCGGCCAGCGACCCCTGGTCGGTATCGAGGGCAACGGTGTCGACGACCGCCGACCGCGGGCCGCGTTCGTCAGCCGCCGCCAGCGTGTCGGCGATCCGGCTGCCTGTGCCGCCGAGTCCACAGACGATGAGTTGCGTGACATCCTCCTCACCGTAAACGGAGAGAGCTTTGCTCTCTCAAACAGTCGGACTACGCCCGATGACGGCGAGGCTTCCCACGCATGGAGAATACCAGTTAGTCAGTGTCTCCAGAACTGTCGGTTCTGGTTGACTCACGAGATGTAGTCTCGTGAACGCTGGCAGAGGGTTCCGACTCTTCGTAGGCCGTGAGCGTCATCTGCGCTGGTACGCTCGTCTCACGGTGAGTCGTGGCGGTGTCACAACCGCTCCCATCCCGTGGCGAGTCATCGCATCCGGCCTTGTCAAGCGGGACGCTCTCTCCCCATGGGTCAACCCGTCGTGCGATATTCGCGGAAGCGTTGATATCGGCCTGAAACGTCGAAACGTGACAATCGTCGTTCGGACATCGGAACTCGGCTTGGGAGTCCCGCCGACCGATACGGTGACACGAGTGGCACGTCTGCGAGGTGTACGCCGGGTCGACGTACTCGACCGGGATACCTGCTTCTGTCGCCTTGTCCTCAATTCGCCCTTGCAGCCGGGCAAACGCCCACGAGTGGAGGCGACGATTCATATACTTCCCGTAGTCAAGACGTTCGCGGATGTACGTCAAGTCCTCCATTACCAACACCGGGTTTTCAAACTGCTTGGCGTACTCAACAGCTTGCCGAGATGCCTTCTCTACGATGTCGGCGAGCGCGTTCTGGTAGTAGTCGAACCGTTCGTCGGTATGCCACTCTGATGCGTCACGCTCTTGAAGTCGTTTTAGAGTCGTATGCATCTCTTTGCGGAGATGCTTCGCTCTGCTTCCGCTACACACGAACGGGTCAGTCGGAGAACCGTCTTTGAGGGCACAGCCCGTGATTAGAGCGGTCTCTCCGATGTCTAAGCCGATGTGTGTGGCGTCACCGTCCGTTTCTGGTTCTTCGACCGGGTACTTGACGGTGACGTGTAGTACCCAATTCTTCCGGTGTTTCTGAAGCCGTATCTCGCCAGCCTTCGCATCCTCCGATACGAGATCTTGCCAGAGATCTTCTTGTTCGGGATTAATACGAAGTGGCATCCAAAAGTTCGTACCGCGACCAGGACGCGGAACCCACCACGTGAACTCATAGTCACGCTTTGCGGAGTGGTCAAATTTCGCGGCTTGGTTCGTGAACCGTATCGGGTGGCTGTCGTCCAACTCTTTGGCGTTGTACGTCTTCCGTAGTTTCGGGACGTAGTTACAGAGCGCGGCTTTGGCCTGATACGGTAGGTCGTAGGGCGTCACAATATCACTCACAGACGACATTGTGTTCGCTCCGGCGTCGAACGCCTCTTGTAGACCATCACGATAGGTTTCAAGCAGGTCGTTGAGTTTCGACTGCTTGTGCGCTGTCGGTTGAGCAAACGTCGCTTGAAGTGTCTTAGTTATCGTTGTCACTGGTGTCTAATCCGTACTCGATTAATTCAGCGTAGGCACGAGGATGTCGAATACCATTGTCGCGGGCGTAGTCTTTTACCTGCTCATGGAGATCGCTCCCTCGCTCTATATCAATTTCAGTTCGCACAATAATTTGTACGTTATTTTGGCACTAATAATTTCTGTTCAATATATAATCTATCGTGGACGTGGGTTGCGAAGTCAAGTGACGCGATTTACGTCCGCTCTAAACAGCGGGTTCTCTCGGTGAATAAATATAGTCAATTGAGAGCCGCTACTCTATGCTGTCGGCGGCGGCTGTGCGCAGTTCTGCTATCCGCTGGCAGTTACCCACACCAGCCAACACTACGAGCGCAACTATTGTGTCGGTGTCTGGTGTCGGAATATCGCCACCCCGAATTTCGACACTACTAGTTTCTTGAGCCAGCCACGACCGAGCGTCGGCGATGGCTTGACGGTTGAGCCATTCAGGTGGCCCAGCAGTCACTAGCAGTCCACGCTGGACTAATCCCCGGTCGACGTCGACTGTGAGCTTGCCATTCACCGCGCGTCTGACTGTTGTCTCGATGGCCTTGATCGCAGTCGTCTCGTCGAGTTTTTTGTCCTGCATAAATAGCCCGAGCCCGAACCGTGATTTGGTTGGTCGATCTATCTCTTGGCTCGCGTAGCCAAGACTCGCAATCCCCCCGCCACTAAGGGTGTTAATTACTTCTGAGGCGTCGACAACGCTTTCGGCGACCCGTCCGCTGCGGTCGGTTTCGCCGGCCTTGAACAGTGCGGTCACGCGGGTCGCGACCGTCTCGTTGAGCCCCGCTCGAACCTCCGGTTCGGAATCCGTTTCAGTCGTCTTGGTCCACAGCGCGTTGTCGAACAGCAAAAGTGAGTCGGTTGCCTCAGTAACACTATCGATTGCCAGTCCCGCATTTACTGCTCGGTCGACTTGCGTGCCTGTCTCGTCGCCCTCATTCTCGTTCACGTCGGTGTCCGGAAGCACACCCAGTCCGTAAATCGGAATCTCGAAGACAGTACGAAGTTTGGCTGCGAGGTGTGGAAGCAGTGTCGCCCCAGTGGCTCCAGCAAGACCTGTACAGAGTAAAAAAGCGTCACCACGGGAGGTTTCGAGGTCGTCGACCGCCCGGAACAGTTCGGTCAGTTCTTCATTGGCAACTTCTCGTCCCCGGTCACGGTGGCCATCGAACCCCCGCCCGGAGCTTTCGAGAACCCCATACAGATGGCGATGTTCGTTAGGAATTCGTTCGAGGTCACTAAGCGACCTTTCATCGGTATCAAGGGCGACACTATCGGCGACCGAGGATCGCTGGCCGCGACTGTCGGCCACCACGAGTGCCTCGGCAAGTCGACTGCCTGCCCCACCGAGTCCACAAACTATCAGTTGCATAGCGGCTCCTCGGAGCGGTACGCAAAAAAGAATGTGCTCGGCGACCCCTAGAACGGGAACAGCGACTCGGCGTCGGGATCGCGCTCAATAAGTTCGATCTCGTGGCCGTCCTGGTCGGTCGTGAAGGCGTACAGATCATCGCACTCCGCGGGACTCCGGTAGTCCGCTGCTTCGCGGAGCATGAGTTGGTCCCAGTCCTCCTGGAGATCGTCGACGCGCACGCAAAGATGGCCCCATGCATCGCCCATCGTGTAGCTGCGCCCGTCGTAGTTGTAGGTGAGTTCGAGCCACATCGCCTCTTGAGCGGCATCCTCGGGGCCCATGAAGTAGTTGGCAAAGGAGCTGGCTTCCCACCGGGAGCGTGGCTCGACGTACTCGAACTTCCGGGTCCAGAATCCGAGGGCCTCATCGGCGTCCTCGACGCGGATCATCGTGTGGTCAATCGACCACAGCGCGCCATAATCGCGCTGGACGATCTCGACCTCGTGGCCGTCGGGGTCTTTGACGAAGGCGTAGCGACCGCCACAGGATTCGGGGTCCCGGTAGTCCTCGACACCCTCGTCCATGAGCTGCTGGTAGTGGGCTTCGAGTTCGCCCTCGGGGACCCGCACGGCGATATGGCCCCAGGCATCGCCGACTTCCTCGGTGGTTTCGCCGTGGTTCGAGGTGAGTTCGAGCATCGCGCCGTCCTCGTGCATCCCTTCGGGACCGAGATAGACGATGCTGAAGTCGTCGCCCTCGTGGCGGTCCTTCTCCTCGTAGCCGAGGTGGGTCTGGTACCACTCGACCGACGTTTCGAGGTCGTCGACGCGCAGCATTACGTGATCAAAGAGTCCAGTCATACATAATCAATATTGAACGCCGGGTCGAAAAGGATACCGAAGGCTGCTGAAACCTGTGGGTTCGATAAGACGTCGAGGCTTCGGATTGGGTCGTCACGACCGGCGACGGTCCGAATTCGTATCCCGGCTTGATTCGCTCAGGTCCACTGACCGAGGAGGTGCATCGCACCGGTGACTGTCGCCGCGACCGCGACATCCCGACTCCGGATACCGAACAGCCCGAACAGCCCCTCCGGATCGGACTCTGTCGGGTCACCTATCCCCTCGGGCGAACCGCTCACTGTTGGGCCCTCGGAGTCGAGGCTGTTGATTCGGGTGTCGTTCTCCGAATCGGGTTCGGTAACGGTGAGCTGGCCGGTCCGTTCGTCGTCTTCGGTTCGGACGGTATATCCGTACTCGCCGACCGGCAGCACGACGAACTCATCGGACAGATCCAGAGACATGTCTTCGCCAGCTTCGAGCGTCACGGTTTGGTTTCTGATTGTCTCCCCGTCGAGAGTGAACTCGACCAGTTGCCGATCGGAGATCTCGCCGGTGTTGACGATCGTCGTTTCGATCGCCGAGAGTCGCTGGCCGCGAACGACTTCTGCCTCCTCGGTTAACGATTCGATCTCGAAGGTTGCCGGATTGTCGAGGTCGTCGACGACCCGCACGCCGCGTTTGTCCAACAGCCGGTTGTCGATGAGCCGCCCCTGTGAGTAGAACTCGACTTCGACCCGTTCGCCCGGCTCGAACTCCGAGAAATCTTCGGTTATCTCGAAGGTGCGGTCCTCGCTAATCTCGATGTCCTCGATCGTGATCGTTTTTGGATTTGGACGGTTGCTCGCGACCAACTGCATCTCGGCCTGCGAGCCCGGTGCAATGTTCGTCTCGCCCGAAATGGTGCTTCCTGATTCGGCGGCAACGATCAGTTCGTCGTTCAGTGTGGTCTCGCCGTAATCGATGTAGGGGTCCTCGAAGACGAACGAATCGTTGGCACTCACGGTTGTGTCACTCGATCCGAAGTATGGGAAGTGTTCAACCCCACCGACTTCGTTCATCTCGGGGAACGGATCAGGTTTCGCACCGCTCGAAAAGTCGTAGTTCTCGTATGTAAATCGCTCATCTGGCGGTGACTCGTATGCGATATCGAACGTGAGTTCGTCGCCATCGCGTGGCTGGCTGTCGAACGGGTCATCTCCGCGGGTGTCGATGACGACGTAGAAGCCACCGATGAGGGGGTCAGTGCCGATCGCGTCGGTGGTGTTCCACTGGTCGGCGCTATCGTCCGGGAGGATATACAGATCGCTTTTGTCGACGTTTTCGAACTGGAGGGTCGATCCCCTGCGATTCGGTGCACCGAGTTCGCTATCTGAGAGCTCGATGTGAACTCCTTCGTGGTTGGCGAGCAGAGTTTTGACCCAGTCGGCCGGAATTTCACCCGGGCCGTCTTGGTTGGTGTCAACGACTGAGTTCTCGCTGGCATGGTCGTCCATGAGCGCCCCGTACATTCCGACCGACTGGACTTCGATGAGGATACGATCCCCGCGAGCGACTCTGTCAGTTTCGGTCGCTGCATCGAGCAGCGACCCGATATCACCGGTTCCCATCGACTCGTCAGTGTCGTCGAACTGTTCGATGCGATCCGCAGCAGCTGGTGGGAGCGTGTAGGTCGTCACCTCGCCGATCTCCGGCTGGGTAAACACGAGGTTCGACCGAGCAACGGGCTGACGGAAGTCCGGGATCTCGTCATCGCGTTCGATCACCGTGCCACTACCGCCAGCGACGAGCCGGTACCGACCGGCCTGCAGCGGGCTCCCTCTCTCCGAGAGGCCCATCTCGATGCGAAATTCGGCCAGCGTCCCGGCGATCTCGTTTCCGTTTTTGTCCTCGAACGAGACTCCGTTGAAGACGCCTGTGGGCTCGCTGCCCGCACCGATTGAGTGGTCGTAACTCGTAACCTCTCCATCGACCGGAATATAGACGTCCTCGGACTCCCGATCACTGCCGACGAGTCGGGTGTTGATAACGAAGGTGGCATCGCCGGAGACGTGCAACACATCGAGATAGTTCTGAACGTTCCCTTCGTTGGCCTCCCGATCGCCACCAATTAGAATGTAGGCCTCGTCGAGGTCACCCGTCGAGATACTCACCTCGACGAAGTCACCGGCTGGCGACTGGTAGTCCGTCTCGGAGAACTCTACCTGTGTCGAATCGAGGACGGTATCGGCCTCAAAGGCGTTTTCTTTGGTGTCCGAATAGGTCCCTCCAAAATCGTCTTGGACTTGTAGTGTGACATCATAGTTTCCTTCGACAAGATTATTGCGTTCTGGTATCGGAATCTGCGCTGTTAGGTCGTCTCCGAGGTCGACGTCTGTAGAGTATGTATCGCCATTCGGGGCGGTGAGAATCACTGTGGCGGTGTCGAGATCCGGTCCGTCGGCAGTGTAGGTAACAGAGAGTTCCTCGCCACCCTGGACGTACTGTGGCGTGACGGTGTGTATCTCTGGTTCGGCTTCGGCTGTTGTAATTCTCCTCGTTTCAATGTCGGGCAGTTCGGTTTCGACCGACGCGCTTCGATCAAACGTATCAGTACCGGTGTCGTAAGTAAACGTCTCAGTCTGTGATTCTCCTGGTGCAAGTGTGATTTCGCGCGTCTGATCCGTCTCCCCATCAACAGCAAATTTAACATCTTGTGTCGCTTCGAAATCACCCTCGTTTTCGATTGTCGCAACGAGGTCAAAGGCCGTTCCCTCAACGCTCGTACTGTCAATATCGACGGTAAATGAAGGAGGTTCCCGGACGGTAACTTCTTCGCTGTTATCGACATCACCACTGGGCGACACAGTGTATGTATAGTCCTCTTGATTTTTTGGGATGCTTGTGTTGAGTGTGACCAATTTGGATTCAGTGGAATTTAGCTGAAGAAGAGATTCAGTACCAACATTTCCAGTTGGACCATCGAGGTTGATGTCTTGGGCATCGGAATCGGTTCCGATGTTTCGAACCGTTGCGTTGAACGTCGCATCTACCTCGGTGTCGGTGGCGTCGTAGTCTACTGTTACCTCACGTACCTCGAACTCCGACCACAGAAGATCAATACTCTCTGAATCGATGTCGTCGTTGCTCCGGACGGTCGGCGTTATACTCCGGGTGGGTCGCTCGGGGACACCTCTCCAAATCAGTGTTACGTATTCTGTCTCTCCACTGTTGATCTGTACGCTTTCCTCAATGGCTTGTTCATCTCCCGCTCCATTTTCGAGAATAATGTCTTGTGTGTCCGTATCACCGTTGTTTGTGATATCAACGAGGACAATGAGATTGCCGCCTTCGTCGACTTTCTCGTCTACGTTAACGATCTCGACTTCGAACCCGCCGCCGTCGGCGGCGGCGACGCTGGTCGACAGCACGGCTCCGAACAGAACCAACAGTAGTGAAAAAGCAACGATACGGTATGGGTGCTCGAAGAGTCGGCGTCTCATAGTTGTAGAGGGGATCGGTAGATGACAAATATACTCGAGTAGAGGTACTTAATCTTCTGGCTGCAATTCTCAGTTTTCATAATCACCGCGCAACCGTGGGACGTTGACAGATGAAAGGCTTGATGTGGTGACCTTTCATTGGGTTACTAACGAGTATGCCGGAGTGTACAAATTGTGGCACCCAAGTCGGGGAGTCAGACAACTACTGTTCGAACTGCGGGAAGCCACAGAACCCGACCGCTCAAAACCGGCTCGATCAGAAGATCGAAAAGCGGGCCGCCCAGCAGGCTACCCAGCAGACTGGATCGAGCCAGTCGACAAGCCAGCGGAGCCAGCGCGAGGAGCTCATCGAGCGCGCAGGCTACGCTTTCGGCTTCATCTTTGTCGTTTCGGCGGTCTCGGTTCTCCCGAGTCCTGGAGGTGTGTTCACACTCCTCGGCGGACTACTGTTGTTCCCACCCGTCCGGCAGCTCTCGGCGCGAGTGTTCGGATCGCCACTCAAAGCGGAATTCAACGCGGCCGTCGCAGTCGTGTTGATGCTGATCGGCACCGCGATTCATTACATCTTATAACGAGGCATAGGGATCCGGCTGCTGTCGCTGCCTATCGTCGACGCCAGACGACGAACGTCCCTACCGAGAGTGCCGTCATGACGAGCCCGATGAGTGCCTGGGGATACAACACCCCGATCAGGGTGTCGACGATCCCGCCACTTTCGTCGGTTTCCTCGCCACTGGTCTCCGGTTCGGAGCCTTCGACCGTCACGGTTCCCTCAACACTGTCGCCGTCGGTTGTGACGACGTATGCGGCCTCTCCGGGCTCAGTGGGGGCCTGGAGTGTCGTCGACACCGTGGTTTCGGCTCCCGAGTCGAGCCGTGTCCCAACTGAAGCCCGTGACTCTTCGCCCAACTCGAAGACGACGTCTCCCCGTTCGGTCGTCGGCCACTCATTGGTCACCGTCGCGGTGATTGTCACCGACTCACCGGGGTCGACACGCTCGGAAATGTCGAGCGACGAGATACGGAACGGCCCACCCTCCGGAGATTCGCTTGGCAGTGCCACGGTCTCGGTGCGGCCGGTGTCAGTTACCTCGACAGTGATCGCATCGGGGAACGTCTCGATCGTACTGAAATCAGTCTCCAAGGAGCCATCGCTGAACCCACGGAGCACGATCACGTCTTCATCGGCGTGGGTGTCATACATTCGGTGCCGTTCTCCGAACGGCGTCCGGTCGGCGAACGGTCTGTTGTGGTCTCGGAGCATTCGATCGCTCATGAACACTCCCTCCAACTCGGTGTAGGAGAGTGTTGGACTGCTCACGTTGACGTTGTACCGGACGCGGTTCGACCGCAGTTCGATCTCACGATCGCTCTGTGACGTGCTGGATGTTCCGCCTTCCCACTCTACCGCAAGCGTCTGTTCGAGCACTTCGAAGGGGGCTGCGTTTTCGACGGGCGCAGTGCCAACCACAGCCCCGTCGTCGATGTCGACGGTCGTCCCGCGACTATTGCCGAGGACCAGGACGTAGGTACCCTCGAGGTCGGTTGTCTCCAAGGTCGTTTCATTATCTTCGAATGTGATCTCGCGAACAAGCGGTCCGACCTCCTCGGTTTCGGTATCGTACTCCCGGAGGAGGAGTCCCTCGGCGTCGATCTCGTTGTGGGGGTCCTCGAACCAGAGCGTCTGGCCCTGCCAGTAGAGGTCTCCGGAGCTTAGATGCCGGTCGACGCCGTTTCGCTCGGCGTTATCGTCGGTGTGTGAGAGAAACACCGGCTGGTCGGCACTCGCTGTCGATGCACCGACAGTGCCCACACTCGCAACAGCCCCAAGCACGGCCAGCAGCACCACACATACCACGACCCGCGTGTGCTCACTCATGGGTTACCCGTTAAAAACGTCTAAAACCGGTGTGAGCGATCGATGCGAGCAGTCGAACAGTGGCTGGTTCATACCAACTTTCTGTAACGCAGACGTATTATACCCATCGCAACTGACCATTCTTTTTGTTGATACATAGATGGTGCGATCAGAGACCTCTGTTGTCGTCGGAGATTGACTTGAGGTCCTTGACGAACTCGATGCAGAGTGTACTCTCCGACTCGATACTGGTCGACTGGGTGTGTACATCTCTGTCGTTGTGCGTTTATTCTGTGGTTGTCGCGCCCGCGTAGACGATTTTGATCACGAACGGCACTGTCATTGATATCAACACGTATTATAAGAGTCCGATTGAACAACGTTTCAGTGAGTGCTACGGATCTTCTCGTTGCGGTTCTGGCTGGTATCGTCCAAGGAATCGTTGAGTGGCTTCCGGTATCCAGCCAGGGCAACCTCTCGCTGTTTTTGACTGGCGTGGGGATGTCTCCGGATATCGCGTTGCAACTGGCACTGTTTCTCCAGATTGGGACGACTCTCTCTGCTGCCAGCTATTACCGCGAAGAGATTACGACTGCGGCCCGCGGACTGCCGCAGTGGCGACCACAAGCCGCCTTTGATCACCAGAATGGGCTTGTTTCATTCATTCTGATTGCCTGTTTCATGACTGGCATTGTTGGGATCCCGCTGTATCTGTATGCGGTCGACCTTGCGGGCCAATTGTCCGGTGGACTGTTTATTGGACTGATCGGTGTCCTCCTTATTCTAACGGGGGTTTTGCAGTTGGCATCTGAATCAGTCGGCGCAGGCTATCGAGAACACCCCACATTGGTGGATGCCTGTCTCGTCGGCGCGGCTCAAGGAATCGCTATTTTGCCCGGTATTTCTCGGTCCGGGACGACGACAAGCACACTGTTGTTCCGGAGCTACGATCCGCCGGTTGCATTTCGGCTTTCGTTTCTGCTGTCGATTCCCGCCAGTCTGGGGGCGGCAGTGCTTACGGTGGTTGGTGCCGGTGGCCTTCCTGGAATCAGTCTCTCGGGGGCGATTGCTGCGACCGCTACCAGTGCCGTGGTTGGGTAT
>Ga0306907_1000503_pt1:12500-16717 | contig 16717 bp, 9 predicted proteins | sample AntRauTorcE11898_FD_190415 | JGI IMG/M metagenome (GOLD analysis project Ga0306907, IMG submission 190415) | Saline lake microbial communities from Rauer Islands, Antarctica - Metagenome Torckler E11 #898 (v2) (version 2) | ecosystem: Environmental > Aquatic > Non-marine Saline and... | reverse complement strand
AGGTGCAGGACGGTGACACCGAGATCGACCGCGAGGGCGTCAAGCTGTTGATCGATCCGATGAGCTTCCAGTACCTCCAGGGGGCCGAGATCGACTACACGGAGAACCTGGAAGGCGCCCAGTTCGTCATCCGCAACCCGAACGCCGTTACCACCTGCGGCTGCGGCCAGTCCTTCTCCGCCTGACGCGGTCTACACCGAAGAACCCCGAAAAGCCGGCCTTTGTGCCGGCTTTTTTTTCGGAGTAATCGCGCTTGGCCGGGAAAGGCGGTCTCTCGCAGAGCCGCGGAGACCGCAGAGAACGGCAAAAAGACAAGAGCTTGCCCGAAGTCGAGCGGGAAGGGCCACGCGAGGCGGTCGCGAGCGGACTCGCTCCCGTCAGGCCAGGCCATCGATGGCGCTGTGCCAGAGGCTGTGGGAGCGAGCTTGCTCGCGATCAACGTACGTCCTGTGCAACATGTTCGGCCGCTTGCGCAGCGCGTTTCCCGCTTGATCGCGAAGAAACTTTTTTTCGTGGATCTTCAGACGTAGTCCTCATCCGGAGCAGGCCGTGGTGCGCGGATGAGGCTGCCGAGGATGAGTTCGCGGTGGGCGCCGGTGACGCTGGGGCAGTTGCCGGGTTGCTCCTCGATGCGTTGACGGGCGAGCCAGGCGAAGGCCATGGGTTCGACGTGGTTCGGTTCGATACCATATGCCGCCGTCGTCTCCACCGCCGGGCCATCCAGTCGTCGGCGGAGCCGGGCCAGCAGGTCGTGGTTGTACGCCCCGCCGCCGCAGACGAGGACCCGGTCGACCGTGGCGCCGTCGTCCCGGATGCCCTCCGCCACCGTGCGCGCGGTCAGCTCGGCCAGGGTCGCCTGCACGTCCCGCGGGGGTGGCGACGGATCCATGCCGGCCAGGTGAGCGTCGAGCCAGGCGGCGTGGAAATGCTCCCGGCCCGTGCTTTTCGGGGGCGGTCGCTGGAACCACGGTTCCGCGGTCATGCGTTCGAGCAGATCCTCGTTCACGTGGCCGCCGGACGCCCATGCGCCGTCGGCGTCGAAGCGCTCCCCCTGCCATCGCCCGATCCAGCTATCCAGCAGCGCGTTCGCCGGACCGGTATCGAACCCGAGGACTGGTTCGCCGGGGCGCAGCAGCGTGACGTTGGCGATACCGCCGAGATTGACCACGGCACGGCGCTCCCGGGCCGCTGCGAACACGCGCGCGTGGAATCCCGGTGCCAGTGGGGCGCCCTCGCCGCCGGCCGCGATATCGGCGCGCCGGAAATCCGCGACCGTGTCGATGCTCGTAAGCACGGCGATCCGATGCGGATCACCGAGTTGGATGGTCGTGGGCGCCGGCCCCTGCGGACGGTGGAGCACGGTCTGGCCGTGTGAGCCGATCGCCCGTACGTCGCCGGCCGCGACGTCGGCATGGGCCAGGAGATCGGTGACCGCGGCTGCACTGGCGTCCGCCAGTTCCACGTCCAGTGTCGCGGCATCCGCGAGGCTGGCATCCGGTTGGCAGACGGCAAGGATCCGATTCCGGAGGGTATCGCCGAACGGCCGTTGGATGTGCGCCCGCTCGACGGGGCCGTTTTCGGGGAATGCGGCGAGACAGGCGTCGATACCGTCGGCGCTTGTGCCGGTCATCAGGCCGACGTACAGCGACGTCGACATCGGCCTCAGTCGTCGAGCGCGGCGTACGCGCGGTCCAGCGTGTCGAGCTGAGCTACGAGCGGCTGGATCGTCTGCCGGAAGCGGTCGCGTTCATCGGACGGGATCGGGTCGACGCTCGGAAACTCCATGGTCAGCGGGTCCGTGTGTTTGCCGTTGACCCGGAACTCATAGTGCAGATGCGGACCGGTCGAGCGCCCGGTGCTGCCGACGTAGCCGATCACTTCGCCCTGTTCCACGCGTGTGCCAACCCGTTGACTACTCGCGAACCGGTTCATGTGTGCATAGGCCGTGCTGTAGCGGCTGCCATGCCGGATCAGGATGAAATTGCCGTAGCCGCCGTTGCGGCCCCGCTGCACGATGCGGCCATCGCCCGTGGAACGGATGGGTGTGCCGGTACGCGCGGCGTAATCGACGCCGTGATGGTTGCGCATACGACCGAGCGTCGGATGGTAGCGCTTGCCGAACCGTGAACTGATCCGGCTGAATTCGACGGGGGTACGCAGAAACGCTTTGCGCATTGAAGTACCGTCCGGCGCGAAATACTCGCTGTCGCCGTCCGCATCGGTGTAACGGACCGCGCGATACGTAGTGCCCCGATTCTCGAACTCGGCGGCGACGATGTCGCCCGTGCGGACACGGTCGCCGTCCTTGTAAAAGCTCTCATGGATCACCGTGAATCGGTCGCCGCGGCGGATGTCGAGCACGAAGTCGATATCCCACCCGAAGATCTCGACGAGTTCCATGATCATTCGGTCTTCGATTCCGGCTTTGGCCGCCGCCACGAACAGCGATCTGCGGATGACGCCGTGTGCATGCTCGAGCCGGCGCTCAAGCGGCTCCTCCACGATTTGGCCTTTGAACGCATCGCCGTCGCGTTTGAACTCGATCCGGCGGTCCGCTGCCTTACGGTAGTCAAGCCGGACAAGGTCTCCCGCCTCGTCGAAGCCGAGACCGATCTCGTCGCCGGGGTGGATGCGCGTCATCGCTCGGCCGGCATCCCCGGCCGTGGCGATTTGGTAAATCGTGCGATGGTCGACACCCGCGTCCCGAAGCAGACGGGCGAGCGTATCGCCCCGACTGACGGTGGCCGACTGCCAGTCCGTAACAGCCGATTCGTGCGCCGTGACCCGGGACTGTTCGGTCCGGTCCGGGGCCTCGGGCAGCGCGAGCGATTCGCTCTTCAGGCTATCGCGCGCCTCCGTGGCCAGGGTTCCCGCTGCCCCGGCGGTGGGATCCTGGGACTTCGCCATGACCACACCGAGGACCACGAAACCCGCAGTGAACGCCGCCCAGCGCAATCCCCAGTGGAGGTTGGGACGCCGGCGCGTACGCTCGTCGAGCGGCGAGCTGTAATCGGATCGGATACGGCTGTTCTTCTTCACGGAGGGGCATGATCGCGGAAACCAGGCATTCAACAATGCCCCACGCCCGCACGAGCGTCAATTGGCCGCACATTACAATTACAGGGGAAGATGCGTGTGGCGTGCGATGATCCGCGGGCGCTGAATCGCTACAATCATGCGCCGCCCACGACGGCCATCCGCTGGGTGGGGACCTGTTACGCAACCCATATGGAGGCCCCGATGACGGGCGTCGATTCCGATGCGCTCGCGCTGATCCGGCGCGGGACCGAAGACATCCTGCTCGACGAAGAGCTCGTCGAGCGCATGGGCAGCGGTCGCCCCCTGCGCATCAAGTGCGGTTTCGACCCCACTGCGCCGGATCTGCACCTGGGGCACACGGTGCTGATCAATAAGCTGCGGCAATTCCAGACACTCGGGCACGAGGTCCTGTTCCTGATCGGCGATTACACTGGCATGATCGGTGATCCGACGGGCAAGAGTGCCACCCGTCAGCCGCTGACGCCGGAGCAGGTCCGGGCCAATGCCGAGACCTACCGCCAACAGATCTTCCGGATCCTTGATCCAGAACGCACGCGAATCGTGTTCAACTCCGAGTGGATGAACGCGATGGACGCGAGCGGGCTGATCCGCCTCGCCGCTCGTCACACCGTCGCGCGCATGCTCGAACGCGACGACTTCCACAAGCGTTACGCCGACGGGCGGCCGATCGCAATCCATGAGTTCCTGTATCCGCTGATCCAGGGGTACGACTCGATCGCCCTCGAGGCCGACGTCGAGCTGGGCGGGACGGACCAGCGTTTCAACCTGCTGGTCGGGCGTGAACTCCAGAAGCAGGAGGGGATGCCGCCGCAGGTCGTCATGACCATGCCCCTGCTCGAGGGGACCGATGGCGTGCAGAAGATGTCGAAGTCGCTCGACAATTATATTGCCATCGAAGAAGAAGCCCCGAGCATCTTTGGCAAGGTCATGTCGATTTCGGACGAGTTGATGTGGCGCTGGTTCCGCCTGCTCAGCCTGCGCCCGGAGGCCGACCTCGAACGACTGCGGCGCGAGGCCGCGGAGGGCCGCAACCCCCGTGATATCAAGTTCGAGCTCGCGCATGAACTGGCTGCACGCTTCCAGGGGGCGGCAGCGGCCGATGCCGCCCAGGCCGCTTTTATCGCGCAATTCAGTCAGGGCAGCGGGCCCGAAGACGT
>Ga0306907_1000503_pt1:0-7500 | contig 16717 bp, 9 predicted proteins | sample AntRauTorcE11898_FD_190415 | JGI IMG/M metagenome (GOLD analysis project Ga0306907, IMG submission 190415) | Saline lake microbial communities from Rauer Islands, Antarctica - Metagenome Torckler E11 #898 (v2) (version 2) | ecosystem: Environmental > Aquatic > Non-marine Saline and... | reverse complement strand
GTTACCCGGGTCGGGGACAGTGTGTGGTGGGTAGTTTGACTGGGGCGGTCTCCTCCCAAAGAGTAACGGAGGAGTGCGAAGGTACCCTCAGCGCGGTCGGAAATCGCGCAGTGCGTGCAAAGGCATAAGGGTGCTTAACTGCGAGACAGACACGTCGAGCAGGTGCGAAAGCAGGTCTTAGTGATCCGGTGGCTCTGAATGGAAGGGCCATCGCTCAACGGATAAAAGGTACTCCGGGGATAACAGGCTGATTCCTCCCAAGAGTCCATATCGACGGAGGAGTTTGGCACCTCGATGTCGGCTCATCACATCCTGGGGCTGTAGCAGGTCCCAAGGGTATGGCTGTTCGCCATTTAAAGTGGTACGCGAGCTGGGTTTAGAACGTCGTGAGACAGTTCGGTCCCTATCTGCCGTGGGCGTTGGAAATTTGAGGGAAGCTGCTCCTAGTACGAGAGGACCGGAGTGGACATACCTCTGGTGTTCCGGTTGTCACGCCAGTGGCACTGCCGGGTAGCTAAGTATGGTCGGGATAACCGCTGAAAGCATCTAAGCGGGAAGCCCCTCCCAAGATAAGATTTCCCTGGACCCTCGAGGTCCCTGAAGGTCCGTCGAAGACTACGACGTTGATAGGCCGGGTGTGGAAGTGCAGTAATGCATGGAGCTAACCGGTACTAATTGACCGTGAGGCTTGACCATATAACACCCAAGCGGTTGGGTTGCATCGTAACGCACCGCGCCAATGCCCTTTGGAATCCCGAATTCGCCTCGTCGTTCCGGCGGCGGGGACACCGGTTTGCCTGGTGGCCATAGCGAGCGGGAACCACCCGATTCCATTCCGAACTCGGAAGTGAAACCGCTCAGCGCCGATGGTAGTGTGGGGCCTCCCCATGCGAGAGTAGGTCACCGCCAGGCTCCTGCTGTAAAACCCCGATGATCAATCGATCATCGGGGTTTTTTTATGTGGTTCAAGGCGGTCTCTCGCAGAGCCGCCGAGACCGCAGAGGATGAAAAAACAAAAAACCCCCTCACAGTCCTCACGCAGCCCGTTCAGCGGCGACTCGTCAGTTCTCCCTTCCGATTCCTCCTGCCCCGCGTTCTCCGCGGCTCTGCGAGAGACCGCCTTTCCCGATGAAGTGCGACGAGTCGTCGTTATGGCAGCCCGTAAGCCCGTAGCCGGGATGCGTCTGGATCGGGGCTACTCGGATCTCTGCCCGTTGGCTTCGCCGCGATATTCACGCCAGCGTTCCAGGACACGCCGAACATACTCGCGGGTTTCGGGATAGGGTGGGATTCCATCGTGGCGGTCTACGGCGTTGGGGCCGGCGTTGTACGCGGCCAGGGCATAGGCCGTGTTGCCGTCGTAGCGTTCATGCATGCGGGTAAAGTATTCGACACCGCCGCGCAGATTCTGTTGGATATCGAAAGAATCCTCGACACCCACGGCTTTGGCCGTGTACGGCATCAACTGCATCAGCCCGCGTGCACCGACGCGTGAGACCGCTTTTGGATCGAAGCAGGACTCAACCGCGATGATGGCCTTGATCAACAGGTGATCGGTGGCGTAACGGTCGGCCAGTTGTCGCACCGGTGTCTCGATACGGGCCTGGCGGTGCGCGAGCGCATCATGCCCATTGCCGCGGCAGGATGCGCGGGCGGGTGGACGGCCGTGGTAGCCCATGAACCGAAAATCCTCGAGCCGGTCCGCGTTCGGTTTGCGGTCCGTGAACCAGACAGTGCCGTCGTCTTCCTCGTATTTGTAGGTAATGCCGTCACCGGCGGTGGCCGTCGCGGACACGCACACGGCGAACATGATCCCGCTGAGTGGAAGCCGTTTCATCACAGGCTTTCGTATTCCCGCGCGCCGCTCCATTCGATGACGAACCTTTCCGGATCGACCCGTTCCCGGGGAGGCGGGGCCGTACTCGGCGTGCCGAGGTACAGGAACCCGACCAGGCGATCGTCGAAGTCGAGGCCAAGGGCTTCCGTGACCTGGCCGTCGTGCGCGTTGGGTCCGGTCAGCCAGATGGCGCCGTAACCAAGCGCGTTGGCGGCGAGCTGCATCTGATTCAGGGCCGCGCCCGCGGAAAGTATCTGTTCGATCGCGGGGACGCGGGCATTATCTGGATCGATCCGGGCAGCGACCGCGAGCACAAGAGGTGCTCGCAGCGGCTTGGCGCGTTGCTTCTCCACTGCCCCGTCGTCACTGTCCGGCGCACGCGCAAGCAGCGCGCGCGCGAATACATCACCGAGTAACGCCCGTGCCGGGCCCCGAATGATCAGAAAACGCCACGGCTGCAGCTGGTCGTGGTCCGCCGCCGCGACCCCGGCACGCAGGATCGCGTCCAGGTCATCGGCCGAGGGCGCGGGTTCAATAAGCTGGTCGGCTGGAACCGATCGGCGGTTCTGCAGCAATTGGAGCGCGTCCATCGATTCTCCATACGGTCACGGGTGCAACAGCGGCCAGTATATCAGCGTGCAGGAGCCGTTCCCGGTGGAGCATCCGCCTGCAGGCCGGTATCGTATGCGCTCCAGTCGTCGGTCCGGAAAACCATAACCTTGATGCGTTACACGCTGATTCCGCAGGATCCAAAGGCCCACCTCTTCGGCGGCCGGCTCGAGCTCGACGCGCCCGATCCGGCGGGACAGCGTCTGTCGCTTCCGGCCTGGATCCCGGGCAGCTACATGATTCGCGATTTCGCCCGCCATGTGGTGGCGATCGACGCGTGGTCCGGGCAGACGCCGGTCCGTGTCGAAAAACTCGACAAGGACACCTGGCGCTGTGAGCCCTGCGCAGGCCCCCTTATGGTGCGCTGGCAGGTCTACGCGTGGGATCCATCCGTGCGGGCCGCCGCGCTCGATGACACGGGCGGCTTCTGCAACGGCAGCAGCGTGTTTCCGCGGCCGCTCGGAGTCGACGACGGCCCCTTCGAACTCGTGATCTTGCCACCGACGGCGCCGGTGCGGGGGCATTGGCGGGTGGCCACGACGATGCCGGTGGATGGCGTCGACGCCGACGGCTGGGGGCGATACCGCGCGACGGACTACGAGGAGTTGATCGACCATCCGATCCGGTTTGGCGAGTTCACGCGATTCGGGTTCGAGGTTGCCGGCGTGCCCCATGCGATTGTGCTGCCGGGGGCGCCTCGCGTCGATGGCGAACGCCTGTGCGCCGATCTGGCAGCCGTGTGCCAGGGTCATGTCGATCTGTTCGGCGAACTGCCGGTCGAGCGCTATGTGTTTTTCATGAACGTGGTCGGCAGCGGTTACGGCGGTCTCGAGCACCGGGCGTCGACGGTGCTCGACGTCGCCCGCGAGGCGCTGCCGCTCTCTGGCGATCCGCCTGGCCGTGAGCCGTATCTCGAGCTGCTCGGGCTGTGCAGTCACGAGTATTTCCATCTCTGGAACGTCAAGCGCATACGTCCCGCTGCGTTCGTGCCGTTCGACCTGTCGCGCGAAGTCCATACGACCCTGCTCTGGGCGTTCGAAGGCTTCACCTCGTATTACGATGACCTCGCACTGTGTCGCGCCGGCAAGCTTACCCACGGGCAGTATCTCGATCGTCTCGCCCGTGTGATCACCCGGGTGCACCGTGGGTCCGGACGTTATCGCCAGACGGTGCTCGAATCGAGTTTCGACGCCTGGACGCGTTTCTACAAACAGGACGAGAACGCACCCAACGCGATCGTCAGTTACTACGCGAAGGGCGCGCTGATCGCATTGGCCCTGGACCTCACCATCCGTGACCGGAGCGATGACCGCCGTTCGCTCGACGACGTCATGCGCCTGCTCTGGGCGCGCTACGGTGACGGAACGGGCATCGATGAACGCGGCATCGAGTCCGTGGCCGGCGAGGTAGCCGGCCTCGATCTCGAGCCCTTCTTCGATACCGCGCTGCGCTCGACCCGCGATCTTGAGCTTGCGCCATTACTGCAGCCGCTTGGAATCGAGTTGGAGTGGCGGGCACCGAAGTCCACTGGAGGCTATGTCCCCGCGCTGGGTGCCAGCGTCGATGCCACGGGGGGACTGCCGCGTATCGTGCGCGTGTTCGATGGCGGTCCGGCGCGCGCGGCCGGACTCGCGCCGGGGGATCGCGTTGTCGCTGTCGATGGTGTGCACCGTCGCGGGGAGGCACTTGGAGCGTGGCTCGCAAGGCTCCCCGCCGACGCGGAGATCACGCTGCATGTATTGCGCGACGATCGTCTCCTTGCGCTTACGATCGTATTGCAATCGGCACCGGCCGATGAGGCGCAACTGCTCATCGACCCGGCCTCCAGCGAACCGGCGGATCGTCGGCGTAAGGCCTGGCTGAGCGGTACATGAGTCCAGACGCACCTTCCCTGCTCGAGCGGCTCGCCGACGGCGCCGTCCATTCCGGGCAGACGCTCGCGGCGGAATTCGGCGTGTCGCGGGCGGCGATCGGCAAACGGATCGCGCGCCTGCGTGCCCGGGGCTGGCCGGTCGAGGCCTGCCGGGGCGCCGGCTATTACCTGCAGTCGGGGTCGCAACCCCTCGATCGTGCCGCGATCGAGGGGGCCCTGGGGTATGCGATCGCCGCGCCGGAAACGCTGGAGTTGCTCGAGGTGGTCGACTCGACCAGCCGGCACCTCGATCGTGGGCCGGCACCGGCGCGCGGCCGCACCCGCCTGTGCATCGCCGAGCACCAGCAGGCCGGCCGCGGGCGCCAGGGTCGAACCTGGCATTCGGGTGCGGGGGTGTCGATCACCTTCTCCGCCGTGCGCACCTTCGACCGGTCCCCGGTCGAGCTCGGCGCCCTGGGGCTCGCTGTCGGCGTTGCGCTCTGCGAGTGCCTGGCCTCCCTTGGGATTGGCGGCATCGGGCTCAAGTGGCCGAACGATCTGCTTCACCGGGGCCGCAAGCTCGGCGGCATCCTGATCGAGTTGCGGGGCGAGGCCGCCGGCGCCACCCGGGTAACGGTCGGCGTGGGTATCAATTACGCCGATCCCGGCACCGATACCGGTACGGCGACCGCCGATCTGCGCTCCATTGCCGGAGAGGGGATTCCCGACCGATCACGGGTCGCGGGTACACTGATGGGGGCTGTGACTGCCGCGCTCGACGACTTTGCGGCGAGCGGGTTCGGCGCCTTCCGCAAACGCTGGGGTACGTTCGATCTGCTGGCGGGCCGTGCAGTCCGTGTCTGGACCGGGCAGGGGACGGCCGACGGGATGGCATGTGGTATCGCGGACAACGGTGCGCTGCTGTTCGAGGACCGCGATGGCCGCCGGCACTCCCTGCACAGTGCGGACGTGACTATCAGGGCGCGTGTATGAGACTACTGATCGACATCGGTAACAGCCGGATCAAATGGGCACTCGGGGCGGCCGGTGAGCTGTCTGTCCCGGCGGGCTTCGCGCGACCGCGCGCCGACCACGATGACGCCTGGGAGCGGGCATGGGGGCAACTCACTCCAGAGGGCGTGGTGGTCTGCAGTGTCGCTGGCCGACGGTCGGTCGCGGTGCTCCGCGACTGGGTCGAACGGCGCTGGGCGGTTCCGTTCCACGAGATCCGTGCGCGCGAGTACTGCGGTCCAATCGTCAACGCCTACGCGGATCCGGCAAGTCTGGGGGCCGATCGCTGGGCCAACCTGCTCGGTGCTCGCGCGGCCCTTGGGCCGCTGGACTGCATCATCGTCGATGCCGGTACGGCCGTGACCGTTGACGCCTTGCGCGCCGACGGCCGCCACCTGGGCGGCGCGATCTTTGCCGGGCTGAGTGCGAGCCGGGCCGGCCTCCGCAGCGCCGCCCCCGCGTTGCCGGCGGCCCATGACGAGGCCCCGCTGCCCAGTGATAACACCGCCGGCGCGATCGGCGGTGGAACCCTGATCGGCCTCGCGGGGGCAATCGAGCGCGTGGCCATGGTCGTCGGAGGTCGCCTCACGGCACCCGAGCGCATCCTGACCGGGGGTGATGCGGAACGCCTCGCCCCGTGGCTCGACGCTGGCTGGTCGAGCGATCCGCTGCTCACGCTGCGCGGACTTCTGCATGGCGGAGATGCCGCATGCGCTGGGTAGCGCTGCTCCTGCTGATGGCGAATGCCGCGTTCGCCGGCTGGATCATGTCGGGTACCCCGGGGCGTCAGCCCAGAGCGTCCGAGCCGCCGGTCGAACTCGGCGAGTTGCCGCTCCTGCGCGAGTCGCGGCGGGATGAGGCGGCCGCGAGCGTCTGCTTCACGATCGGGCCTTTCGAGGAAGAGGCGCGCGCCGAGGCGGCGCGGCAGCGACTGGCTCAGCTCGATGTGGCGCCCCGCCAGAGGACCACTCGTGACGAAGAGGTCTATGGCTATCAGGTCCTGCTGCCCCCGTTCGACTCCCGCGAGGCGGCGCTCGCGGCGACACGGGAACTGCAGCAACAGGGAATCGAGGACTATTTCATCGTCTCCGGGCCCGAACTCGAGAATGCCGTCTCCGTTGGCCTGTTCGAGCGCAAGCGCTTTGCGGTGCGACACGCCGACTACCTCAACGACCTCGGTTTCGATGCCGAACTCCGTTTGCGGACCCGGGAGCGGACCCGCTACTGGCAGGACTATCGCGACCCGCGTGAACGGGTTACCTCGGAAGTCCTGGATTCCCTGTCCGCGGACCAGGCCCTGAAGCGCCTCGAACGCCCCTGCGACTGATTGTCTGCGAAGGCGTTGTGGCCTAGAATCAGGGCCTCGGCAGCCCGGCGCCGCTAGCGGTTCGGGGCCGTCCCGGGAGGACGTCCGGGGATCCGTGAGGTCCGCCAGGGAATGGTATCAGCAGCGTCGTGATCGGGCTGGCGTAGCTCAGTAGGTAGAGCAGCTGATTTGTAATCAGCAGGTCGCGGGTTCGATTCCTGTCGCCAGCTCCAATTCCCCGCCCGCGGGCCCGCGGGCGGTCTGCGTCGTACGCTCGTACGCCTATTGACGTGCATCGGCTGGTGGGGCAAAATTCGCGGCTTGTGTCTCGGAGGGATACCCAAGCGGTCAACGGGGGCAGACTGTAAATCTGCTGGCTCAGCCTTCGGAGGTTCGAATCCTCCTCCCTCCACCAGACTGCTTCGGCCTCGCAAGTCCGGTTCGCCCGGAGGGCGAGCCGATCGTGGCGACGCGACGATCGTGCCGTACGCGTCGCGCCGGTCAGGTCCGGCGGGTGTAGTTCAATGGTAGAACCTCAGCCTTCCAAGCTGATGATACGGGTTCGATTCCCGTCACCCGCTCCAGTTGCCGGTCGCTGGGGGCGGGTGCGAGGCCATGATCGATAGAGTTGTCCGGGCCGATATAGCTCAGTGGTAGAGCACTCCCTTGGTAAGGGAGAGGTCACCGGTTCAAATCCGGTTATCGGCTCCAGATCATATTACCAACATTGTAATTTCGACGGTTCGGGAGTTCCGGGATGTCCAAGGCGAAATTCGAGCGCACAAAGCCGCATGTCAACGTAGGGACGATTGGTCACGTGGACCACGGCAAGACGACGCTGACGGCGGCACTGACGAAGGTGCAGGCCGAGGCGGTCGGCGGTGA
>Ga0306907_1000501_pt1 | contig 16720 bp, 6 predicted proteins | sample AntRauTorcE11898_FD_190415 | JGI IMG/M metagenome (GOLD analysis project Ga0306907, IMG submission 190415) | Saline lake microbial communities from Rauer Islands, Antarctica - Metagenome Torckler E11 #898 (v2) (version 2) | ecosystem: Environmental > Aquatic > Non-marine Saline and Alkaline >... | reverse complement strand
CTTCAATGGTTTCGCAGCTCATAGACACCGTTATCTTTATCACCATTGCTTTCTACAACACCGGTGCCCCATTACTGCAACTAATTATTGGACAATATCTGCTGAAGCTTGTCATAGCTGCAGCAGACACGCCCGTAGTATACCTGCTGGTTGCTTACATAAAACCTAAAACAGGATTACAGCATGCCTCATAATACTCCTGAAAGCAAATACCTGGGAAAAAGAACAGCTATCCCCTCACACTATGCGCCGGAGGTATTGGTATCCGTTCCGCGTGCCGCCAACCGCGAAGCGTTAGGACTAAACACCACGCACCGCCTTGAAGGCTGGGATGTGTGGCATGCCTACGAGGCAGGGTTCCTGGCCGGCCAAGGGCTGCCTGTAACCGGGGTGCTTAAAATTGTTTACGATGCTAACACAGAAAACCTGGTGGAGAGCAAATCATTAAAACTTTATCTTAACTCCTTTAACGAAGAGAAAATGGGGCACACGCCGGGCGATGCCATCACCACCTATGAGCATCGGGTTAAAACCGATCTGGAGAAGACTACCGGAGGAGAAGTGCGCCTCAGGCTGCACCAATATCCTGTGCATTACCAGGAAAAACCATGGCAGCATTATGCTATAGCAGAAAGGATGCCCGGCGTGGAACAAATACCGTTTACGGCTACTGCTGAAGATCCGCAGTTGCTGCAAACCAGCTACACCCCCGACGAACAGCACCTGGGGACGCACCTGCTAAAAAGCAACTGCAAAATAACGCATCAACCTGACTGGGGCTCGGCCTTTCTGCATATGAAAGGCGCTACGCTCCTTCCCTTCTCCTTTCTGCAGTATATCGCATCACTGCGCACAGAAGACCACTTTCATGAAGAAATTGCTGAGCTGCTCATGAAGCGACTGATAGAAAAATCTCCCCAATCGGATATCATGGTGGCCTGCCACTACACGCGCCGAGGGGGAATAGATATTAACCCGGTACGGTTTAAAGGAAACCATAGAATACCGGCGGCGCTTACCAACGAAAAAATCCTCACCACGCCTCTTTTCAGACAATAATCCCGTACAGACCCATGCCAACGTGGTGGCAAGTTCCTGTCCGGCATATACAGGCATTTAAAATCTTTTAACAACCGGCAATGAACTATTTCCGGGGAATTTTGGTTAAGGTTGTTGAACATTAAGCAAAAAACAATTAAACATTATGAAAAACAGTAAACAATTAAATGCAATAGCTTTAGACAGTGAAAAGTCAAAAGATCTGATATTCAAACTGAATGACTTACTGGCTAACTACCAGGTGTTCTACACCAACGTAAGAGGCTATCACTGGAACATTAAAGGCGATAAGTTTTTCGAGCTTCACATCAAGTTCGAAGAGCTCTACAACGACCTTTTTGCTAAAATCGATGAGGTTGCCGAACGCATAGTAACCCTTGGAGGTACCCCGGATCACAACTACTCTGAATACCTCAAAATTTCGGAGGTGCAGGAGTCGGATGTTGTTTCCGATGGTTTCGAAGCCGTCCACGGTATTATCGATTCCTTCAAAAAAATCCTGCAAAGGGAAAGGCAGATTCTGGATATGTCTGATGAAGCCGGAGATGAAGGCACAAACTCACTGATGAGTGACTTCATTACGGAGCAGGAGAAAACCGTGTGGATGTATACGGCCTATGTCAACAAGTCGACCAACAGCTAATTACGACAACAATTCATTTTTAAAGCACCAGGAGCACTTACGATGCTTTTGGTGCTTTTTTTTAGTGCTCGTCTGTAGCTGCACGTGTTTGCTTCTAATGTGTTAAGATTCCGGGTGTGGTTAGAGATTCGCTATTCTGAAGCATCAAATCAAAAAAATGCCCCATATCATTTGATGACAAAAAATGCCCTCTGTCCTTTGCTCCCGCAGCTGCAGGACAGTTTCTACTAACCACGTAGAAGAGAAAGGTTAAATCCTGAAAGTCTTGATGCCGCAGGCATCACATATTTATAGAAAAAACGCTGCCGGAAGTACAGGTTGAGTAATCCCCTCATCCCCCTGCCGATAGTTATCGGCATTCTCCCCAGGGAGAAGGGGAGAATAAACTCCCTCTCCCTGGGGAGAGGGTTGGGGTGAGGGGGTTGAGGAGCAGGAATTTGGATATATTGCATATTTCTATAAACATATTAATCTCAGGGAATTTAAGACACGCGAAACAAACCCAGGTTCTATAGGATTTGATGCCGGAGGCATCACATGTAGAAATGACTACTTAAACCACCCTTTTCGTTTCATATAGTACACCATGCCTGCCGTTATCACGCCCATCACTCCCAGCAATACAAAATAGGCATACTCCCATGCCAGTTCCGGCATATATTCAAAATTCATCCCGTAAATCCCGGCAAGGAAGGTAAGCGGAATAAAAATGGAAGCCACAAGGGTCAGTGTTTTCATAATGCTGTTCATCTTATTATTGATGTTGGTGTTGTTCAGCTCCACCATATTCACTGTCAGCTCCCTCAGATGTTCCGTCGCTTCCAGGGCATGGCCCACATGTTCGGCGGCATCATTAAAAAACATCCTGTTATCTTCTGTTATAAAATCATAATCTTCTTTAAAGAGGCTGATAAAAACCTTGTTCAATCCCTGCAGGTATCTTCTGAAAATCATGATTTGCTTTTTCAGCGATAAGATTTCCTGAATATGATCCTTCCCGGGCTCATTAATCAGCAGCTCTTCGAGGGTATCCGATGAATCCCTGAACACCTCAATCACATAAAAGTATTGATCGATGATAAAATCAAGAATAGAATAAAGCAGGTAATCATGCCCTTTGCTGCGCAACCTGCCCTGACTTTTTTCCAGTCGCTCCCTGAGCACTGCTGAAAAGCGTCCGGCGCCTTCCTCCAGGGAGAACAAAAAATGATCGCCAAGAAAAAGGCTCACATGAGCGCTTTTAAGCTGATTATCATCAAAGCGGATATCTTTTAAGGTAAGAAAAGTTAACGGCCCCACCTGCTCCACTTTAGGGGGGTGCGCCGTGTTAAGGGCATCTTCGAGCAGCAGCGAATGTATCTGTAATCCGGAGCTGATCTGGCTCAGCAACTCATGGTGGTTCAGGTGCTGCACATGAATCCAGTTTACCATGCCCGGATCAAAAGATCCCGCCTGCATATTGCCCGCCATATCGTCCACTGCCTGCGAAGTCACTTTATCAGTATTATACTTTGTGTAGCTGACAGTGAGATCCGAAACCGGCGTGTCCCCTGTAAAAATGGGGGTTCCGGGCAACTGTCCCCTTTTTTTATGAAAACTGTTCTTTACGGAAGTAAGATGCTTAAGCGTTATCATCGTTTCTATTATTTTTAAATACAATCGTCCGGTAAGGATACGGAATCTCCACACCCTCTTTATCAAAACGTTTCTTAATGGATTTATACAGATCCGTGCGCAGTACAAACCCCTTCCCGCTGTTTTCGGCCCAAACCCAGGCACGCAGATTCACTGCCGATTCTCCAAAGCCCAGCACCCTGACCACAACCACCGGCACTCCCTCCGCAATATCCTGCTCCGAGCGGTTGTCGATACAATTCGGATGGCTCATCGCCTCCTCCTGCATTAGCGCCATAGCTTTATCCACATCAGAATCATAACTGATACTGATTTCCACAAAGTTACAAACCTTATCTTCAATAATATTGGAATTAATAATAGTTTCAGAACTAATCACCGAGTTGGGCACAATAATCCGGCGGTTTTCAAAATTCCGTATAACCGTATGGCGCAGCGTAATATCCTCTACTGTGCCCATATATTCCACCCCGATTTTAATAATATCATTAACCCTGAACGGCTTGAAAAAAACGATAAACATGCCGCTGATAATGTTGGCAACAGCTTGCTGCGAGGCGAAGACCAAAACGGCTGTTAACACACCGGCTCCCGCTGTGAGGGTTAACCCCAGGGTCTTCAGCTCAGGGATCAGTAAAAACACTGCAATGGTGGCCACAAGAAACACGAGGAAGCTTACGGCATTACGTAGAAAATTAAACTTGGTGGGATCAACATTGAGCTTTTCCGAAGAATGTTCAAAATATTTTTTCATGGAAAACCGCAACAGGCGGGTAATAATAATAGCTGTTGTATAAATGAGTAAAACCAGTAACACATATTTAAAAAAGATGCTTTTTTCAAAAAACCTGGCTATAATTTGTTCTATCTCAATAAAGTATTTCATTTTTCATGATATTTTGCAATGTTTAAAAATAGTAAAAATCAAACTGTTAAAAACATATCGGCGAGTTTATAACAACACGCTTCATTTTCAGGATTCATTTATCTGTCCATCATTTTTATATATTTGGCCTTTTTAAAACCAAACTCAAAAGCATGTTAAAGAAAGTACCGCACACTTACGTTATTGTCTTTTTTATCATAGTGATTGCCGCTATACTCACCTGGATATTGCCCGGCGGAGAGTATGTTGAAACCACGGCAACCACTGCTTCCGGAGAAGAACAAATTGTGATGGAATACCAGCAGGTAGAAAGCCAGCCACAAACCTGGCAGATATTTGCAGCCATGTTTAAAGGCTTTGAAAACCAGGCCGGCATTATTGTTTTTATCCTGATGATTGGCGGGGCTTTCTGGATTATGAACGAAAGCAAGGCCATCGACGTGGGCATTATGTCGTTTCTGGCTTTCACCAAAAAAATAGAGCACTATAAGTTTTTCAAAGCCATCGGAGTTAACAACATCATTATCATACTTATCATGCTGTTGTTTAGTGTTTTTGGGGCTGTATTCGGCATGAGTGAGGAAACCATTGCTTTTATCATTATTCTGGTTCCTTTGGCCATTTCCATGGGATATGATTCCTTAGTGGGTGTGGCCATGGTGTTTGTGGCGGCCGGACTGGGTTTTGCCGGAGCCGTGCTTAACCCTTTCACCATTGGCATCGCGCAGGGGCTGGCCGACCTGCCGCTCTTTTCAGGATTTGAATACCGGCTCTTTGCATGGGTTATCATCAATATTATCGGCATCACGTATGTGTTGATTTATGCACACCGCGTAAGGAAAAACCCAGAGAAATCATTGGTGTATGAAGACGATGAATACTGGCGGCAGCGATCAACTGCCGAATCCGGTAACATCAATTATTATACTTCCAAAACAAGTTGGATAACCTATTTTATCATCTTAGCCATTCTTGGTATCTTCAGTTACTATTATCCCTCTACGGAAATGACCATCGGAAACGCCTCAAAAGTAATGCCCGCAGTTCCTGTAGCAACACTTATCTATGCCATCGGCGGCATCCTGGCGCTCAGAAAAACCGTACACCTTTTCGTGCTCCACCTGCTTGGCACCACCATTTTATTTCTGATTATCGGGGTAATGGGATATCAGTGGTATATCATGAAAATTGCCAGCCTGTTTTTTGCTATGGGTATTTTCTCGGGTATTGCTATGGGGAATAATGCGGATCAAATCACCAAACTGTTTCTTGATGGAGCTAAAGACATTATGGGCGCTGCCCTCATTGTGGGGCTCGCCGGAGGTATCATAGCCATTTTACAGGAAGGCCAGGTAATTGACACCATATTGTATAAGCTTTCGCAGGGAATGCAGGACTTCGGCAGAGTAGCCTCCATCGGGGTGATGTATTTTATCCAAACGGTCATCAACATCATCATCCCTTCGGGCTCCGCCAAAGCAGCGCTTACCATGCCCATCATGGCGCCGTTTTCTGACCTGATAGGGATTTCACGACAAGCTACCGTCATGGCTTTTCAGTTCGGCGATGGCTTTACCAATATGATTACGCCCACTTCCGGAGTGCTTATCGGGGTTATCGGCGTAGCCAAAATTCCCTATGAAAAATGGGTGCGCTGGGTATGGCCGCTGATCCTAATCCTGATGGTTGTAGGATTTTTACTGCTCATTCCAACAGTCACCATGGAGCTTAATGGATTTTAATGTTAATTTTCAAACCTTTGGCAACGGTTTACCCTTTTTTACGGTCTAAAGATCAGATAAAAACCATGGGCCGGCATTGATAACATTTTTACGTTTCATACGTATACTAATGCCGGACTTTCACCGGAGGATAAATTAAAGGGGAAACAGTGAGATATTTTCTACTCGTCATTCTTTCTGGAATATTTTCATTAAATATTCACGCTCAATCACGTACCCGTGTTGCTGATACGGTATCTCACCCCCCCAAAACCAACACCCAACGCTGCGCTACCTTTGATATTTCACCGGTTGACGGAACAAATGTTACTCCTCAGGATTTAATTGAAGAAATTACAGGGTTAGGGATTACTTCTACTACCCTAATTAATTTTCAAGGAACAGAAGGTAGTCAAGGTTCTGCCGGTATCTTTACCAATGGATTTGACGCAGGAATTGGGTTGAATAGTGGAATTGTTTTGAGTTCTGGATATGCTACAAATGCAGAAGGCCCGAACGAGGTAGATGGTATAACTGGTATCTTAAATACAGATGGAGATGATGATCTTTCAGAATTAATTGACGAATTACTTACAACGGATGCTACAATACTTGAATTTGAATTTATCCCTTTCGAGGGAATAGATTCTTTATATATTGAATTTGTTTTCGGCTCAGATGAATATAATAATTGGGTAGGTTCGGATTATAATGATGTTTTTGCTTTTTTTCTAAATGGTGAAAATATTGCTTTAACCCCTGAAACAAATGAGCCTATTACTATTAACACGATTAACAATGGACAAAATAGTGATTTATACATAGATAATGAAGTTCCCAGACCTGTTTGTACCGAGATGAATGGTTTTACTGTTCCTATAACTGCTACCGGCGCATTAATACCTGGCGAAGTGAACACTATAAAACTAGCAATTGCTGATGGATCGCCTGGAGGTAATGATGCCCAATTTGATTCCTGGGTATTTATTGAATCAGAAGGATTCGCCACGGTAGAAGCCACTTCTAACAGCCCGGTGTGTGAGGGAGAAACCATTAATTTTTCCGTAAACGAGTTGGCCAATACCTCCTATTACTGGAGCGGGCCGGATGGTTTTGAGGCTACCGGACTGGAAGTGTCCATCCCCAATGCCACGCCCGACAATTCCGGAGAGTATATGCTGGCTATTGAAATCGACGATATCCCCGCAGATACTACTTATTTTGATGTAATTGTGCATCCGGCCCCCGAATTCAGCGCCGGCGAAAACGAGTCTATTTTCCATGGGATGTACACTACGCTCAGTGGCGCCTTTCCCGATGATACTTCAGAATTTCCGGTTCAGTGGGAGCCCGCAGCGCTGCTGGAAGACCCCGACAGCCCAACACCGCAAACCGTCAACCTCACGGAAACCACTACATTTACCTTATCCGCCACAGGAGCAAACTCCGGTTGCGAGTTTATAGATGACGTTATCATCGAAGTCACCGGCACCGCCCTGGCCGCGGAAATCCTCCCCGACGACCAGGCTATATGCAGCGATGAAAATATTACGCTAAACACAAACACCTCGGGCGGAAACATAGGCGACTCGTATGACTACTCCTGGAGCTCCGACCCGCCGGGGTTCTCCAGCACACAAACCAGCCCCGAAGTCTCCCCCAACCAAACCACCACCTACACGGTTACCGTCGATGACGGCTATAACGAGGTTACTGACGAGATTACGCTTACGGTCACCACCGCCCCCGACTTTGATGCGGGCCCCGATGAAGTAACTTTCTGTGGTGAATCCTACCGTCTGAGTGATGCTTACGCGGATCATGTGGATTCCATTTTCTGGGAAACCAACGGCGACGGCGCCTTTTCAATGTTTACCCTTGAAAAACCTCGCTACTACCCGCAGGGCAACGACTGGGAAAACGGCCAGGTGACCCTCACCATGAACGTCGATGGCAACGGCGCCTGCACCGATGACTACAGCGATGAGATCACCCTCTTCTTTGCCCAGGAACCCACAGCCGATGCCGGCGATGATTTTGACATCTGCCAGCCAGGCGAGGTTCCCATTGACGATGCCGCGTTTACAAATGCTTCGGCCTTGCTCTGGGAGACTTCGGGAACGGGTTCTTTTGATGATAACGCTATCGCCCAGCCGGTCTACACGCCCTCGGAAGAAGATTTTAACAACGGCTCGGTGGTGATCACCGCCACGGCTTCCAACCCGCCCTGCGACGATGTGGTAGCCACCAAAACCTTAAACCTGTACACCCTGCCGGAAGTCTCCGTCGGCGCCGATGATACGGTATGTGAAACGGCCCCGGTGTTTCCTTTGGGCCAGGCTTCAGACTACAGCTCCCTGCAATGGACGTCCTCGGGCAGCGGAACGTTTACGGATGCCACCGTGGAAGAGCCGGAATACATGCCTTCTTCTGAAGATATTAACAGCGGGCAGGTCACCCTGTACCTGGAGGCTTTTACGGATGCGCCCTGCGAAGGGGACTTTACCGATAGCCTTACGCTGAATATCCGCAAAGAAGTGCAGCTCTCGGCCGGAGCCGACTCCTCGCTCTGCGGGCCGGTAGACCATGTCATTGTCCACAGCTTTGCTGAAAATTACGACTCCCTCCTGTGGACGACCTCGGGTAGCGGGACGTTCTCAGAGAATGTGCCGAATCCGGTCTTCACGCCCACCCCGGAAGATGTGGAAGAGGGCATTATCCAGCTTTCACTCACGGGCAGCAACGCGGTGTGTCCTGAAGTGTCAGACACCATGGAAATAGCCCTGTACATCATCCCGCTGATCTACATGGCCGAAGACACCACGATTTGCAGCACCGAGGTCCTATACCTTGACAACACGGAGGTGCAGCATTACCTCACCATCACCTGGCAAACCAACGGCACGGGCCACTTCTCGGATGCCAATGCCATGAAGCCGGTTTACACGCCTTCAGAAAACGATATTGACAACGGCCAGGTCATCCTGACCTGTGCCGCCGATACGGCTACGGCCTGCGAAGGGCCTTTCTTCGAGCAGATGACCGTCAACATCGTCAAGCGCCCGGAGGTAACGGTGCAGGAGCAGCTCTCGCTGTGCGGTGTTCAGGAGCATACCATCCCGCAGGCCGAAGCACTCCATGCCACAGATGTAAACTGGACGACTTCAGGTACAGGCGCGCTTGATAATGAAACATCGCTGTCACCTTCTTACACGCCTTCTGAGGCGGATATGGATGACGGAGAGGTTGAACTTTACCTTACGGCTTCCAACGGGGCTTGCCAGGATGTGCTGGATACGGTTTCCGTGTCGCTGTTCCGCACACCGCTCGTGGAAACAGAGACAGAGCAGTTTATCTGCTCGGATGAAGTCTATGAAACCAGCCCGCCTACAGCGGAGCATTTTTCCACACTGCAATGGCAGGGCGGCGACGGGAGTTTTGATAATCCTTCGCAGTTATTGACTTCCTACACGCCCGGCAGCGGCGATATCAACAGCGGCCAGGCTACGCTCGCCCTGGAGCTGTTCTCAGATGCTTCTTGTGAAGGGCCCTACCAGGACAGCTTTACGCTGAATATCGCGAAAAAACCGGCTGTGGATGCCGGACCGGATACCACGGTCTGTGAACAGATAGCACATGTGGTGCCGGCTGCGCTGGCGCAGGATTATGACAGCCTGATATGGAAAAGCTCGGGAACGGGGACGTGGTCGCAGCAAAACAGTGCAGCGGGCGTTTATACACCCTCGGATGCGGATATTGCCGGCGGGCAGGTGGCGCTGTCGCTCGAGGCGCACAAAGAGCATTGCTCGGTGGTGATAGATACAAGAACGGTATCGCTTTTCCCGGAACCGGTCGTGGAAACAGAACCAGAACAGTTTATCTGCTCGGATGAGGTCTATGAAACCAACCCGCCGATGGCAGAGCATTTTTCCACGCTGCAATGGCAGGGCGGCGACGGGAGTTTTGATAATCCTTCGCAGTTATTGACTTCCTACACGCCCGGCAGCGGCGATATCAACAGCGGCCAGGCTACGCTCGCCCTGGAGCTGTTCTCAGATGCTTCTTGTGAAGGGCCCTACCAGGACAGCTTTACGCTGAATGTATCGAAAAAGCCTACTGTGGATGCCGGGCCGGATACCACGGTCTGTGAACAGATAGCACATGTGGTGCCGGCAGCGCTGGCGCAGGATTATGACAGCCTGATATGGAAAAGCTCGGGAACGGGAACGTGGTCGCAGCAAAACAGTGAAGCGGGCATTTATACGCCTTCGGATGCGGATATCAGCAGCGGACAGGTGGTGCTGTCGCTCGAGGCGCACAAGGAGCATTGCTCGGTGGTGGTGGATGAACGTCTCGTCTCGCTGACGATGCCGCCGGTGGTGGAAGCAGGTAACGACGGGGAGGTGGTTTGTGGATCGGAAACTTTTACCGTCAGCGATGCCACAGCATCAGGATACAGCCTGCTTGCGTGGTCATCCTCCGGCGACGGTGCGTTTGTCAGCGGGCAAAATGGGTTATCGCCGGTATATGAACCGGGAACGGAAGATGCTGCCAACGGACAGGTTGTGCTCACCCTTGAAGCATTTACAGAAAATCCCTGCCAAGGTACATTTACGGATACCCGCACGGTGAATATCGCTCAAAGCCCGGTCATCAACACAGGTACGGCCACACAGGTGTGTCAGGGCGATACGCTTTTAGTTCAAGGAGCTTCGATTGTGGATTATGACGCGTTTTTATGGGTCTCGCAGGGCGACGGCGCTTTTGTGGATAACCAGGTGATGAACCCGCAGTACATCCCGGGAACCATGGACGGGGTGAATGAACAGGTGACGCTGGTACTCTCGGCTTCCAACGGGCCGTGCACGGGCATAACGGAACAGCTCGCCGTGGATGTGGTGCCCCAGCCTGTGGCTTTTGCCGGGCAGGATACGGTCGTTGACCCGGGAACGGAGTATGCTATCGACGATGCGGAGGTTGACCATTACAGCGCTTTTCTCTGGACGACGGACGGCTCGGGGACATTCTCGAACCCGACTTCACCGAACCCGGTATACACGCCTTCGTTTATGGACTCGGTGCGCCGCTTTGTGAACCTCACGCTCACAGCGCAGCCGATGCAGGGGTGTGATGAGCCGGTCGCGGACCAAATCAAAATTGCCTATGGGGCGAACGCCTTTGTGGACTTTTTCTATACCTCGCCCTGTGAGGATACCCCCATTCAATTTACGGTGGATACACTCTTTACGGATACCGAAAATGTCACGGACTACCTCTGGGATTTCGGCAACGGAGAAACCTCTTCGATGATGAACCCGGTGTATACCTACCCGGTGCCGGGCAGTTACCCGGTAACGCTCTCGGTAACCGATACCGTGGGGGATGTCTACAGCGAAACGAAAATGCTGCAGGTAGCCGAACTCCCCCAACCATTTTTCAACACCGACGCCCCGTCGTGCTCGGGCAGCGCGGTGCAGTTCACCGACTACACCAACACGCCCTCGGGCTATGCCACCTCTTGGCACTGGGACTTCGGCGACGGAAGCGATACGCTGATTGATTTCCCGGACAGCCCTCATGTCACCCACGCCTATGCCCTGGCCGGGACGTATGAGGCCACCCTGACGGTGGAGACGAATTTAGGATGTGTCAACGACTATACCCGCGAGGTGACGGTCCATCCTTCCCCCATCACCCTGTTTACCTGGGAGGCGGCCTGCGGCGGACAGCCGACCCCGTTTACCGACCTGTCGGTGGAAAACGGCGGCGGGGATATCATCGCCTGGTACTGGCACTTCGACAACCCGGAATCGGGTACAGCCAACACCAGCGAGGCGCAGCACCCGGAACATACCTTTACGGGAGCAGGCAGCTATGACGTGCAACTGGTCACCGAAAACATCCACGGATGCACCGATACGCTCATCCAGCCCGTGGAGGTAACCGAAGGCCCGGCAGTAGCCTTTACTTATGACAGCACTTGCTTTGAGCAGCTCAGCACCTTTACCGCCGATGCCTCCGTGATGGATACGGCGGCCATCGGTACATGGCTCTGGGAATTTGGCGACGGTTATTCCAGCAACGACCCGGTCTCAGTCCAGCACCTCTACAACGTGCCGGGCGATTACTCCGTAACCTTAACGGTGACCGATACGCTGGGATGCACCTCTTCGCTAACGCAAACCGTGCAGGTGCTGCCACTGCCGATGGCCCAGTTTGGCTACGACCAGCCGGCTTGTTTTGGCAACAGCGTGCTTTTTGATGATTACTCCACGACTGAAGAGGGGTATATTACCACCTGGCACTATGCCTTTGGCGACGGGTCGGATACGACCATCAACCACCCGGAGAACCCGAACATCTCCCACGACTATGCTACGCCGGGGGATTATGAAGCGACCTTAACGGTGACCTCTTCCACGGGCTGCCAGGATGAAATCACCCACACGGTGACCGTCGAGCCCATCCCGGAGGTGAACTTCGACTACAGCCTGGCTTGCCAGAGCACCGCCGTTGAATTTGAAGACTTAACCCAGGAAGCCGGCAGCGGGGATATCCTCGCCTGGCACTGGAACTTTGGCGACCCGCTCTCGGGGGCCAACAACACTTCTTCGCAGCAGCACCCGGACCATGTCTACAGCACCCCGGGCGACTATGCCGTCACCCTAACCGTGGAGACGGCTAACGGCTGCAGCGACAGCCTGTCGCAGACGGTAACGGTATCACCGGCACCGGAGGTGGGCTTTGTCTACACGGCAAGCTGCCTGAATGATACGGTGGACTTTGTCTCCAGCACGGAGGTGGATACGGATGCGATTATCAGCTACGCCTGGAGCTTTGGCGACGGCGGCACGGCTTCGGGTGCCGACCCGCAGCATATCTACACCCAGGAGGGCACCTATGAGGTATCCCTGACGGTAACCGACACCACGGGATGCAGCAACACGGCCACCGAAACGCTGACGATTACCCCGCTGCCGGTAGCGGCGTTCTCCTTTACCACAAACACGTGTGCCAACGAATCCGTGATGTTCCAGGATGCTTCTTATGCCGAAGGCGAGGCGCTGGTGTCCTGGACATGGGAATTTGGTGATGGCAGCGATACGACGATACAATCCCCGGATATTCCGGATGTGGAACACGCCTATCCGGATGCGGGCACTTATGAGGCTTCGCTGACGGTGGTCACGGAAAACGGGTGCAGCCACACGACCTCGCATACGGTGGAGGTGCTGCAAATCCCCGCGGCGCAGTATAGCTTTGAAGGGGGCTGCCAGAACGAGGCGGTAAGCTTTACGGATGCCTCGCAGCCGAATGGCGGCGGACAAATCGCTTCCTGGAGCTGGAACTTTGACGACCCGACCACGGGTGGCGATAATACCTCGTCGCTGCCGAATCCTGCGCACTTCTTTTCTGAGGCCGATACCTTTGACGTGCAACTGGTGGTAGGCAACCTGAACGGGTGTACGGATACCGTCATGCATGCGGTCGGGGTGGCTGATGCTCCTGAAGTGGGCATCCTGGCCCCGGATGCGCTTTGCCAGGGGCAGCCTGCGATGTTTATGCCGGATACGACGATAGTGGACACCCTCGCCGCGCAGGTGTATGAATGGACCTTTGGCGACGGCTCGGACCCGGTATACCAGCAGGAAGCTTCGCATACCTACACGCTGGCGGGAACCTATACGGTAACACTCTCGGTTACCGACACCACGGGCTGTGTCAACCAGGCGCAGACCACCGTGCAGGTGGGCCAGACGCCGGTGCCGGTGTTTGACTACCAGGCGGCGTGCCTGGGTGGCGAGACGCAGTTTACGGACTTGTCCTACACCCCGGGCGGGGAACCGGTAACTTCATGGTACTGGGACTTTGGCGACCCGTATGCCGACTCGGCTGATAATCACTCTTCCCTGCAGCACCCCGTGCATGTCTACCCGGTCGACAGCACCTATGAAGTGAAACTGGTGGTACAGACCACGGGCGGGTGCACCGACTCGATAGTAAGCGAGGTGGAAGTAAGGCCGGTGCCCGATGCGTGGTTTAGCTATGACACCACAGCGTGCCAGGGCGGCCAGGTGCAGTTTTATGACTCTTCGTTTAGTGACAACAGCGCAGTAACAGCCTGGCAATGGACATTCGAAGAAGGCTACACGTCAGACCTGCAAAATCCGTCGTATACCTTCGGGGAGGTTGGAGAAACCTACCCGGTGGAGCTGGTGGCTTATGACGCCTTCGGGTGTTCGGATACTACCATCCGGGAGGTAACCATCCCGGAAGGATTTGCCGTGGACTTTGAATTTACCTCCACGTGCCTGGGGGATACCACCTTCTTTACCGACAGTTTGGTATCTCCTGAGGGCGACAGCGTCATCGCGGTGCAGTGGACCTTTGGCGACCCGGGCTCGGGCGGGGCAAACGTCTCCGACCAGCACAACCCGGAGCATTACTACAGCCAGCCGGGTACCTACAATGTGACCCTGGAGGCCACCAACGAAAATTATTGCACCACCACGGTGAGTCATGCCCTCCAAGTGCATGCCCTGCCGGAGCCGGACTTTACATGGCAGTCGTATCCGTGCGACAGCGCGGTGTATGTAAGTGATGCCACCACCACGGCCGGGGTCATCACCCAATGGATATGGCACTGGGGGGATGGCAGCAGTGATGTGATAGCCCAGGGCGAAGACCCGGACATCAGTCATGTTTATGAGCAGGCGGGAAGCTATGAAGTGACCTTAGAGGTGCAAAACAGCAACGGCTGTGTGAACACCTTTAGCCAACAGGTGTATCGCGAACCGTGTGTAGCAGCGGAAATCGTGTTGCAAAGCGATACGCTGTGCCACGGCGATGAGCTGGTCTTTGCCGACAGCTCGCAGATACAGGAGGTGATTGAGTCGTGGACGTGGAACTTCGGCGATGGTAGTTCGGAAATCACCTACAACACCTATCAGCCGGAAATATCCCACACGTTCCCGAATACGGGAAGCTACCAGGTAACCCTGACCGTAGCAGCGATGTTTGACGGCCAGATGCGCGAACATACTGACACCCTGGCGGTGGTTATCCATCCGGTGCCGGAAGCGGAGTTTACCTGGACGGAAGGGTGTCTGAACCAGCCGGTGGCCTTTGGCGACAGCACAAGTGCAGAAGATGCTGTCATCACCTCATGGCGCTGGGACTTCGGCGAGGAAAGCCTTGAGGCGGACACCTCTCGTCAGCAGCACCCCGAGTGGGGTTACAGCACCTTTGGCGAGCACGAGGTGGTCTTGCAGGTGATGAACGAATTTGGCTGCCGCGATACGGTGCAGGAGCCCATTACGGTTTACCGCGTTCCCGAGGCGGTGATCGGCCATGACTCCTCGTGTTACATGCAGCCCACGCAGTTTTATGACCTGAGTGATACGAATGAATTTACAGGCGAAATCATCTCCTGGCAGTGGGACTTCGGCGTGGAAGGCACGGCGGCGGATACGGCCGTGATTGCTGAGCCGGAGTACATGTACGTAAACCAGGACAGCCGCACGGTAACCCTGCAGGTGGAGGATGAGTTTGGCTGCGGCGATACCACGCAAAAGGTGGTAACCACCCATCCGGTGCCGGAAGCTGTCTTTGAGGTAGAAGAAAACTTCGAGGATATGCAGGGGCGCTTTGCCATGAACAACGTCTCGGAAGGGGCGGTGGACTACCAGTGGGACTTTGACCGCTACAGCAACGGGGCGCATCCGCTGGACTATCATTACGATGCGGAATACCACGAGCAGGAGCGCCCGGTGATTGTCTTTGAAGAAGACGGGTATTTTGAGCTGGAGCTGGTGGCCTTCAACGAGTTTAACTGCCCGGACACCATGCGGGTGGTCGACAGCATGCTCTTTAAGGGCTTGTTTGTGCCCAATGCGTTCTCGCCCAACAACCCGCACGGAGAGGTGCAGCGGTTTAAGCCGGCGGGCATCAACCTGGAGACGTATCACATGCAGGTTTATGATGTGAAAGGCAACCTGCTGTGGGAGACCCGCGAGCTGGATGATGAGGGCAGCCCGGCGCAAGGCTGGGACGGTACTTATGACGGCGCGCCGCTGCCGCAGGGCGTGTACGTCTGGAAGGCCGAGGCGATGTTCGAAGACGGCACAGTTTGGCAGGGCGATGAAGTGGGCTCCTCAGAGCTGAGCTCAGGAAAACGGTATGGGACGGTGGTGATCATCAGGTGATTTTTTGTAACGTTGGTAAGTTTGTACGTTACTTGGTTTTTAAGTTCTTAAGTTTCTGCCTTGATGCGTTTACGTGTTTTTGGATTTGTAAATAACGGTTAAGCGGCATGGAAGTACTGATTAAAAGCAATTTTAAGTTGTAATCTTGTAATATAGGTCAAATTCTTGGTCTGGTGTTTCTGAATGACCTGATGCCGGAGGCATCGCATGTGTATAGATAATACAACACGTCACAATAATCTCCCGACTCCGACAGGAGTCGAATCATCGCAGGTAAACAACTGCAACGAATGGAAATTTTTATTCACATCATCCATTTTTAAGTGAAAAACTTTAGTTACTGATGATTCAATTTTAAAATTAAGTCCTTCTGAGCCTGCGCTTACCATGATTATATTATAACTTTATAGTGCCAAATTGAAAAATCAAAAACCATGAACTCTAAGAAACTGTTTTGATTTTATTTAATAATTCTATTAAGCATTAATCTGACCATGGCTAATTGAATCATTGCCTCAGAAGTATCGGTGTTGTATTCATAGTCTTTACTAAGCCTTCTATAACTTTCAAA
>Ga0306907_1000496_pt1 | contig 16824 bp, 15 predicted proteins | sample AntRauTorcE11898_FD_190415 | JGI IMG/M metagenome (GOLD analysis project Ga0306907, IMG submission 190415) | Saline lake microbial communities from Rauer Islands, Antarctica - Metagenome Torckler E11 #898 (v2) (version 2) | ecosystem: Environmental > Aquatic > Non-marine Saline and Alkaline >... | reverse complement strand
GCGGGTGGCAACGCCTTCGATGCCGCGGCTGCCGGTTTGTGGACCGCCTGTGTCGCCGAACCGGTGCTCGCATCGCCGGGCGGCGGCGGTTTCCTGCTCGCGCAGCCGGCCGGTGAGCGGGCGCGCGTGTACGATTTCTTCGCCCACACGCCGGGATCGCGGCTTGAGCCGGGTGATGCCGATTTTCATCCCATCCACGCCGACTTTGGCACGACCCGTCAGGAATTCCACATCGGTCTTGGTGCCGCCGCCGCTCCCGGGGTGGTCGCCGGTACCTGCGCCTTCCAGCAGGAACTGGGCCGAATGCCGCGGCGCGAGGTGTTCTCACCCGGGATCGCCTGCGCCCGCGATGGCCTGCCGATGAATGCGCTGCAGGCCTACATCGCCGAAGTGGTGTACCCGATCCTCGAGGCGACGCCGGAGGCACGCGCGATCTTTGCGCCCGCGCGCCGGCCGCCGGCCGAGGGTGAACACCATGCGATGCCGGAATTCGGCGACTTTCTCGAAGCGCTCGGGCACGAAGGCCCGGATCTCTTCTATCGTGGCGAAGTGGCGGCGGCGATCGACGCGGCCTGCCAGGCCGGCGGCGGCCACCTCCGCCGCGGCGATTTCGAGAATTATCGCGTCGAGCGGCGGGAACCGCTGGCAGTGGATTACCACGGGCGGCGCGTACTGACGAACGCGCCGCCCGCGTCCGGCGGCCTGCTGATCAACTTCGGTCTCGAATTGCTCGGCGGCCTGCCGCACGCGGCGCGTCCCGATTCGCCCGAGCAGGCCCTGCGCATGGCCGCCGTGCTCGACGCGACCCGCCAGGCGCGCCTTGAGACCGGCCTGGATGCCGGCGTCACCGATCGGACCGCGAGCGCGCTGCTCGATCAGGACCAGCTCGCGCGTTACCGGACCCTGATCGCGACCCATCCGCCGGCGCACCGTGGCACCACCCACATCAGCGTGATCGATGCCCAGGGCAACGCCGCCGCCCTGACGGTCTCCAATGGCGAGGGCTGTGGCTGGATCGTGCCCGGCACCGGCTTCATGCTGAACAACATGCTGGGCGAGGCCGACCTGCAGCCACGCGGCTTCGGTCAGTGGCCGACCGCCACGCGCCTGACCTCGATGATGGCTCCGACCCTGGTGTCGGATCGAGCCGGGGGCGAACTGCTGGCGCTCGGCTCCGGCGGCTCGAACCGGATCCGCTCGGCCCTGCTGCAGGTGCTCGTGGCCCATCTCGACGGCGGGTTGCCGCTGGAGGCGGCGGTCGAGCGACCGCGCCTGCACCTGGAGGGGCAGTGCCTCGAAATCGAGGGCGGCTTTGCCGAGGCCACCGTAGAGGCCCTGCAGCGGCAATGGCCCGAACACCGCGTGTGGCCGGACCGGAATCTCTTCTTCGGCGGCGCGCACGCCGTCGCCGCCGGCCGCGACGGCTTCACCGGCGCCGGCGACCCGCGCCGCGGTGGGGTCGCGACCGTCGTGCCGTAACCCTGTTTGTGCCGTGCTACAGCGCCCGTTTCTCGCGCTGTGCAATCGGGGTTCTCGCGAAGGCGCCAGGGAAAGCGAACAAAGGCGTTTTCTCGCAGAGTCGCGGAGAGCGCGGGGAAAACGAACTACGGGTAGAGGCCGGACTTCCAGTCCGACACGCCGCAGCCTCCGATCTGTCGGACTGGGAGTCCGACCCACGCCAGTTCGACGTCGCTATTCCTCGCCTTTCTCCGCGCTCTCCGCGGCTCCGCGAGAAAACCGAATTCGACTTTCGTGTGTTTCCTTTGCATTTCTTGGCGCCCTTGGCGCCTTGGCGAGAACCCTGATTGCACAAGGGTTGCAGGGCCCCCACGCGCCATCGGGTGTTTGGCGTCGGGGCATGCAGAATACGCGCCCCTTCGCAAGCCCCCCGTTCCCGCGATACAATGGCCGGCTCACTTTACTGATGCGAGCGGAGCAGTCCGATGCAGATTACGCAGAACACCGTGGCCTCGATCGAGTACACCCTCAAGGATAACGACGGCCAGGTACTCGACACGTCCGAAGGCCGCGAGCCCCTGACCTACCTCCACGGCAGCGGCAACCTGGTGCCGGGCCTCGAGGCCGCGCTCGAAGGCAACGGCGAGGGCGATTCCGTTTCGGTCACCGTCGAGCCGGCCGAAGGCTTCGGCGACCGCGATGAGAACCTCATCCAGCAGGTCCCGAAGACCGCCTTTGAAGGCGTCGATTCCATCGAGGCCGGCATGCGCTTCCAGGCTTCCGACGAGAACGGCCAGGGCCGCATCGTTACGGTCACCGAGGTCGCCGATGACCAGGTGACGGTCGACGCGAACCATCCGCTCGCCGGTGTGCCGCTGAACTTCGACGTCAATGTCGTCGAGGTGCGCGCCGCCTCCGAGGAAGAGATCGAGCACGGCCACGTCCACACGGGCGACGAAGAGGACCACTAAAGGTCCCGCTCGCCCGGCGGCACCGCCGCGGCGGTGCCGCCCGGCCGGTCCTGCACCCCTGCCCCGGAACCCGGGGGTTGGTTTATCCTGCGCGCTCGCCCGGTTATCCGATCGGGCCGGACCGGGAGGCAGTGCGTGCAGACGATCGGCATCCTCGGTGGCATGAGCCATGAGAGCACGGCGCATTACTATCGCCTGATCAACGAGGGCGTGCGGGCCCGGCTGGGCGGTCTGCATTCCGCCCGGATCGCGCTCATCAGCGTCGACTTCGCCACGATCGAACCGCTGCAGGCGGCCGGCGACTGGGATGGCGCGGGCGGGCTGTTGGCCGCGGATGCGCGTCGGATCGAGGCGGCGGGGGCAGACTTCCTCCTGCTGGCCACCAACACGATGCACCGCTGTGCCGACGCCATCACCGCGGCGATCGATATTCCCCTGTTGCACCTGGCGGACGCCACGGCCGATGCGGTCGAGAACGCCGGCGTCCGGCGCGTGGCGCTGCTTGGCACCCGCTACACCATGGAACAGCCCTTCTACCGTGAACGCCTGGAGCGGCGTGGCCTGCAGGTGGATGTCCCCGACGCCGCCGATCGCGCCGAACTCAATCGGATCATCTTCGGGGAACTGTGCCAGGGCATCGTGCGCGACGACTCGCGCGCGACCCTGCAGCGCATGATCCGCGATCTGGGCGATACCGGCGCCACCGCCGTTATCGCCGGCTGTACGGAGATCACCATGCTGGTCAGCGCGGCGGACAGTCCACTGCCGCTGTTCGATACGACCGCGATCCACGCCGATGCGGCGGTCGCGCGGGCGCTGGACGGCCTGGCGGCATGATCCCGCGCCTTCGAATGCCGGTCGCGGGTTCGTTGACGTGACGGTGGAACCCCGCCGCGACTGGCGCGAGACGTTCGCGGTCTATCGCCAGCCCCCCGTCGTCACGATGCTGTTCCTCGGCTTCTCGGCGGGGCTGCCGTTCCTGCTGGTCTTCTCGACCCTGACCGCCTGGCTGCGCTCCGAGGGGGTCGAAGTGGCCGCCATCGGCTTCTTCTCCTGGATCGGCATTCTCTACTCGATCAAGTTCTTCTGGGCCCCGGTGGTCGATCGCCTGCCGTTGCCCATGCTGACCCGTGCGCTGGGACAGCGCCGCGGCTGGATGCTGTTCGGGCAACTGCTGATCATGAGCGGGCTTGCCGGTCTCGCTTTCAGCGATCCGGTAACGGCGCTCGCGCCGGTCGTGGTGCTGGCCCTGCTGGTCGCGTTCGGCTCGGCGACCCAGGATATCGCCATCGATGCCTTCCGGATCGAATCGGCACCGGACGATATCCAGGCCGCGAACGCGGCCACCTACATGATCGGTTACCGGATCGGCCTGGTCATGGCGGGCGCGGTCGCCCTCTACATCGCCGACTTCGTCTCCTGGACCTGGGCCTATCTGGCGATGGCGGCGCTCGTATCCGTCGGCGTCGTCACGGTGCTGGTGCGCCCGGAGCCGGAAAAACGCATCACGCGCCATACGCATGAACGCGAGCAGCGGGTCCAGGATTACCTGCTGGCCAACGAGCATCATTCCGATCTGCGGCGCCGCATCATGGCGTGGCTCATCGGCGCGGTGGTCTGTCCGTTCGTCGACTTCTTCAGCCGCTACGGTCGAATCGCGCTCGCCCTGCTGGTGCTGATCGGTATCTACCGCATCTCGGATATCTCGATGGCGGCGATGGCCAACCCGCTGTATCTCGATCTCGGCTTCTCGCTCAGCCAGATCGGCACGATCACGAACGTCTATGGGGTGGTGATGACCATCACGGGCGGGCTGGTCGGCGGCCTTATGGTGACGCGCTATGGCATCGCGCGGATGCTGGTCATCGGTGCCGCGCTGACGGCGGTCACCAATCTGCTGTTCGCCGTGCTGGCGACGATCGGTGCGGAGGTGGCGATGCTGGTCGTCACCATCAGCGCCGATAACCTCTCCAACGGCTTCGCCAGTACCGTCCTGATCGCCTTCATGTCGAGCCTGACCAGTCGCGCCTACACCGCAACCCAGTACGCCCTGTTTTCGTCGCTGATGACATTACCCGGCAAGTTCGTCAGCGGCTTCTCGGGCGTGGCGGTCGAGGCCTGGGGCTATCCCTGGTTCTTCATCGCCATCGGCATCGCCGGCGTACCCGCCGTTCTCCTGGCCGCGTGGTACGCCTGGAGCCGCGCCCTCGCCAACGCTGAGCCCCCTGACGCCGCTCAACAGTCCCGTGGAGCCTGACAGTCCGATATTGCTGCAAGAATAAAAGAATAAGAACCGCAGAATCAGCAGGTAGGCGCGTTTTTGCGTAGCAAACGCGCGCGTTCGCCTGCGGCGAAAACGCGCCTACGCAATTGGTCGCACACGCGTACGCGGCAATCTCCGCTCAGAGAAGATCCATTCGATTGAATCTGCCCATCATCATTTTTTACGCGGACATCAGGTCGAAGTCGTAATCCATGACCAGCGGGGCGTGATCGGAGAAGCGCTCTTCGGTGTAGACCCACGCGTCGCGGATGCCGTCTTTCACGCCTGGGCTGACGATCTGGTAGTCGATGCGCCAGCCCACGTTCTTCGCCCACGCCTGGCCGCGGTTGGACCACCAGGTGTAGAGGTGTGGCGTGTCCGGATGCACGACGCGGAAGGCGTCGACCATGCCGATCTCGTCAAAGACGCGATCGAGCCAGGCGCGTTCTTCCGGCAGGAAACCCGAGTTCTTCTTGTTGTTCTTCGGGTTGGCGAGGTCGATCTCGGTGTGCGCGGTGTTCCAGTCGCCGCAGATGATGACGTCGCGGCCGCTGTCCCTGAGTGACTGCAGGTGCGGCAGAAAGCGGTCATGGAAGCGCATTTTGGCCGCCAGACGGTCTTCGCTGGAGGTGCCGGACGGCAGGTAGAGCGAGGCCACGACCAGGTTGCCGAAGCGCATCTCGCACCAGCGGCCCTCGCGGTCGAACTCGTCCAGCCCCAGCTTGTCCGTGACCTCATCGGGTGCGCGCCGCGCATACACGGCCGTGCCGCTGTAGCCCTTCTTCTCGGCGTCGCAGTAATGGCACCAGTAGCCTGCCGGATGGAACTGCGCATCGGTGAGCTGGTGTTCCTGCGCCTTGGTCTCCTGGATGCAGACGAGATCGGCGTCCTGGGCCGCGAGCCACTCGAAAAAGCCCTTGCGTGCGGCCGCGCGGATACCGTTGGCATTGAGGCTGATGACGCGCATGGTTCCTCCATTCCGGAAAGCCCCGGTATGATACGCGACCCTCATCGTCAGAGGCAGGGCACGCCATGCGCGACTATCAGCGCCAGTTTCTCGAACTCGCCGTCGAGCGCGGCGCGCTGCGGTTCGGCCGATTCGAGCTCAAATCGGGCCGCATCAGCCCGTATTTCTTCAACATCGGTGCGCTGGACTCGGGGGCCGCGCTCGCCGGCCTCGGGCGCGCCTACGCGCACGCCATCGTCGATTCGGCCATCGATTTCGACATGCTGTTCGGCCCGGCCTACAAAGGAATCCCGCTGGTCTCGGCGACGGCGATCGCCCTGGCGGACGGCTACGATCTCGATCGGCCGTGGTGTTTTGACCGCAAGGAGGCGAAGGACCACGGCGAAGGCGGCAATATCGTCGGTGCCCCGCTCACCGGGCGCGTGGTCATTGTCGACGATGTCCTGACCGCCGGCACGGCGGTGCGCCAGGCGGCCGATCTGATCCGTACGGCGGGGGCGGAGGTCGCCGCCGTGGTGACCGCGCTCGATCGGCAGGAGCGCGGACTCGGAGATCGCTCGGCGGCAACCGAGGCGGCGGCTGCCCTCGACGCGCCGGTCGTCAGCATTGTCACGCTGGGCGATGTGCTGGATTATCTGGACGAGCGCGGGGACCGCCCGGGCGATCGCGCCCAGATCGCCCAGTACCGGCAGCAATACGGGGGGCGATAGTCAATCAGGGCGGCACGCGTTTTGCTACGCATGTCGACAGGTGATCGGACGGAGCGGGCACCGGGGAGTCGGCATGGCAGTGGCGCAGACATCGGCGGGATCCGGCGCGGCGCGCGCACTTGTGGCGTTGGTGCTGCTGTGGGCCCCTGCGGCTGGTGCCGGCGAGCTCCATCGTTGGGTCGATGAGCGGGGGGAAGTCCACTACACCGACGCGCCGCCGCCCGAGTCGGTCCGAAGCGCCGCTCCCGATAAGGCGGAGAATAAAGAAGATGCGGACGCGAGGGCCCGCCAGGAGGCGGCCGAGGCTGAACGCGCGGAGCGTTCGCTGCAGGATCGCATCCTTTGGGAATCCTATTCCAGCGTGGCTGACATCGAGCGCACGCGCGATCGACGGCTCGAGGCGGTCGACGGCGAGATCGGGCTCGCGGAGCATCGCGTCGAGCGGGTACGGGACCAGATCGAGCGCTATGACAGACTCTTGGCCGATCTGCCCGAGGACAACGAACACCGGGCTGAGATGGAGCGCCAACGCGCCAATGCACGCGAGCGGCTGGAACGGCGCCGCGGCGAACTCGAGCAGGTCCAGGCCAAACGTATGCGGATGGAGGCCCGCTTCGCCCGGGAGATCGAACGCTTCCGCGAACTCACGGCCGATCGCGAGTAGATCGTAACGAGCGGCAGATGCCTAAAGGTGAACCAGGGTCCCGACCCCGGAATCGGTGAACAGTTCCAGCAGCACCGCGTTCTCGACCCGCCCGTCAATGATCTGGACGGCGCCAACGCCCGCTTCCAGGGCTTCCCGCGCGCACTGCACCTTCGGCAGCATCCCGCCGAAAATACGGCCGCTGGCGATCATGTCGTCGATGCTTTTCAGGCTGCTGTGCGTGATCAGGTCGCCTGCATCGTCGAGAATGCCCGAGGTATTGGTCAGCAGCAGGAGTTTCTCGGCTTCCAGCGTGATCGCGACGCGACTGGCGACCAGATCCGCGTTGATGTTGTACGAGCGGCCGTGACTGTCGACGCCGATCGGTGCGATCACCGGGATGAAGTGACCGTGCTCGAGCGTGTGCAGAATCGACGGGTCGATCGATTCGACCGCGCCCACGTGCCCTAGATCGATGATCTCGTCGGGCTGCTTCTCGTCGGCAACCGGTTCCAGCGGTGTGGCCCGGATCAGGCCGCCATCCTTGCCGGTGAGCCCGACGGCCCGCCCGCCATGCTGGCTGATCAGGCTGACAATGCTCTTGTTGACCTGACCGCCCAGAACCATCTCGACCGTATCCATGGTCTCGCTGTCGGTCACGCGCATTCCGGCGACGAAACGCGTCTTCTTGCCGATCGCCTCCAGCATTTTCCCGATCTGCGGCCCGCCGCCGTGCACGACAATCGGGTTCAGGCCGACCTGTTTCATCAACACGATGTTGCGCGCGAACGAGACCTGGAGCGCCTTGTCCACCATCGCGTTACCGCCATACTTGATCACCACCGTCCGCCCGGCGAGACGCTGGATATACGGCAGCGCCTCGTTCAGGACGCGCGCGGTTTCGTGGCCACTTTGATCAGTCATGAATCGTCATCCGGATAATCTGGAACCGCGAATCGCGCTCCAGGACCGCCAGCATCGGTACCCGGCAGCCTGAATGCATGTATACGTAGGCCGCGTTTTCGCCGAAGGCGAACGCGCGCGTTTGCTGCGCAAAAACGCGCCTACGTGATCTCGGCGAAGCCCCTCGGCATTTTCTGACCCTCAATCATCATTCGCGTCCATACGTCGTTCCAAAGCCCTTGCCTCAGAACGGCAATTCCAGATCAGGCTGCACCGCCAGGATCTGTTCGCGGAAGGCGTTCTGGATGCGTTCCAGCGCTTGCTGCGTGTCGGCCTCGAAGCGGGTGACGACGACCGGCGTGGTGTTGGAGGGGCGGGCGAGGCCCCAGCCGTCGGCGTAGTCGACGCGCAGTCCGTCGATGCGCAGGATCGAGCGCGCGTCATCGAAGCGTGCCCGTTCGGCGAACTTTTCCATGAACGCGAAGTGCGCGCCTTCCTCGGCGAACGGGATGGTGATCTCGGGTGTGTTGATGCTGTCCGGCAACTCGGCGAACACCGCCTGTGGTGAACGCGCGTCCGCCGCGAGCAGTTCGAGCAGGCGCGCCCCGGCGTAGAGGCCGTCGTCGAAACCGGGCCAGCGGTCGCGGAAGAAGATGTGGCCGCTCATCTCGCCGCCGAGCGCCGCGTCGCGCTCGCGCATGCGGCCCTTGATGAACGAATGGCCGGTCTTGTACATCTCGCCGTCGCCGCCGGCGTTGGCGATCGCCTGGCTGAGGTGGCTGCTGCATTTGACGTCATAGACGATGCGGGCGCCGGGCTGTTCGGCCAGAACGGCGCGCGCGTACAGGATCATCTGACGGTCCGGCCAGATCACGTTGCCGTGACCGTCGACGACGCCGAGGCGGTCACCGTCACCGTCGAAGGCGAGGCCGATATCGAGTCCGTTTTCCCGCACGCAGGCGATCAGATCGGCCAGGTTCTCCGGCTTGCTCGGGTCCGGATGGTGGTTCGGGAAATTGCCGTCGACCTCGGCGTGGAGCGAATGGACTTCGCAGCCGAGGCCCTCGTACAGCCGGGGCGCGACCGCGCCGGTGATGCCGTTGCCGCAGTCGATCGCGATCCGCAGCGGCCGCGCGAGATGAATATCCCCGAGCACGCGTGTCAGATACGTAGCCGTGAAATCGTCGATCTCTTCGGCCGACCCGTTGCCGCTGGCGACGCTGTCGGATTCGATCCGCTCGCGCAGCCGCTGAATGGCGTCGCCGGACAGGGTGTCGCCGCCGAGCATCAGCTTCAGGCCGTTGTACTCCGGCGGATTGTGACTGCCGGTCAGGACAATGCCGGTTCCGGTATTGAGGGCGACGGTCGCGTAGTACAGGACCGGAGTCGGTACCGGGCCGATGTCGATGACGTGCATGCCGCCGGCGATCAGGCCCTCGCGGAGTGCCGCCAGCAATTCCGGTCCGGAGAGGCGGCCATCGCGGCCGATGACCACGCGGTACTGGCCACGCGCCGCGGCCTCCGCGGCGAAGGCACGGGCGATCGCGTCCACGCTCGCGCGGGTCAGCGTGTCGCCGACCACCCCGCGGATGTCGTAGGCACGGAACAGGCTGGGCGCGACGGCGGGCATTGCATCATTCATCGGGTCAGTTCCTTCCGGAGGAGCCGAAACCGCCCGCGCCGCGGGCGGTCTGCTCGAAGTCGTCGACGATCTCGAACGTGGCCTGAACGACGGGCACGATCACGAGCTGGGCGATGCGCTCGCCCACCTCGATGGTGAAGGGCGTGTCGCCCCGGTTCCAGCAGGAGACCATCAGCGGACCCTGGTAGTCACTGTCGATCAGACCGACACCGTTGCCGAGGACGATGCCGTGCTTATGGCCGAGGCCGGAGCGTGGCAGGATCGTCGCGGCGCGATCGCGGCGCGCGATGTGCAGCGCGATCCCCGTGGGGATCAGGGTCGTCGCGCCGGGCTCCAGCGTCTGCGGCGCGTCCAGGCATGCGCGCAGATCGACGCCGGCGGAGCCGTTGGTCGCATAGGCGGGCAGCGGGATCGAATCGCCGACGCGTTCATCCAGGATCCGGATACTATAGATCTCTTCGCTCAATTCGCTTCGTTCCGCTGTTCGTGCGTTGGTGTCTGCAGGCGCTCGGCGATCGCCGCGATCAGCTCGCGGGCCAGCGTCTCCTTGTCCGCGGGGCCGAGTCGCACCGCGCCGTGGTTATCGAACAGTTCGAGCGTACTGTCGACGTCGCCGAAGCCGACACCGGCGCCGACCGTGTTGGCACAGATCAGATCGGCGCCCTTGCGTTGCCGTTTGGCCTGGGCGTTGTCGGCGACCGCATCCGTTTCCGCCGCGAAGCCGACGCAGTAGGGGCGGGCCGAACGCGCGCAGGCCTCGGCGAGGATGTCCGGGTTGCGCGCCAGCGCGAGGGTCCGACCGTCTTCATCGCCTTTCTTGATCTTCCGCTCGGCGACCTCCGCCGGGCGGTAGTCGGCGACCGCTGCGGTGGCGATGAAGATATCGGCCGTGTCGATACATGCGTCGACGGCGGTCTGCATCTCCCGCGCGCTTTCGACATCGATGCGCTCGACCCCGTTGGGCGTCGGGCGCTGGACCGGCCCGCTGACCAGTGTCACGCGCGCGCCCGCGCGCGCCGCGGACGCCGCGATGGCATAGCCCATGCGGCCGCTGCTGTGATTGCTCAGATAACGCACCGGATCCAGCGCCTCGCGGGTGGGGCCGGCGGTAACCAGTACGTGTTGCCCGGCCAGCACGCGCGGCCCGAGCAGTTCCACGCAATCCTCCAGCAGTTCCGCCGGCTCACGCATGCGGCCGCTGCCGGTCTCCCCACAGGCCTGGTCGCCACTGGCTGGGCCGAGGATCGCCACCCCGCGCGCGCGCAGCGTTTCGACGTTGTCCGCCGTGGCGCGATGCGCCCACATCGCCTGGTTCATCGCCGGTGCGATCGCGACCGGTGATTCAGTGGCGAGGCAGATCGTGGTCAGCAGATCATCCGCATGGCCATGGGCCATGCGTGCGATGCAGTCGGCGCTCGCCGGCGCGATGACGATGAGATCGGCCCAGCGGGCGAGTTCGATATGCCCCATCGCCGCTTCGGCGTCCGGGTCGAGCAGATCGGTGTGGACCTTCTCGCCCGACAGCGCCTGGAAGGTGAGCGCGCCGACGAAATCCTGCGCGGCCCGGGTCATGACCACACGCACCTGCGCACCCGCGCCCGTCAAAAGGCGCGTGAATTCGGCGGCCTTGTAGGCGGCGATCCCACCCGTGACCCCCAGCAGAATGCGGCGTTCAGCCAGTCCCGACATGGCGCGAAGTGTAGCAGACGGCTCGATGGTTCGGCGCCTGGCAAGCGTCGTTGATCGATGACACGTGGTTCGGGTTCTCGCCAAGGCGCCAAGGGCGCCTGGGAACGCGAAGAAAGGCGGTCTCTCGCAGAGCCGCGGAGAACGCGGGGAAAATCAAAGTACGGGTAGGTCGGACTTCCAGTCCGACACGCCGAAGCCTTCGATCTGTCGGACTGGAAGTCCGACCTACGCTAGTTCAACGCCGCTATTCCTCGCCTTTCTCCGCGCTCTCCGCGCCTCCGCGAGAAACCGAATTTCGCCTTCCTTTGTTTCCTTGCGTTCCCTCGCGCCCTTGGCGCCTTGGCGAGAACCCAAAAAACACGCTGGATTACTTAAGCGCATATCACGCAGTCCGATTCGCCAGCCGGCAGCTACCGCCGGTACACTCGCGGCGGTCGCGATGGCAGGCCCGGGAGAGGTCATTGGATCCGATTCAGTTGCTGGTGCTTGCCCTGCTGCAGGGCATTACGGAGTTTCTGCCGATCTCAAGCTCCGCGCATCTGATCCTGGTGCCGGTCGTTACTGGTTGGCAGGACCAGGGTCTTGCGTTCGATATCGCCGTGCATATCGGCACGCTGCTGGCCGTGATCGGGTACTTCCGGGCGCGCGTCGCACGCCTTGTGGTCGCCGGTATCCGGGCGCCGTTCACGCGTGAGCGCGATGCCGATGGCCGGCTCGCCTGGCTGCTGGTGCTCGCCACGATCCCGGTCGGCCTCGCCGGGCTGCTGTTCAAGGGCGTGGTGGAGACGACGCTGCGTGGACCGCTGGTGATCGCGGCCGCCAGTATCGGCTTCGGATTGCTGCTGTGGTGGTCCGACCGCGATGGTGGTGGCACCCGCGACGAGGACAGTCTGAACTGGCGGGACGCGTTGTTCATCGGTCTGTTCCAGGCCATCGCCCTGATCCCGGGGACGTCACGCTCGGGCATTACGATGACGGCCGCACTGCTGTTGCGTCTGGATCGAGTCGCCGCCGCCCGGTTCTCGTTCCTGTTATCCATCCCCGTGATCGTGCTGTCCGGACTCCTGCAGGTCTACGAACTCATCGCAGCCGGCAACGCCGTCGCCTGGGGCGTCCTCGTGTCCGGAACGCTGTGCGCGGGCCTCGCGGCCTGGGCGTGCATCCATCTGTTCCTGCGCTTCATCGAACGCCTGGGTATGGCGCCATTCGTCGTCTACCGGGTGGCGCTCGGCGCGGTCCTGATTCTCGTGTTCGCGTTCTAGGCGGCTGGCGGCGATACGTTTCGGCCACCACCAACGCTGACACATCGCGTAGGCGCGTCTTCGACCGGAGTCACCGCACCGGTCGAATGCGCGCGGCCCGCCAAAGGCGTCTTCCTTAGGCGAACGTCGAGTGCGCGCGTTCGCCTTCGGCGAAAACGCGCCTACAATCCTGCCGCCTGCCGCCTGCCGCCTGCCGCCTGCCGCCTGCCGCCTGCCGCCTGCGGTTTGCGGTCTCGGTGAGTTCCCCGTCGCACTGGGACAAGTCCCGCTTGGACGCGTTACCGGCCGGTCTCTATACTCCTTCGGTTTGTCCGCCGCTCCACAGGGAAGACTCATCATGATGACCGCGCAATCGTTCCGCCCGCCCGTCCGCACCCTGATGGGCCCCGGTCCCTCCGATGTCCATCCGCGCCAGCTCGAGGCATTGGGGCGGCCCACCGTCGGCCATCTGGATCCGACGTTCATCGAACTGATGGACGAGATCAAGGGGATGCTGCAGTACGCGTTCCGCACGGAGAATCGGCTGACGATGCCGATCTCGGCGCCGGGTTCGGCCGGTATGGAGGCCGCGTTCGTGAACCTCGTCGAACCGGGCGATACCGTCATCGTCTGCCGCAATGGCGTGTTCGGCGCGCGCATGAAGGAGAACGTCGAACGCTGTGGTGCGACCGCGGTGATGGTCGAGGATGACTGGGGCTGCCCGGTCGATCCGGAAAAACTCGAGGACGCGCTCAAGCGCCATCCCGAGGCGAAGATCGTTGCCTTCGTCCATGCCGAGACGTCCACCGGCGCCCGTTCCGATGCCGAAACGCTGTGCGGCCTCGCCCGCGACCACGGTTGCCTGACCATCGTCGATGCGGTGACTTCCCTCGGCGGGATCCCGCTCGAAGTGGATCGCTGGGGCATCGATGCGATCTATTCCGGGACCCAGAAGTGCCTGTCCTGCACCCCGGGCCTGTCGCCCGTGAGTTATTCCGAGCGCGCGATCGAGGCGATCCAGAATCGCTCGACAAAGGTGCAGAGCTGGTTCCTCGACCTCAACCTGATCATGGGGTACTGGGGCGATGGTGGCGGATCGTCCAAGCGCGCGTATCATCACACCGCACCGGTCAATGCGCTTTACGCACTGCACGAGGCGCTGGTGATGCTGACCGAGGAAGGTCTCGAGAATGCCTGGGCGCGGCATCGGCATATGCACGAGGCGCTCAAGGCCGGCCTGGAGGCGATGGGGCTGTCCTTCGTGGTCGACGAGGCGTATCGCCTGCCGGAACTCAATTCGGTGTGGACGCCCGCCGGCATCGACGAGGCCGCCGTGCGCGCCCGCCTGCTGCAGGAGTTCAACCTCGAGATCGGTGCCGGTCTGGGCGCATTCGCCGGCAAGGTATGGCGCATCGGCCTGATGGGCTACAGTGCCCGCGCGGAGAACGTGATGCTCTGCCTCAGCGCCCTGGAAGCGGTACTCGGCGAGATGGATGCCCCGATCGAGCGCGGTGCCGCGATCACTGCCGCCCAGCGCGTGCTTTCCGCATGACGTCGCTGGCGTGCGGGCCATAATGGTCGGCCTGCACTACCGCCCGCTCTGGCTGGCGATCGGCTACGCGCTGGTCGCCGCCACGGCCTGGGGGTCCTTGACGCCCAGGCCCCCGGAGTGGGCGTTCGCGTTCGGTGACAAGCTGCTCCACGGGGCCACCTACGCGCTGCTGACCTTCTGGTTCGGTCAGATCTACCGGGGCGCGGGCGCGCAACTGCTGCTGGTTTTCGCGTTCAGCGCGTTCGGTGTACTGCTCGAGGTGGGGCAGGCCTACAGCAGCGCGTACCGGCACTTCGATCTGGCCGATGCGGCGGCGAGTACACTCGGGGCGGTGCTCGCGTGGGGCCTGTTGCGGACGGTGATCGGTAACACGCTCACGCGTGTGGATAGCTGGCTCGCGGCGCGCGGTCGCTGATCGCGACGACAAGCAGTCACTTCACGGTTGCCCGTCAAGGCGGTTGATGTCGTTATTACGCTGGGGCGTTCCCCTGGGCGTTATTGCTGATCGGCCGCGATCGACAGCAGACGCTCGCGTGACATCACACTGCCGCTTCTCGACAGCACCGTCCCGTTTGCACCCAGCACCAACACCCGAAAGGCATCCGCGTTCGGCATCAGCTCGGCCGCCGTATTCGGGGCCAGGCTGAAACCGCGGCTGTAGGTCTGGGATGGCGTGCCGATGGCGAACAGGATGCCGTGTTCCTCGGGGTCGATACCGGCGGCGATCTTTTCCTGTTCGCGGACGCGCTCATCGGCGAGTGTCGGCCCCAGGATAATGACCATGGTGGGGTCGAACGAAATATTGTAGATCGAGGCGAGGCGGGCGCCGATATTCACGCTCTGATAGGACTGCCCGAACGCATCGTAGATTTTGATGTCGAGGACTTCAGCGCTCGCGGCCGTTGCCCAGAGCGCCATCAGCACAAGCCAAAGTCGTTTCATTGTCATCCCCCCGCCGGGTTCACCATTCTGAACCACCGGCATGCAGCCGGCTAGCCCCCTTCATCGCTGACCAGGCGCGCGATGGCCTCCCTGCGTCGCCGCTCCAACTCCTGTCCCAGCGCCTCCCCGCGCCAGCCCTCGGCCGCCAGTGTCGCCCCATTCAGCGCCTGGATCGTGGCCAGCGCTCGTTCAAGCAGGTCGCGCCGCTGGCGCCAGTCGCCATGCCCGACCCCTGCGGCGGCGATCGCATCGCAGGCGGTCAATACCGCATCGAAGCGGTCGGGGCGCCGCAGCGCGTCGAGACCGGCCAGCACCTCGTGAATGGCCGCTGCATCCCGTGGCAATTGGAGGCAATTCATGTGCCATCGGCTGGTCGTGCGCACCAGTTCAAGCCACCGTCGGGGGATCGGCAGTCGTTCGCCGAGGTTCGCGAGCGGACCCTGCGGACAGAGCGGGAAGCACAGGCTGGCGAGCCGGATCGATGCGTCAGGGGTCGCTGCCGTCGCGCGGTCCAGCGCCGTTGCCGGTGTCGGATCGGCATCGGCCGCGAACAGCGGCACGAGCTCCGGCAGCACGCGGGCGAGCGCATCGCAGTTCATCAGGACCTCGAAGTACCGCCGTGGTGCCGGATCCGCCAGTGCCCGGGCGGTTTCCTGCCAGGCCCGTTCCGGGACCAGCCAGTCGAGTTCGCCGCTCGCGCTCATCGAGCGCATCAGTTCACGGGTTTCGTGGGCGACCTGGAAGCCAAGCGGCGCGAAACGGGCGGCGAAACGGGCGACGCGCAGGACGCGCAGCGGGTCTTCGGTGAAGGCGGGCGAGACGTGGCGCAGGCGTCGCGCCTCGAGATCGGCGCGTCCGCCCCATGGATCGATCACTCGGCCGTCGGCGTCACGGGCCATCGCGTTGATGGTCAGATCGCGGCGTCCGAGATCCTCTTCGAGCGTGACGTCGGGCCCGGCATGGACGGTGAAACCGTGGTAACCATGTCCCGATTTGCGCTCCGTGCGCGCGAGGGCGTATTCCTCGCCGCTCTCCGGATGCAGGAACACGGGGAAATCGCGGCCCACCCGTCGGTATCCGGCCGCCTCGAGTTTCTCTGGCGTGGTGCCCACCACGACCCAGTCGCGTTCCACCGGTTCGCGTCCGAGCAGTTCATCGCGGACGGCGCCGCCGACCAGCCAGGTTTGCATCGTCCGCGGATCTCCCCTTCCGGAGCGCTCGCCGTGTCGGCGCTCTCCGTGGCGTATCGCCGGGTTGGCGCCGACGGCCGCCCCTGGCGTCAGTGGGCGCTGTCCCGGTGGCCCCGGCGGGCCGCGCGCCGCAGCGTCTGGAAGCGCGTCTGCCGGTTCTCGTCACCGATGTAATGCGGCACGATCGCCTCGATCGGTGTCGGGCAGGTCGCACCCTCCGGGCAGACGCTGTCGATGCGAAGCGAGGCGTAGTTGTCGCGCGAGAACGGTTTGCCCGGCACGAATTCCAGCAGGTTCGCCTGCCAGCGCGCCAGCCGGTCGGGCAGGGGGATCACAAGTCGGTGCCAGCCCTTCAGGCGCTGGATATAGGCGACGATCTCGCGCAGTTTCCAGACCTCCGGTCCGCACAGATTGTAGCGCTGGCCGAAGGTCGCGCGGTCCTCCAGAGCGTCGCCCATCCGTTCGGCCACGTCGCCGACATAGACCGGGGCGAAGCGGGCGTTCGGGCATGCGAGCGGCAGTACCGGCGCGATCTTGAGCAGCGCGGCGAAGCGATTGAACAGGCCGTCGTCGCGGCCGAAGATGACCGACGGCCGGAAACTGGTCACCGCGATCTCCGGTTGCCCGAACGTATGCACGTGGTTCTCCGCTTC